>Ga0163163_10001952_pt1 | contig 17440 bp, 14 predicted proteins | sample S65metaG_FD_119766 | JGI IMG/M metagenome (GOLD analysis project Ga0163163, IMG submission 119766) | Switchgrass rhizosphere microbial communities from Kellogg Biological Station, Michigan, USA - S6-5 metaG | ecosystem: Host-associated > Plants > Roots > Rhizosphere > Soil | place: USA... | reverse complement strand
CGGCGAGCAGGAACGAACCCATGCTGGCGGCCTGGCCGACGCAGATCGTGCTGACGTCGGGCTTGATGAACTGCATCGTGTCGTAGATCGCCATGCCGGCCGTGACTACGCCGCCGGGCGAGTTGATGTACAGGTTGATATCTTTGTCCGGGTTTTCGGACTCCAGGAACAGCAACTGCGCAACGATGACGTTGGCCATGTAATCGTCGATCGGGCCTACGCAGAACACCACGCGCTCCTTGAGCAGGCGCGAATAGATGTCATAGGCACGTTCGCCGCGGGAGGTCTGCTCGACCACCATCGGAACCAGGTTCAACCCGCGGATTTCGTTCATCATCATCTCCGGCTTGCAGCCGTCAGACCGGCCGCATGGCTTCAGCAAAACTCAACGTTTGTTCGCTTGTTTGCGCGTGCGCGGCGACCCATTCGGCAACCTGGTCTTCCATCACGCGATTCTGCAAACCCTGCATGAGTTGGGGGTCGCGCTGGTAAAGTTCAACCACTTGCGTGGGCTCTTCGTACGTCGAGGCGATCGTCGCCAGCATTTCGGCAACGCGGCGGCTGTCGGGACGGATGTCGTTCTGCCGCGCCAGTTCGCCGATCAGCACGCCAGCGGAAACGCGGCGACGCGCCATTTCGGCGAATGCCGACACATCCGCGCCAAACGTCTGGCCTTGCTGCTGGGCCTGCGCCTGCGCCTGGCTATGCAAGGCGCGCGCTTCGGCGTCGATCATGCCTTGCGGCAATTCAACGCCCGGATGGCTGTCGAGCAATTTCTGGATGACCTCATTCTTCAGGCGTGCGGCCAGCATGCCCTTGAGTTCTCGCTCGAGGTTCGCGCGCACGTCGGCGCGGAACTTGTCCATGCCGCCTTCGCCGATGCCGAAGCTGGCGATGAAGGCAGCATCGACCTCGGGCAGTTTGGCTTCCTGCACGCGAATGATCTTGACTGAGACATTAGCCTGCTTCGCCGCGAGCGTCGCTACGCGGAAATCGGCCGGGAATGTCACGTCGGCATCGAACTCGTCACCGGTAGCGCGGCCGGCCAGCTTGTCCTCGAGTTCCTTGCTCATCGCAGCCGAACCAAGGATCGTGCCGACGCGCTCGCGCGCGTGCTCGAAGCCGTCGCCTTTCGCAGCGAATTCGAACAGCACCATGTCGCCCGCCTGCGCGCCGCGCTCGACCGGCGTCCATGTGCGGCGCTGCTGGCGCAGCGTTTCGATCATGCCGTCGACGTCGACGTCGGCCACCGTAGCCGTCGGCTTGGAGATCGCCAGCGTGGCGACATCGAGCTTACCGAGTTCCGGCAGTACTTCGAAAGTCGCGGTGTATTCGATCTGGCCGTTGACCGGCTCGCCACTGGTGGAAATCGACGGTGACACGGCTGGGCGCAGCTTCTGCTCGCTTACTGCCTGCTGGAAACTGTTGCGCACGAGTTCGGACATCGTCTCGCCGCGGATCTGCGCGCCGAAGCGCTGCTCGATCACTTTGACCGGCACTTTGCCCGGACGGAAGCCTTTCAGGCGCACGGTGCGTCCGGCTTCGGCCAGGCGCGATTTCACCTGCGACTCGTAGGAATCCGCCGGAATCCGGACGGTCAGTTTGCGCTCTAGCTTGCCTACGTTTTCAACTGAAACTTGCATGTCGTTTCCTCGGATCTGGTGCAGCGCTTTTCGAATGCGCCCTGTATCGGCTTGGTGCGAAAGGAGAGACTCGAACTCTCACGGGTTGCCCCGCTGGAACCTAAATCCAGTGCGTCTACCAATTCCGCCACTTTCGCGTGAGGCGCATCGGGATTGTCGCGCGGCGCGCGGACGAGGCAAGGAAGAAGTGGTGGGCCGTCTAGGACTCGAACCTAGGACCAAGAGATTAAGAGTCTCCTGCTCTACCAACTGAGCTAACGGCCCACTTATCTTGACTGAACCTTAAGGCACGCCGCGTGCCGATGAGTCTTTCCTAAACCTCTTGCAACTGGGGTGGAAGACGGGACTCGAACCCGCGACCCTCGGAATCACAATCCGATGCTCTAACCAACTGAGCTACATCCACCATTGAACCGAAATTATCGCATACCGCTTCAACGGTGGCGCGCCCGGCGGGACTCGAACCCACAACCGCCGGCTTAGAAGGCCGGTGCTCTATCCGGTTGAGCTACGGGCGCAACCGGTAAAGTCTAGCGCACCAAGTCGTCCCTGCTTGAGTTGGTCGGGGTAGAGGGATTCGAACTCTCGACATCCAGCTCCCAAAGCTGGCGCTCTACCAGGCTGAGCTATACCCCGATCGTCCGCGCAACGTTCGCCAAACCGATCTTATCCACCTCGCAAAGCAAAGGGTGCCGCAGCACCCTTTCAAAATTTGGCGCGCCCGGAGAGATTCGAACTCCCGACCACCAAGTTCGTAGCCTGGTACTCTATCCAACTGAGCTACGGGCGCGTGAACCGCTAATTATCGCGTCGTAGCGAATCCTCGTCAATTGCAAGACGAGAACAGCGATAACGAAACGATGGCGGAGAGGGAGGGATTCGAACCCTCGATAGAGCTTTTGACCCTATACTCCCTTAGCAGGGGAGCCCCTTCGGCCTCTCGGGCACCTCTCCGATCATAAACCTGGGTTCATCCCTGAAGCGGCTTCCGTTCGCCATCCTGGCTCACCCTCGATTCTCGCACGCGATGCGTTACTTCGCATCGCGTAAAGCGCGAGAATCTCGACCTCTCCGATTTCGAGCGCGCAAGGATACCGGCTAGTCCATCCCCGGTAAAGCGCAGAATCGGGTTTCCCAATGATTTCAGGATGACGCCGTCGGGGGCGTCTCTCCGCTCGGCGTGTCGTGCTCGCGCTTGATGCGCTGATAGATTTCCTCGCGATGGACGGCGACATCCTTCGGGGCGTTGATGCCGATGCGCACCTGGTTACCCTTTACGCCCAGCACGGTCACGCTCACCGCATCGCCTATCATCAGGGTCTCCCCCACCCGGCGGGTCAAAATCAGCATAGTCTTCTCCTTAAGCTTTTCGTCTTTCCTAACGAAGGTGCGGCGCCTTCAGTACTCCGGACGGACTCGCCAACTCAAGCCGTCGCAATCTACGCGCACCCGCTGAACCGGCAAGCCTGCTGCTCGGTGGCCTCGTCCGTACCAGACAGGCAACAACGGCGCTTCCTTGCAGCAAGCGAGACTCTTTGGATACTAGACCACCACCCCAACCCGCGCAAATGACCATGGTCAGGGCCGGTTGGAATCATGCAAGACGCGCGCCCACCCATGCCGGCACCTCGTCGAGTACGCCAGCCAGGCGCGGAGAATCCTCACCGCCGCCTTGCGCCATATCAGGCCGCCCACCGCCCTTGCCGCCGATCTGTTGAGCTACGTGCGCGACGAGCTCGCCGGCCTTGATCTTGCCGAGCGCTTTGCCATTCACGCCGGCGATAAGTGAAATCTTGCCGTCATTGCCGCTCGCCAGCAGCACCACGCAATCCACCAATTTCTGCTTGAACTGATCGACGCTGTCACGCAGCGTCTTGGCGTCTGCGCCATCCAGGCGCGCAGCAACCACTTTGATGCCGTGCACGTCTTTTGCGTTGCTAGCGAGATCGCCGGTCGCCGCGCTGGCGGCTTTTGCCTTGAGCGCTTCGAGCTCGCGCTCGAGCTTTTTTTGCCGCTCGAACACGGCGCGCAATTTCTCGATCACATCGCCGCCGCTCGCGGACAATAAATGTGCAATTTCGTCGAGCCGTGTTTCCTCATCCTTCACGTAAGCCAGCGCACCCGCGCCGGTGAGCGCCTCGATGCGGCGGATGCCGGCGGCGACGCCGCCTTCGCTGACGATCTTGAACAGGCCGATGTCGCCAGTGCGGCCGACGTGCGTACCGCCGCACAGCTCGGTCGAAAAATCGCCCATCTTGAGCACACGCACCTGATCGCCGTATTTCTCGCCGAACAACGCCATCGCGCCAAAGTCGATCGCGTCCTTGTACGCCATGTTGTGCACTTCGGCTTCGACGTTGCGCCGCACTTCGGCATTGACGATGTCTTCGATCTTCTGCAATTCCTCCGCCGATACTGGCTTGAAATGCGAGAAGTCGAAGCGCAGGCGGTCCGGCGCGACGAGCGAGCCTTTCTGCATGACGTGCTCGCCGAGCACGCCGCGCAGCGCCGCGTGCAACAGATGGGTCGCCGAATGGTTGAGGATAGTGGCCTGGCGTCGCGCTGCATCGACCGAACCGTTCAGCGGCGCGCCGATACGCAGCGGCTTGCCCTTCCAACGTCCGACATGCCCGTGAAATGCACCGGCAAGCTTGACTGTATCCGTGACCGTGAATTCACCATCGGCATTGCTGAGCAGGCCGGTGTCACCGACCTGGCCACCGGATTCGGCGTAGAACGGCGTCGCATCGAGGATAAGAGTGGCCTCCTCCCCATCGTTCAACTCGGCCGCCTCGCCGCCATCGCGGACGATGCCAATCACGTTGAGCGCATCCGCGTCGAGCGTGCCATAGCCAAGGAACTGCGTCGGCTTGAGGCGTGTCACCAAGTCGGCTGAAATCGATGCCTTGGTCTCGAACTGACTTGCCGCGCGCGCACGCTCGCGCTGCTCGTTCATCGCCTTCTCGAAACCTTCCATGTCGACCGTCAACCCGCGCTCGCGCGCAATGTCTGCGGTGAGATCGACCGGAAATCCATAAGTGTCGTAGAGACGAAACGCGTCGGCACCCGCGATCGTCTTCTTCGAACGCCCGGCGAGCTCGTCAAAAACTTTCATGCCGTTTTCCAGCGTTTCGCCGAAGCGTTCCTCCTCTGCCTGCAGTGCCTTTTCCACGGTGCTGCGTTTCGCGGCAAGTTCGGGATATGCCAAGCCCATCTCGGCAACCAGGGTAGGAACCAGCTTGTAAAAGAACGGCTGCTTCTGCCCGAGCATGTACCCGTGACGCAGTGCGCGGCGGATGATCCGGCGCAGCACGTAGCCGCGGCCCTCATTCGACGGCAGCACGCCGTCGACGATCAGGAACGAGCACGCACGAATGTGATCGGCAATCACACGCAATGACTTGTTTTCCAGATCCTTGGTATTCGTCAGTTTGGCCGCGTCGCGGATCAAGTGCTGGAACAGGTCGATCTCGTAGTTCGAATGCACATGTTGGAGCACAGCGGCAAGACGCTCCAGGCCCATGCCGGTGTCCACACACGGCGCCGGCAACTTCGACAGCGTGCCGTCGGCGGCGCGGTCGAACTGCATGAAGACGAGGTTCCAGATCTCGATGAAACGATCGCCATCCTCGTCCGGCGATCCCGGCGGACCGCCCGGAATCTCCGCGCCGTGGTCGTAGAAGATTTCCGTGCACGGACCGCACGGCCCGGTGTCGGCCATCTGCCAGAAATTGTCCGATGCGTAAGGCGCACCCTTGTTGTCGCCGATCCGAATGATGCGCTCCGGCGGCAGGCCGATTTCCTGATGCCACAGATCGTAGGCTTCGTCGTCGGTGTGGTAGACCGTCACGAGCAGTCGGTCTTTCGGCAATTTGTATACTTGCGTCAGCAGCTCCCACGCCCACAGGATCGCTTCGCGTTTAAAGTAATCGCCGAACGACCAGTTGCCGAGCATCTCGAAAAACGTGTGATGGCGCGCGGTGTAGCCGACCGAATCCAGATCATTGTGCTTGCCACCCGCGCGCAGACAGCGCTGCACGTCGGCCGCGCGCACGTACGGCAGTTTCTCGCTGCCGAGGAACACGTTCTTGAACTGCACCATGCCCGAGTTCGTGAACAGCAAGGTCGGGTCGTTGCCGGGCACGAGCGGCGCCGACGGCACGATCGTGTGCCTCTTGTCCTTGAAGAAGTCGAGAAAGGTCTGGCGGATTTCGGCGCTGGTTTGCATCGGATCGGTTACGCATCAGTGGTTGGCCGTTCGTGGTGAGGTATCGAACCATGAACGGCAAATAACGAACTGCTCGCCCTTCGATACCTCAGGGCGAACGGTTTCAGGTCTGAGCAGCCTGGAACGTCAATCCGACTCGGGCGAATCGGCGAGCCCCTCGGCGCGGGTAATCGATTGTACAGTGGCGGCGTCGAAGCCGCGACGCAAGAGGAAATTGGCGCGTTTTGCGCGCTCGGCCAGATTCGCCGCAGGCTTGGCCCCGTAACGACGGCGTATCAAGTGTCGGATCAGCGCCGGCCAATCGGGCTCGGCTGCATCGATCAGGGCACGCGCGCCCGCTTCGGCGATGCCGTGCGTCTTCAGTTCGGCCAGGATCCAGCGCGGCCCATAGCCTTGCGCGATGCGCGAGCGCACGAGCATCTCGCCGAAGCGGGAATCGTTCTGGTAATCCTTGGACTGCAGTTGCGCCAGCGCTGCTGCGCTTTCGTCAGCGTCCAGCCCTTTGCGCGCGAGCTTTGACTTGAGCTCGCGTGCGGAATGCTCGCGGCGGGCGAGCAGGCCGAGCGCCTTGTCGTAGGCGCTGACCTGGGTGTTGTCGGCCCGTTTTCGTATCACCGCTCAGCCGCGGCTCAAGCCTCTTCCAGTTCCGCCGCGGCTGCCGGTGCCGCTGCTTTGCCCGGCTGCAGGGCCGCGCGCAGCTTGTCCTCGATTTCCTTCGCCGCAGTCGGATTGTCTTTCAGGTACTGGCGCGCATTGTCCTTGCCTTGGCCGATGCGTTCACCACCGTAGCTGTACCACGCGCCGGATTTCTCGACGATCTTGTTGTCGGAACCCATGTCGATCAGTTCACCCTCGCGGCTGATGCCCTCGCCGTACAGGATTTCGGTGACGATCTGCTTGAACGGCGGCGCGAGCTTGTTCTTGACCACCTTGATCTTGGTCTGGTTGCCGACGACTTCCTCTCCTTTCTTCACTGCGCCGATGCGCCGGATGTCCAGGCGCACCGAGGCATAGAATTTCAGCGCATTGCCGCCGGTTGTGGTTTCCGGGCTCTGGCCTGGCATCATCACGCCGATCTTCATGCGCAGCTGGTTGATGAAGATGACCATCGTGTTGGAGCGCTTGATGTTACCGGTGAGCTTGCGCAGCGCCTGCGACATCAGGCGCGCCTGCAGGCCGGGCAGCTGATCGCCCATCTCGCCTTCGATCTCCGCGCGTGGCGTCAGCGCGGCCACCGAGTCGATGACGACCACGTCGACAGCACTCGAGCGCACGAGCATGTCGGCGATTTCCAGCGCCTGCTCACCGGTGTCAGGCTGCGATAACAGCAGATCGTCGACCTTGACGCCGAGTTTTTCGGCATAGGTCGGATCGAGCGCGTGTTCGGCATCGATGAAGGCGCAGGCGCCGCCGAGCTTCTGCGCTTGCGCTATGACTTGCAATGTCAACGTGGTCTTGCCGGAGGATTCCGGCCCGTAGATTTCGACGACACGGCCGCGCGGCAGTCCGCCGATGCCAAGCGCGATGTCGAGCATCAGCGAGCCGGTTGGAATCGCCTCGATCACATCGACGGCGCGATCGCCCATGCGCATTACGGCACCTTTGCCGAACTGCTTTTCGATTTGGCTCAATGCGGCGGAAAGGGCTTTGCGCTTGTTGTCTTCCATTGCGGAATTACCTCGTGATGATGATGTCGGCCGACAGCTTGCGCGCGGCCAGTCTCAGAACTTGCGATAGGAGGATTCTCTCATAGCGGCACACGCGCCGCATGGGCAATTCGCGCTTCAGCTTGTCAGAATTTTCTGAACGCCGCGCAATGCCGCGGCGACCGTCTGGCGCCGCACGGCGTCGCGATCGCCGTCGAAATGAAACAGCTCCGCATGCGCGTAGCCGCCGCGCCGCTTCCAGCCGATCCAGACCGTGCCGACCGGTTTCTCCGGCGTGCCGCCGCCGGGCCCCGCGATGCCCGTCACGGCTACCGCCACCGTCGCGCCGAAACGCGCGAGCGCGCCGGAGACCATCTCGATGACGGTCTCGCGGCTGACCGCGCCATACTGCTCCAGCACTTCGGGGCGCACGCCTAGCAGGGCTTCCTTCGCTTCGTAGCTGTAGGCAACCACGCCGCATTCGAACCATGCCGACGAGCCGCCGATGTCGGTGAGCGTCTTCGCTATCCAGCCGCCGGTGCAGGACTCGGCCGTGACCAGCGTGGCACCGCGCTGGCTGAAGATCGTGGCAATCGTCTGCGCCAATTCGTTCAACGCATGGTCGTCGGCGGCTGTAGACATGCCCATCTCCACTACAATGACAGATTCCGTTGCGCCGATTTTCGCACATTACTCGATGAATCGAGACGACCTCTCACAGCATACGCCGCTCATGCGCCAATACTTCGCCGCCAAGGCGGATTATCCGGACACGCTGGTGTTCTTCCGCATGGGCGATTTCTACGAGTTGTTCTACGACGACGCGCGCAAGGCCGCGCGCCTGCTCGACATCACGCTGACCCAACGCGGTGCTTCGGCCGGCGCGCCGATTCCGATGGCGGGCGTGCCGTATCACGCCGTCGAAGGTTACCTGGCGAAGCTGATCAAGCTTGGCGAATCCGTCGCCATCTGCGAACAGATCGGCGATCCGGCGCTGGCCAAGGGACTGGTCGAGCGCAAAGTCGTGCGCGTGGTGACGCCGGGCACAGTCACCGACGAAGCGTTGCTCGAAGAGCGCCGTGACAATCTGTTGCTGGCCATAGCTGCAGGCAAAACCGGATTTGGATTGGCCTGGATCGATCTCGCCGGCGGCCGCTTCCTGCTCAGCGAGGTAGCAAGTGAGCAGGCGCTCGCATCCGAGCTGGCGCGCCTGGCGCCTGCAGAAACCCTGGTCGGCGAAGATAATGCGTGGCCGGTTTTCGTGAGCGAATTACCCGGTTTACGCAAACGTGCGCCATGGCATTTCGACGCCGAAACTGCGACGCACCAGCTGTGCGCTTTCTTCAAGACGCGCGACCTGAGTGGATTCGGTTGCGATGGCATGCCGCTGGCCATCGCTGCGGCGGGCGCCCTGCTCGGCTATGTCGGGGAAACGCAGAAATCCGCGCCGCCGCATCTTTCCGGACTGGCCGTAGAAAACGCCAGCGAGACGATTGCGCTCGACGCGGCCACGCGGCGCAATCTCGAACTCGACACGCATCCGAGCGGGCGCAGCGAGCATACCTTGCTTGGTGTGCTCGATCGCACGATAACGCCGATGGGCGCGCGCGCGCTGCGCCGCTGGCTGCACCGACCGCTACGCGACCACGGTCTGCTGCACCGGCGCTATCAAGCCATCGACGCATTGATTGCGCAACGCCGCTTCGAGCCGCTGCGCGAGGTGCTGCGCGGTATCGGCGATCTGGAGCGCATCCTGGCACGCGTCGCCTTGCGCTCCGCGCGACCGCGCGATCTGTCGACGCTTCGCGACGGTCTGCACGCGGCGCCGACGCTGCGCACAGCGATCGCCGATTGCGACAGTCCGCTGTTGCACGAGTTGCTCGATCGGTTAGGCGAACATGCCGAAACCGCGCGGCATCTGACCGCTGCCTTGCTCGATCAGCCACCAGCACTCTTGCGCGACGGTGGCGTGATCCGCGCCGGCTTCGACGCCGAACTCGACGAACTGCGCACGCTATCGACGCATGCCGATCAATTCCTCGTCGACCTGGAATCACGCGAGAAGGCCGCGACCGGAATTGCGACGCTGAAGGTCGGCTACAACAGCGTGCACGGCTATTACATCGAGATCAGCAAGGGGCAGTCCGACAAGGCGCCAACGCATTACACGCGCCGGCAAACACTCAAGGGCGCCGAGCGCTACATCACCGAAGAGCTCAAGGCTTTCGAGGACAAGGTACTGTCCTCACGCGAACGCGCACTGATGCGCGAGCGCGCGCTGTACGAAGGCCTGCTGGATTTCCTGCTTGCCCAGCTCGAGCCGCTCAAGCGCGCCGCATCTGCAATGGCCGAGCTCGACGTGCTCACGAATCTGGCGGAACGCGCCGACGCGCTGAGCTGGAAGGCACCGCAATTGAGCGACGCGACCGGCATCCGCATCGTGCGCGGCCGGCATCCCGTCGTCGAACAGGTGCGCCACGAACCGTTCGAACCCAACGATCTGGTTTTCGATGATACACGCCGCATGCTGATCATTACCGGCCCGAACATGGGCGGTAAATCGACCTACATGCGTCAGGCGGCACTGATCGTCCTGCTCGCGCACGTCGGCAGCTTTGTCCCTGCCGACAGCGCGGTCATCGGACCGATAGATCGCATCTTCACACGCATCGGCGCAGGCGATGACCTGTCGCGCGGGCAATCCACCTTCATGGTCGAGATGAGCGAAACGGCCAACATCCTGCACAACGCGACGGCGGCAAGTCTCGTGCTGATGGACGAGGTCGGTCGCGGCACGTCGACATACGACGGCCTCGCGCTCGCGCAAGCCTCCGCCGTGCAACTGGCCACGCACAACCGCGCATTCACGCTATTCGCCACGCATTACTTCGAACTGACCGACCTCGCAGCGCAATTCGCCGGCATCGCCAATGTGCACCTCGATGCCGTCGAGTACGGCGACGATCTTGTGTTCATGCACGCCGTGAAGGAAGGCCCGGCAAACCGCAGCTTCGGACTGCACGTGGCCGCGCTCGCGGGCTTGCCGAAACCGGTCATTGCCCAGGCGCGGCATTACTTGGAAGTGCTCGAAAGCCAGCACGCCGTCGTCGATCGAGCCGTATCCGCGCCCGTTAAAGAAACCTCGCCGCAGCTCGGCCTGTTCTCGCCACAGTCGGCTGGCGAGGTTGCATTGCGCATGCTCGATCCGGATTCGATGACGCCGAAGGAGGCGCTCGAAGCCCTGTACCAGCTGAAGAAGCTGGTTTGAATTGCGCGCGCTGATCCAACATTTTTTGAACTTCCGCGTGAGTACACTGCGGCTCCTTCGTTGCCGTGGAAAACCGCATGATCGGTCTGGTACGTGTCACCTTGGTCGCTGCGCTGTCTTCGCTCACCGTATACGCTGCGGACAGACCGCAGCCTGATCCGGCACTGGATGTTTACGCCAAGCCCGGCGAACTTGTGAGTATAGGCAAGGACCGTCGCCTGAACCTGCGCTGCAGCGGCAAAGGTTCGCCGACGATTCTTCTCGAAAGCGGCAACAACGCCGATTCGATGACGTGGCACAAAGTGCAGTCCGAGATCGCGAAGTTCGCGCGCGTGTGCTCCTACGATCGCGCGGGCACGGGATTCAGCGACGGTGGTCCGCTGCCGCGCAATCTCGAGGTCAACACCGAAGACTTGTCTGCGTTGATCCGCGCGGCGCATATCGCTAAACCCGTGGTCCTTGTCGGCCATTCCTACGGCACCAATGTCGTGCGCCGCTTTGCCGACCTGCATGCCGCCGACGTCGCGGCCTTGGTTCTCGTCGACCCGCCGCCGCAGAATGTCGGCGAATTTTCACCTGAGTTTGATAAGGCCGATGACGCGGAGCGCAAGGATATGCTGGCGAAAGTCAGCCAATGCGAAAAAGGTGCCGAAGCAGGAAAGTTGGACTCACCGCCGCCTGAGTTGAAGGACTGCCTGCGACCGCCCAATCCCGAATTCAGTGCTGCATTGAATGCCGCTCAACACAAAAACAAGACACGGCCGGCGTTCTGGCAGACGATCATTTCCCTGAGCGAAGCCAATAGCGTGCTGTACAAACAGCCGGTCGCCCGTTCGGAGTCTCACGGCGCAACGCCGCTGGTGATCCTGCAGCCCGATGCGCCATTCGCCGACGCGCCGCCGGAAATCCAGAAGCCGATGGAACAGGCGCGCCTGAAAACACAGCAGGCGATCGCGGCGACTTCGACACGCAGCAAGATCGTGCCGGTCGCGCACTCATCACACGACGTACAGCTCGATCACCCCGAAGCCGTAGTCGAGGCGGTGCGAACGGCGATCTCGATGCGCGCGCCGAAAGCCTGATTGCGCGATCAGACGATCAACGCATTGACCCGCCGCACGTAGGCGGCGGGATCTTCGAGCGCCACGCCTTCGAGCAACTGCGCCTGATCGAGCAGCAGCAGCGCGATGTCTTCGGCACGCTGCTGGTCGCTCTCGCCTTCCAGGCGTTTGAGCAACACGTGGGCCGGATTGATCTCGAGCGTCGGCTTCGACGCCGGCACCGCGTGGCCGGCCTGCTTGAGTAGGCGCTGCATCGCCAGACCCATGTCCTGCTCGTCGAGCACGATGCACGCTGGTGAATCGGTCAGACGCGCGCTCACGCGCACGTCGCGCACGCGCTCGCCGAGCAGTTCCTTGAGCTTCTTGACCACGCCTTCGGCCGCTTTTTCGGTTTCCTTGCGCTGCTCCGCATTCGCCCCGACCAGCTTGTCCAGCTCCAGATCGCCCTTGGCGACGTTGCGCAGTTTCTTGCCGGCGTACTCGTTGAGATAACCCGACATCCAATCGTCGATGCGGTCGTACATCAGCAGCACTTCGACGTTGTTGGCTTTCAGCGCCTCAAGTTGCGGGCTGCCCTTGGCTGCGGCGTAGCCGTCGGCGGTCAGGTAATAGATCGCATCCTGGTTGGCGACCATGCGGCCGATGTAGTCATCGAGCGAAACGGTCTGCGCCGCCCCCTCGGACTTTGTCGAGGCGAAGCGTAGCAGCTTGGCGGTGCGTTCCTTATTGGCAAAATCCTCGGCCAGGCCTTCCTTGAACACGTTGCCGAACGCATTCCAGAACGTCGTGAACTTCTCCGGCTCGCTCGATGCCAACTTGTCGAGCAAATCGAGCACGCGGCGCGTGCAGGCCGCCTTGAGCTTTTCGAGATTGCGGTTCTGCTGCAGGATTTCGCGGCTGACATTCAGCGGCAGATCGTCCGAGTCGACCACGCCGCGCACGAAACGCAGGTACGCCGGCAGCAGCTGCTCAGCGGCGTCCATGATGAACACGCGTTTCACGTAAAGCTTCAGACCTTTGCGTTCGTCGCGCCCGCCCATGAGCAGATCGAACGGTGATTGCGAAGGTATGTAGAGCAACGACGTGAAGTTCTGGTTGCCTTCGACGCGATTGTGCGTCCAGGCCAGCGCGTTGTTGAAATCGTGGCTGATGTACTTGTAGAAATTCTGATATTCCTCGTCCGCGAGTTCGGACTTCGGACGCGTCCACAGCGCCGAAACCTGATTGACGACTTCCCACTCGTCCGTCGGCTTGCCGTCCTTCTCTTTCGGCATGCGGATCGGGAAGCCGATATGGTCGGAATAGCGCGCGACGAGGCTGCGCAACTGCCAGCTCTGCCGGAATTCGTCTTCCTCAGGTTTGAGATGCAGCGTGACTTCCGTGCCGCGTCCGGCCTTTTCGACATTCTCCAGCGTGTACTCCCCGCTGCCGGCGGACTCCCAGCGTACTCCTTCATCGCCGCCTGCGCGCCGCGTAGTCAGGGTGACTTTGTCGGCCACGACGAAGGCCGAGTAGAAGCCGACGCCAAACTGGCCGATCAGGTTGGCGTCCGCCTTCTTGTCCGCGGACAGTGCTTCGAGAAATTTGCGCGTGCCGGAACTCGCGATCGTGCCGATGTTCGCAACGACTTCTTCGCGCGACATGCCGATGCCGTTGTCGCGGATCGTAATCGTGCGCGCGTCCTTGTCCACGCTGATATCGATATGTAGATCGGCATCGCCGGACAGCAGTTCTGGCTTGCCGATCGCCTCGAAACGCAATTTGTCGCAGGCGTCGGAAGCGTTGGAGATCAGCTCGCGCAGAAAGATCTCCTTGTGCGAGTACAGCGAATGCGTGACCAGATGCAGCACCTGGGCGACTTCGGCTTCGAATTTGCGGGTTTCGGTCGTGGCGGTCATGGCGAGTGTTCGAGTGAGGTTGCGACCCGGATAAGGGCGGTCTGGCAAAATTCAAGCGTGAAGGAATCGTGATTCGGTTCAGCGAATGTATCGGCTAGGCGGACTAACCTGCCGTCGCCGTTTGGGGACGGTTACCAAACAGCAACCCAAGGATACCTACGATGCGTACCAAACTTTTTTGCATACTCGCCGTTGCCCTCACCAGCCCAGCCTGGGGCGCGGGCCATGGCGGTGGTCACGGCAACACCCACGACAACCACGGTGCAATGGTTTCACAGACTGCGCACGATGCGAAAACTAACGGCGAGGCGGTCGGCCCATCCGTGCGCGACGTTGCACGCAGCAAGTCGCAAGGCCCGAGCCACGCCAGCGCGAACGGCATCGCTCACGCAAACAGCCATTCCGTGCTGGCTTCCGGCGGCACGACGACGAGCACCAAGCACATGGGCAAAGGCAAGACGAAGACCAAGACCCACGGCAATCACTGACCGCCAGAGCCGGAAAAGACAAAGCGGCCGTCATTACGACGGCCGCCTTGTTGACGAGGAGCACAGACGCGACTCAATGCTCCAAGACTTGGGAGCGCGCTAGGCGCGCCGTTTATTCTTCAGTGGCGTGCTTGCTCAGATCTTCCTGAATACGCGCCGCCTTGCCTTCCAGACCACGCAGGTAATACAGCTTCGCACCGCGCACCTTGCCGCGACGCTTCACCGTCACCGAGTCGATCGCCGGGCTATGCGTCTGGAACACGCGTTCCACGCCGGTGCCGTGCGAAATCTTGCGCACAGTGAAGGCGGAATTCAGGCCCGCGTTCTTCTTCGCGATGCACACGCCTTCGTAGGCCTGCACGCGCTCGCGGTTGCCTTCCTTCACCTTGACGTTGACGATGACCGTGTCGCCCGGCCCGAATTCGGGCAGGGTGCGCGTCATTTGCTGGGATTCGAATTGCTGGAGGATATTCATGACTTCACCACTTCTTGGGTCAGATTATACGCAGGTGTTTCGGTCGATTTGCGGCCGATTTTATTAAAATTTCGTATCTTGTTGAAATTCAAGCAAAAGTTTTTGATCTTCTCGATTCAGCTCTAACTTGGCCAGCAGGTCCGGCCGGCGTTGCCAGGTGCGCCCCAAGGCCTGTTTCCGGCGCCAGCGGCGGATCGCCGCATGGTCGCCCGAGGTCAGAACCTCCGGCACAACACCCAATTCATGGCGCTCCGGCCGCGTGTAATGCGGGCAATCGAGCAGGCCGTCGGAAAATGAATCCTGTTCCGCGGATTGCGCGTCGTTCAACGCGCCTTCCTGCAACCGCCCGATCGCATCGATCACGACCGCTGCTGCCAACTCCCCGCCCGAGAGCACGTAATCGCCGATCGAGAGTTCCTCGTCGACTTCGTGCTGCAACAGGCGCTCGTCCACGCCTTCATAACGCCCGCTCAGAAGGATCAACCGTTCCCGCCGCGCGAGTTCGGCCACCCTGGCCTGATCCAGCCGCGCTCCCTGCGGGCTGAGATAAATCACTTTCGCCGGCTCCGCTGCCGCCGCTCGCGCCGCGTTCAAAGCCGCGCGCAACGGGTCGATCAGCATCACCATGCCCGGACCACCGCCAAACACGCGTTCGTCGACGCGGCGGTAAGCGTCGGTGGCGTAGTCGCGCGGATTCCAGGCATGCACTGCCAGCAAACCGCGTTCCTGCGCCCTGCCCACCACGCCTATCCCGGCGCAGCTGGCGATGAACTCGGGAAACAGCGAGATAACATCGATACGCATCAAAAATCCGGATCCCAATCCACGGTGATCCTGCCCGCTTTCAAATCCACTTCGTGCACGAACTGCTTGGTCACGTACGGGATCAAGCGCTCGCGTTCACCGTCGCGCACCACGAGCACATCGTTCGCGCCGGTCGAGAACAGATGACTGACCTTGCCCAGGGCAACACCGTGCGTAGTCACTACATCGAGCCCTTCCAGGTCGGCCCAGTAGATCTCGCCGCGCTTGGCCTTGGGCAGCGCCGAGCGGTGGACCTGGATCGCAGCGCCGATCAAACGAGCCGCTGCATCGCGATCATCGCAACCGGGTAGCTTGCCGATCACACCCTTGCCCTGTTCGCGGCCTTGTGCGCCGGTGACCTCGATTTCGCCTACCAGCCACGGCTGGTAGGAAAAAATCTTCAGACGCGGCTGCGTGTACGACTCCAGCTTGACCCAGCCATCGACGCCATGCAGGCCGACGATCTTGCCGACCAGCAGAAGTCGGTCGGCCGTCACGGCACTGTCGGACGTGCTCAGGCCGCCTTGACCGGCTTGCCGGCTTCCTTGACCAGCCAGCGCACCTTGTCGGACAGCTGCGCGCCCTTGGCCACCCACGCCTTGACCTTTTCGGTATCCAGCTGCAGGCGCACGTCCTTGCCGGCCGCGACCGGGTTATAGAAACCCAGACGCTCGATGTTGCGGCCGTCGCGCGGATTGCGCTGATCGGTGACGACGATGTGATAGAACGGACGGCCTTTGGCGCCGCCGCGGGAAAGACGAATCTTGACCATGTTTATATCTCGAGAATTTATCGGGTACTGTTGTTTCACGCGCCGACCGGATGCGAAAGACGCATCGGAGCCCTGAACGGACAAACTGCGGCGCTGTGAACCGTGAATTATAAACGGGACCGAGGAAAAATGAAATAGGCTCAGGCAGTTATGCCCTAAGTCATCGTTGGCCCATTCCAGGCGAGTGTTGCTAGGCTCGCGATCCATCGCTCGCCAAGCAACCCTGCCTTCGGCTCCTGCCTGCGGCGCTCCCCGGCGCGAGATGCGCTTCAACGCATCTCGCGTCAAATCCCGGGTCGCCCGCCCATTCCCTTCATCGCCCCCTGCATCTGCCGCATCAGGCCTTTGATGCCGCCGGTAGACAGCTTCGACATCATCTTTTCCATCTGCATGTACTGCTTGAGCAAGCGGTTGACGTCCGCGGGCTGGGTGCCGGAACCGCGCGCAACGCGTGCCTTGCGCGAGCCGTTGAGCAGGTCCGGATGGCGGCGCTCCTTCTTCGTCATCGAGTTGATGATCGCCACCATGCGGTAAACTTCCTTGTCGTTCACCTTCGACTTGACGTTTTCCGGAAGATTGCCGACGCCCGGCAGCTTGTCCATCAGGGTCGCAAGACCGCCCATGTTGAGCATCTGCGAGAGCTGATCGCGCATGTCGTTCATGTCGAAGCGCTTGCCCTTGATCACCTTTTCGGCGAGCTTCTGCGCCTTTTCCTTGTCGACGTTCTGCTCGACCTGCTCGACCAGCGACAGCACGTCACCCATGCCGAGGATGCGCTGCGCGATGCGGTCGGGATGGAACGCATCGAGCCCATCGGGTTTTTCGCTTACGCCGATGAACTTGATCGGGCGGCCGGTGATATAGCGTACGGACAGCGCCGCGCCGCCGCGCGCGTCGCCATCGGTCTTGGTCAGGATCACGCCGGTCAGCGGCAGCGCTTCGGCAAACGCTTTCGCAGTGTTGGCCGCGTCCTGGCCAGTCATCGCATCGACCACGAACAGCGTCTCGATCGGATTGAGTGCGCCGTGCAGCGCCTTGATTTCGGCCATCATCTGCGCGTCGATCGCGAGGCCGCCGGCCGTATCGACGAGCAGCACATCGGCGAAATTCTTTTTTGCCGCATCGACGGCGGCATGCGCAATCGCAATGGGATCTTG
>Ga0163163_10001951_pt1 | contig 17443 bp, 18 predicted proteins | sample S65metaG_FD_119766 | JGI IMG/M metagenome (GOLD analysis project Ga0163163, IMG submission 119766) | Switchgrass rhizosphere microbial communities from Kellogg Biological Station, Michigan, USA - S6-5 metaG | ecosystem: Host-associated > Plants > Roots > Rhizosphere > Soil | place: USA... | reverse complement strand
TCAGGGATCCAAGAGCGGTCTGGAGTTTCTGACCGGGTACGTCATTGAACTGTCGCTCTCCGTTGATAACCTCTTTGTATTTATCCTCATTTTTTCGTTCTTCAAGGTCCCGGCTAAATACCAACATCGAGTGTTGTTCTGGGGCGTCCTGGGCGCGCTTGGCATGCGTCTGACGATGATCTTTATCGGCGCCGCCCTACTAAATCGGTTTCACTGGATAATTTTCATCTTCGGCGGCTTCCTCGTTTACACGGGTATTAAGATGTTCACGGAGCAGGAAGGTGACGTGCGACCGGATCAAAACCCTATAGTTCGCCTAATAAGTCGGAACTTTCCGATAACCGATACCTACGAAGGAAAAAAGTTCTTTACCAAGGTTAATGGCAAGCGAACAGGGACATTGCTATTCCTGGTTCTCGTTGTCGTCGAAGTCACCGATCTGGTCTTTGCCGTTGATTCGATTCCCGCAATCTTCGCGATAACAACTAATACTTTCATCGTTTACACATCCAACGTGTTTGCCATTTTGGGTTTGCGTTCGATGTACTTCCTGCTTGCGGGAGTTGTGGAGAAGTTTCAGTACCTTCGCGTCGGTCTTGCCATCGTCCTGACTTTCATCGGCGGCAAGATGCTCGTCGCCGCCTTTGAGGTGCACATTCACACGTGGATCTCCCTTGTCGTCGTCGCCGTAGTTCTGCTTGGCTCAGTTGCAGCCTCATTAATGTTCCCCAGGGAGACTGAATCCACGTTGGATGTAGATTTGCCCGAGGATTTCGATTCCCCGATTGATCAAGAAACAGAGGAAACAGACGACGACTCTGAGAGCAGTTCGACGGAAGAGACCTCCGTTGAGAGGCACGAAGAGACTCTGGAGTCTAGGAAGTGACCGGTTTTGAAGCTTGGCAGGCGACTTAAGAACTCAAAATTAAACAAGCTTGAACGTCTCTCCCGCCCTGTGTTAGATTCCTAATCAGGTAGTTTCTAACTGCCCACTCGGCACTATCGCCCGCCGAACGATCCGAAACCTCCACATACCCTTGAACGTGCGGGTTCAAGAGCCCGCACACGAGCATCTCAATTTTGCTAGTTCCTCCGCTAAGTCGATTCAAACATGTCGAATAGAACCAGTCATTTTGCCTTTGATTGGTGGATTATTCAGAAGCGCGTCGTCTATCTGATAATCACCTTCCTAATTCTTTCTGTGTTAGCTGCCGGTGCGGCGGTCTATGTCTGGAAATATGGTAATCCTCTCAGGAACGTCGCAAAACTTAACAGCCCTGCCGGCGCTCGTTTTATGTCCTTCGAAGGCGAGGTTCGTGTAGTTCGAGCTGCGACCCGCGAAACAGTTACCGCCAGTAGCGATACCGAGCTGTTCCCTGGAGATACGGTGCAAACACAAGCGAACGGTCGCGCTCGAATTGGATTGGCGGACGGTTCGACTCTAATCGTCAAGCCTAATAGCACGATCATCATTCGAGATAACGTGCGAGACGAAGATGGCAAGAAGACAAACGTGCATGTCCAGGTAAATAGCGGGCAAATGTTCGTCCGCACTGAACAGATTTCAGAGGGCACCACCAACGTTGTCGAAACACCTAAGACGAAAAACAAGCTGGGTGAGCAAACGGGTGCGAGCTTTGGAGTAAACCCGGAAGGTACTGAAGAAATCAGGGTCAATGCCGGTGTGATCGAAACCACGAACGGAGCGGGAGACAAGACTGCGATTCACGGCGGTGAGTATGTCTCAGTTAACAACTCCGGAAGATTGTCTGCACCGCAGAGACTTTTGGATGTCCCGTTACCATCGGAGCCGCACGATCTCGAAAAAGTTTTCACGGGCGGAAATGGTTCGGCAAGTCTGCTCCTAAAATGGCAAAGACCTCAGTCTGGGGCAGCAGCCTTTTATCGTGTCGAAGTAGCAACGTCTCCTTTTTTTGTCGCTGACGGTAAAGTCATTGAGCGAGATCAACTGGCAGCAACTGAGTTTGGAGCTAACGACCTTCGTCCAGGCGTTTACTTTTGGCGAGTGCGTGGCACTGCATCGAGTGGCCAGGTGAGCGATTGGAGTGAGCCCCAAAAATTTATTGTCGCCACTCGTGGCACAGGTTCACAGATTGCAGTTTCCAACCTAAGCGCTGAACTCCTTGGCGGTAACATTTACCTGATTCGAGGGAAGGCAGATCCCGGCACCACCATTCATGCACTAGGCCGCGAAGCAGTTGTTCCGACGGACGGAAACTTTCAACTTCAAATAACAACCCCAGGGGCGATGCGCGAGATCGTGGTTGACGCGCAAGACGCACAGGGAAACAGCAGCCAATACAAGTTGTCACTCGGACGCGGACGTAAAGCCTAGGCAAAGAGACTTGAGGCATGTCGAACTACGTAATACTGCTGACAGATGCGCATGAAGCTCCGGCCTACGAATTAATCGAGTCGTTGCGCGCCGCTGGTGTGAAGACGCTCATCGAAGGGCTTCGAGAAGTCGAAGTTGAAGCCGCGCTAACACAAAAACGAAGGAACCAGGCACAGTCGGATGACCAGAATCCGCCACCACTCGCGGTTCTTTATGAAGTTGTTCCAGGTGCCGACTTGGTCGAGCTTCACACGGCAATCGATCACGCACGTACATTCTGGCCAGCCGCTCCGCTGGTAGCCTGTCGCCGTCATTCCAACGGATATCAAACGCTCAATCTCAGAAGCATGGACGGTACGACGCTGAAGAGACTGGGCTTTCGAGCGATCGCTGACAAAGCAGCGCAGATCCCTGCCTTGTTACGTGAGATGGACGGGCACGGTGCGACCGGCGAGCTCCGGCTTCCGGACATCGTTCAAAAACCTTCAGAATCAAGTTCGCTATCGCTGCCGGCAAAGTTGAAAGCTAGCAATCTCCGAGCTGCATTTGAGCTCGTTTCTTCTCTGCACTTCATAGGAGATCAAAGTGGTGCTGCACATAGCGCTCTTGCTGGTATGCAGCAGCTCATCAATGCTGATCGTTGGGCCATCTATCTCTTCTCTGAAGCGAAGGGACTTGAAGGCGCTACGCTCGAAGCAATCGCGGTGCGTACTCCAAACCAACCAAGTGGAAGTCGTTCAGAAGAACACTGGCGACGAATGCTAACCGGTGAAGCTGATCTGCCTCTCGGTTCGGAAACAAAGGCAACGAAACGAGCAGCAGCGGGAATGGGAATCATCAAGCGCAAGGAGAACGGACAGTTCGTGGTTGCGGTTCCGCTTGTCTGTGGCGAACGAATCCTGGGAGTGATCGAAGGTATCCGCGAAGGTAAGGACGCGCGAGCTTTCAAAAAATCCGATGTAGCTTTGCTCGACTCACTATCGCTGCCAATTGCCTCAGCACTCGCAAACGCAGTTCGCATCGCCGAAGCTGAACGGCTTTCGCAAACAGACGACCTTACCAAACTTCATAACGCTCGCTACCTTCGCCAGTTTCTCTTAAACGAAATCCGACGTGCACGACGTTACGGAAATAGTGTGGCAGCTCTGTTTCTCGATCTGGACGACTTCAAACGCATCAACGATGAACATGGCCACCTCGTCGGTTCCCATGTCCTGATGGAAATGGCTAGCGTAATCCTTTCATCTGTTCGCGATACTGACGCAGTTGCCCGTTACGGAGGCGACGAGTTTGTCATCGTGCTTCCTGACACAGGTACTGAACTGGCAGGCGCAGTCGCGGAACGTATTCGACAGAAGATTGGCAGATACCGTTTCACGGGCGGGCGCCGATTGCAACTTTCCCTCACGGCAAGTTTTGGTGTTGCGGCGTTTCCCCTGCACGCGTCGTCGCCGCAGCAACTGATTGCGTGCGCCGATACAGCGATGTATGAAGCCAAGGCGGCTAACAAAAACTGTGTCAGGTTTGCGACTAACCTGGCGACTAGCGAAACTGGAAACTCAGAACATCAAATCGCTAAAGGTCAGTCAGACGCCGGCTAGTAACTCATCGCAGATTACCGACAGACCTTCACCATCAAATCCAACGAAATGCGAAGTTTGGCCGCTTGTTTCAAAGGTAACGCTCTAAGTTTCAGGTTTACGGTTGACGAATCACAGTGTATCTTAAGGCTTCGGACGTGTTTCGTGCGTCTTGGGGGGTAAAGAGCAGCCCGATAGTAGCGAATCAAAACCAATGCCGACGTCGAATTTTAGTTTGGGGGCTTCGGTGAGGTTGAACAGATTCCAGTTGGTGTTGGGTTTCGCTAATTACTGAAAGTTACCGCCGATCCCACCCGAAGTTCCATACTACAACCACGGGAAGTGAATCATTCTAGATGGCGTTTAAATCTATTTTTAGTCTGTTTTCCAGCGACCTTGCCATTGATTTAGGAACTGCAAATACGCTGGTCTATGCGAAGGGTCGCGGTATTGTCGTGTCCGAACCTTCAATTGTAGCTATTAATAAGGTGACAAATCAGGTTGAGGCGGTCGGTCGTGATGCCAAAGATATGCTCGGACGCACACCAGGCAACATCGTCGCGATTCGACCAATGAAGGACGGCGTCATTGCCAACTTCGAAGTCACCGAGAAAATGCTTCAGCACTTTATTCGGAAAGCCCACAACGGAAAGACGTGGGTTAGTCCACGAGTAGTCATTGGTATTCCCTCCGAGATTACACAAGTCGAGCGACGCGCTGTTGAAGACTCTGCTTATCGGGCCAAAGCTTCTGAAGTTTATTTGGTTGAGGAAGCGATGGCTGCCGCAATCGGCGCTGGTCTACCGATCACTGAGCCGCATGGCAACATGGTCGTCGATATCGGAGGTGGCACAACTGATATCGCGGTCATCAGTTTGAGCGGTATCGTTTACTCCCGCGCTGTACGCGTTGCGGGTAACGAGATGGATGAGGCCATCATTCAGTACATCAAACGAAAGTACAATTTATTGATTGGCGAGCGAACCGCTGAAGCCATCAAGATTGAACTCGGTTCCGCCTATCCGCTCGATGAACCGTTGTCGTATGAAGTGCGTGGACGAAACCTTATCGAAGGCATTCCGAAAACGATCACGATTACTGATGAAGAAGTGCGTGAGGCTTTAGCCGATTCGATCTCGACAATTATTAACGCCGTTCGCGTTGCGTTGGAACGAACTCCACCAGAACTCTCGGCTGATATCGTTGAGCGCGGAATCGTACTGACCGGCGGAGGAGCGTTGCTCAAGAATCTCGATAAGCGGTTGTCGATCGAAACCGGACTACCAGTCTCGCTCGCGGATGATCCACTAGCTTCAGTTGTACTCGGCACCGGCAAGATGTTGTCTGACTTCGATCTCCTTAAACGAGTCAAGTGGGAGAACACAATGACCAGCGGGATGTAGGTAGGTTTACAAATGGCAACGGTGCGGACACAACGAGAGATTAGGCAGCGGGCACCTATCTGGCTCGTGGCCCTCCTCTTCACAAACCTCGTAATCATGGCTGTCGATGCACGCGACAGTAACGGCAGACAAAAAGTTCTTCGCATTTGGACGCAAACGTTTGCCTCTCCGATTCAGACTGCTTCGTCGAAAGCGTCCGGCGCTACTACCGGTTTCTTTCGTCAAATCCTGAATTTCAGGAGCATTGCCAGTGAAAATGAGGACTTAAGACAACGACTTGCTGCCGCGGAACAGCAACTCCACGCCGCTCGCCAAAAAGAGGTCGAGAACGATCGACTAAAAGCACTGCTGGATCTAAAAGAGAAGAAGGAGTTTGACACGGTTGCGGCACGCGTCATCGCTAGAGATCCGTCGGTCTGGTTCAATACGATCACCATTAACTGCGGCAGCAGCGCTGGAGTTGCTGTGAATATGCCTGTTGTTTCCGGCACAGGAGTGGTGGGTCGTGTGATTAGCGTTAGCCCATGGTCATCCCAGGTCATGCTCCTGACTGACGAGAAGGCCGGCGCCGGTGCAATTGTTGGCCAGCTGGGCCAATCCGGCGCTCTTGGTTCAGTGCGCGGACGACCTGACCTTGGATTGATCGAGATGCGTTATGTATCTGGTTAGGAAAAGGTAGAGGTTGGTGACTACGTCGTGACTACTGGTCAGGATGGAATCTATCCACCAGGATTGAATGTCGGTGATGTCGTCGACGTGAAGAATGGAACCGCAACGCAACCCCATCAAATTTTGATCAGGCCGGGAGCTCGACTGGACAAACTGGAAGAGGTAGCGGTGCTCTTATATCGTCCCCCTCAACGAACCGCCCCTGAACAAACCCTGCCGAATGTGGACAAACCGAAGAAGTGAAAACATTGCTGATTTCTGATTGCTGATTGCTGATTTGACAATGTACGTGCGGATAAAACCTCAAGAGCAAACTTCATCTCAGGCAGTCGGCAATTTGCCACTTAGCAATCACCAATCAGCAATCAGCAATCAGCAATCAGCAATTTTCGTATGCCTCAACTTAAGATAGCAGCAGTCCTGGCAATCTCAATCGTGCTGCAACTTTCGTTGCGCATCGTTTGGCCGCCGCTGTCATATATCGATTTCCCTCTCGTCGTCGTTGTTTACATAGCTCTACAGCGCGACGCGTGGCAGGCACTGGTTGTCGGCACCCTCGCCGGAATAATTGTTGACGCCTCAAGCGGCGGATTGATTGGCGCCGGCGGTTTTTCCAAGACACTGACCGCTTACATCATTTTCTTCGCGGCGACCCGGGTAAACCTCGAGAACCCGTTGTTGCGGATCCCAGTCCTCGCTGCCGCTACGGTTGTGGATAGTGGAATCTACGTTTTCTGGCATCGCGTGTTGGGTTACGCCACAAGTGTCCCGGTGATGCAAACCATTTCCTACAAGCTAATCGCCACCACAACCGTCGGCACCGTTGTGCTTTACATGCTCGACTCAGTTATTGCGGAAAGATCGGCTCAGCGCCGCCAGTTCGCAACCCGTCGGCGCGTGGCTCGCAGGTCAACAGGATCCCTGCGACGCCGATGAAAGATGAACCTGGACGTGATGAACTTTGTGCTTTGATCTTTGTGCTTTGCATGTCAAGATTCGATTTGAGAGTTGGATCTGCTGAAAGACAACTCGGCTTCCCTGACGAAGCTCTAAACACAAAGAACTAAAACTCGGCTCTGCCTATGAAATTCGAGGATACTTCTCAAAACCTTCGCGCTCGACTCAGGTTCGTTCAAGCCCTCGTAGTGGTCATGCTTGGGGTTCTCGGAGTTCGCCTATACGTGCTGCAAGTCGTACGTGGCGAGCGTTACGCAGAGATTGCCGAAAACCAGAGACGACGGCACCTTCCGATCCCGGCGCCCCGCGGAGTGATCTTCGACCGTGAGGGCCGCGTTATTGTCGACTCAAGACCTATCTACAACGTGATCCTGTCGCGCGAGGATGTGAAAGACAAGCCTCTCACTTCGTTGATTCAGCCGCTAGCGGAAGGCCTGACTATAGATGCCGACATTCTCAAAGAACGTTTCGACCAGGTGACCCCTGCTTTTGAATCGATCCTCGTAAAGCAGGACGCCAACCCAAACGACATCGCCTGGGTCGAAGCTCATAATCTTGAATTCCCGGAACTGCGAGTTGAGCAACAACCGCAGCGACGCTATCCGGCGGATGGAATGCTGGCGCACGTTCTTGGTTACGTCGGGGAAATTAGTCCGGAACAGTTGAAACAGCAGAGCTTCAAGGACAAAGGTTTCAAACCGGGCGATATCATCGGACAAAGCGGCATTGAACAGATCTACGACGACTATCTACGAGGACGTGACGGTTATCGAGAGGTGGTGGTCGACAGCCGCGGTCGCATCCAGGATGAGATTGAAACGGTCGCACCAACTCCCGGCCGCGATCTGGTAACAACCATCGATCTCGATCTGCAGAGGTCAGCTGAAGAGCAACTGGCGACATCAGTTAACAAACGCGGGGTCATCGTTGCTATGGATCCAAATAACGGTGAGATCCTGGCCCTTGCTTCCTATCCGACTTTTGATCCGAATATTTTCTCGCAACGAATCAACTCGAAACAAGGTCGAGCCGAGTACGTTGCTTTGTTGAATGATCCGCAAACACCCTTGCTCAATCGCGCGATTCAAAGTCGGTACCCTCCGGGTTCGACCTGGAAGATTCCGATGGCAGTTGCCGGACTCCAGGAAGGCGCCATCACACTCGATCATTCAACTCTATTGTGTGGCGGTGGTATCCAGGTCGGCAACAAGTTCACTCGCTGCATGGGTAATCACGGTATGCCGGATCTTAAGACGGCCATCACGCATTCTTGCGACGGTTACTTCTATCGCCTTGGCTTAAAAATGGGCATCGATGGAATTGTCGCGATGGTCGACGAATTTGACCTGAACAAACGAACTGGCATCGATCTTCCGAACGAAGTTGTGAGCTGGACGCCATCGAAGGAATTCAAACGCCGCATGCAACCGAGAGATCCCGAATGGCGAGACATCGATACTGTTTACGCCTCGTTCGGCCAGGTATACGACATCATCACCCCGATCGCGTTGTTGAGAACTATCTCGGCGGTCAGTATGGGCGGACGAATGTACATCCCGCACTTACTTAAGGAGGTTCGACCGCTGGGAAATCCGGGGACACCTGAATACAAAGCGAGTACGGGTTTTCAGCCGCTCGATCCTGCCAAACCAAATCCGAAGATCGTGCCCATCGATGCCAACATTGACCATGCGGTGGTTGAAGGAATGTGGAGCGTTGTGAACGCCGGAGGAACTGGGGCAGGAATTCGGATGGCTGGCTTCGACATCGCCGGAAAGACCGGAACGGCACAGGTCGTTGGATTAGGAAAGGACACCGGCAAGAACAAGGACCATTCGTGGTTCGTGTCGTACGCACCCGCATACAAACCCGAGATCGCCTTGGTCGCTCTTATAGAGAATTCAGGTTTTGGAGCTACACACGCCGCACCCGCTATTCGTCGCGTGTATGACACCTACTATCGCAAGACTCGACACGAAGAACCTCCCGGCGCAGTCCAAATCGCAAAGAAACAAACGACACCAACTGTGGCTAGTAATGTGCAGTAACGTTGGATTTCAGATTGCCGATTTCAGATTGCCGATTAACTGGCAATTGGAAACACAATTTGGAATCAACAAACTTCAATCTGAAATCTTCAATCTGAGATCTGAGATACTTTGGTAGCTATAATTCACAAACGTAGTTGGCGGGACTTTGATTGGGTACTCGCGTTCCTCGCGATAGCCATCGTTGGTTTCGGCACCATTCAAATTCGCTACGCTCAACCAACGGAGCCTTTCTGGATCAAACAAATCATCGGCCTTTGCATCGCACTGGTTGCGATGTTGGCGATTGCCTTCACTGACTATCGAAAGCTGCTGACCTGGGCACCAGCGTTCTACGTTTTTGGTCTGATTCTGCTGGTGGTAGTTCTCGTACCAGGCATCGGGTTGAAGATCAACGGTCAGCGCGCATGGATCAAAGTGCCGGGCATCGGACAGTTTCAGCCTTCAGAGTTTGTAAAAGTGACGACAGCAATGATGCTAGCGCGTTACTTTGGCAGGAACCGAGCACAAGCTTTGACTGTTAAGGAGATGATCGTCGGAGGCTTGATTCTAGCGTTACCGTGTGGGCTCATCCTGTTGGAGCCCGATGTTGGTTCAGTACTCACTTACGTTCCGATCCTCGCCGCGGTGCTCTTTCTATCAGCCATCCGTTTGCGGTTAGTATTTGCAGCCGTCGCACTGGCTGTCGTCATGATTCCGGTGGCCTACTGGGCTGGAGTCAAGACAGGTCTAATCAAGAGCTACCAACAGGAACGCATCAACGTCATCCTCGATCCCGAAAACGCCGATCGTCGTCGCATCGGGTATCACACCTGGCAGTCAATTCTGACTGTTGGTGAAGGTGGTCTGTTTGGCTCTCGATCCTCTGCTGAACATTCTCAAAGCGGTCTCAAGTTTCTCCCCGAACCGCATACTGACTTTATTTACGCCGTAACCGCGGAGAACTATGGGTTCATCGGCTGCGTTCTAGTCCTGCTGGCGTATGCGATTTTGTTGTCTCGACTGATAACCGGCGCGCGGCGATCCTCGGACCGTTCTGGAATGCTATTTATCATGGCGGTTGTGGGTGGCTTCGCCTTTCAAATCTTTATTAATGTGGGAATGGCGTTGGGCATTTCGCCGGTCATTGGTGTCCCCCTACCGCTGATGAGTGCCGGACTAGCTTCACTGATCGCGACCTTCATCGCTATTGGAGTTGCCATTAGTGTGCAGCTCAGAAGATTTGTGAACTGAACGCTGGGACCGCAGGCCTCCCCGCCTGCTGGTTTGTCCTCAAGCATGAATCCTCCGGTGTGCTTCGTTACAACACCTAAGCCCATCACATACGCCAATCCGACATACGTCGGAATAAATTTCATTCGAGTGACCGCAAGGATTTTAGAAGCCCGTGTAACGGGCTTGAGAATATAGCCTTCTAGGGTGGAGCGAGGCTCTGCGAGCGGAACCCTAGGACCAAGGTGAATAATGAAGCTAGCGCGCGAAGTGCGCGAGTGCTCTCGACTCTTGCCCGCTACGCGGGCTGAATTCTTTAACAACGCCTACCGAGGGTTCTGCTCGCAAAACCTCGCTCCACCCTAGGCTATATGCTTTGCCCGCTCTGCGGGCACAAATCGGAGGTTCGTTTTTATGCGTAGAGTGCGATGCGGGTCCATGCCACTTCGGTCGTTGCTGTTAATCCTCATCGTCTTCAGCAGTTCTCACGCCGTCACACCGAGGCTCAAGATCGTCAAAGTCGCAGACGGTGTGTACGCCGCCATTCGCACGGAACCACCTGGCTTAACTGTCAACGCAAACTCAGTATTCATCATCAACGACGATGACGTAGTGATTGTCGATACCACACTAACCCCCGGAACTGCTCGAGAAACAATCGCAGAACTCAAAAAGCTAACCAACAAACCTGTGAAGTACGTCATCAACACGCACTGGCATGACGATCACATCATGGGTAATCAGGTCTATCGCGACACGTTCCCAGGAGTCGAGTTTATTGCCCACGAAAAGACTCGCGAATACTTACCAACGACAGGTCTCGCAAATCGACAGGCGGCTATGTCACCACTGGGCTATCCTGCATTCATCGATGCGCTTAAGAGCCGGCTGAGCAAGAATGAAAGTGTATTCGGAGGACCGATGGATGAGGAAGAACGCAGTGGCTACACCGGTAGCCTCGAAATCGCTGAACGTTATATGTCAGAGAACCCCGGTGTGGAGATTGTGCTGCCTACGACAACCGTTCAAGATCGAATGTCTCTACGACGTGGTAAACGCACGATCGAAATTCGCTACTTTGGTCAAGGTCATACAAGCGGCGACCTGGTTGTTTACTTGCCAAAGGAACAAGTCGTCATCACGGGTGATTTAGTAGTTTCGCCAGTTCCCTACGTTGGTAGCCCTCAGTCGCATCCTGGAGATTTGAGCAAGACACTGGACCAAATTCTCGCTCTGCATCCAAAGCGAATCGTGCCGGGTCACGGTCCGGTTCTGACTGACGACTCACAGATCAGAATCCTGTCGAAAATGTTTGCCTCGATCGATGAACAAGTAAGAGCTGCCGTGAAAACTGGGGCCGATTTGGAACAGGTTCGTAAGAACGTCAACCTCGATAGCTTTCGCGATACACTTGCGGGTGACTCCAGAATGAGAAAACTAATTTTTCGAAACTACGTAACCGGGCCGGCAGTTGAAGCAGCGTACATCGATGCAACTGTGAAACAGTAGTACCTTTCCATGAGCGAACCACCGCGAATCTATCCATCCAGACATGCCTGGCCTATCTCGACCGACAATTTGGACAACACACCACGTAATGCCGAAAGAATCCGTCTTGTTAACAGAGCGACAGGCTTCGATAAGTTGTCAGAATTCAAGAGTCTCAAGGCGCTATGGTGTTTTGGGATTGATCAGAAGAAGCTAATTCACATCTCAGAATGCGCATCGTTGTGCAATCTGTACCTCGACTACCAACTTCGGATTGATGACCTACTTCCGTTGCAAAGGCTTCCACGGCTCGACGTCCTGCGTCTTGATAGCTGTTCGAAAATCACCTCGCTACAACAGATCAGTGACTTAAGACAGTTAACAGGACTTGCCATCGAGAACTTTAAGAACGTTCATGAGATCCAACCTTTATCAGTCTTAACTAATTTGAAAGAGCTCGCCATCGAGGGAAGTATCTGGACTCGGATGAAGATCGACTCACTCGGCCCGATCATGAACCTCACCAGCATCGAGTTCCTAAGCCTGACAAATTTAAAGGTGGCCGACGAATCGCTGAAACCGCTGGCGACGTTAACGAGGCTCCGAGAATTGCACGTCGCAAATTTCTATCCCTTCGAAGAGTTTGCTAGATTGGCGGCAGCCCTGCCCCAATGCAAATGTCAATGGTTTACGCCTTACGTTTCAACCAGTCTGAAATGCGAAAAGTGTAACGACAATCGTGTGCTGGTTACCGGGAAGGGTAAGTCATTGATGTGTGTAAGATGCGACGCTGCACGGCTCGCGCGCCACGTCGCAGACTTTGAACGAATAAAAAACAGCTCGCGTGAGGAGTTCTGATCTTCTTGTCCTGGATTACTGCTAGCAATCACAGACTCGAGTACAAATGGATCGGTCCCTCGCCTGACGAGGCTCCAACCATTGTCTTCCTGCACGAAGGTCTTGGGAGCGTCGCAATGTGGCGAGACTTTCCTGAGAGGCTCGCTTCAGTCACTGGATTCGGCGCTTTGATCTACAGTCGCGCGGGCTATGGCAATTCTGACCCAGTCTCGCTTCCACGACCGATGGGTTTTATGCACGACGAGGCTCTTAAGGTCTTGCCGGAGATTCTCGAATCGCTCAGAATTCGAAACGCAATCTTGTTTGGACATAGTGATGGAGGCTCAATCGCACTAATTCATGCCGGAAGTGAGAAGGCGAACAAAGTTAGAGCATTGATTCTGGAAGCGCCTCACGTGTTCGTTGAGGACCGTAGCATCGATGGAATAGATGCGGCCAAAGTCGAGTATGAAAATGGCTCGCTGAAAGCTAGTCTTGAGCGATACCACGGAGTAAATGTAGAAAACACGTTTCGCGGTTGGAACGACGTCTGGCTCAATCGGGAGTTTCGTTCGTGGAACATAGAATCGTTCTTACCAAACATCGAAGTGCCTGTCCTGTTGTTCCAGGGAGAAAATGATGAGTACGGAACACTAAAGCAAGTTGAAGCCATCAAGCACGGATGTCGAGGCCCAGTTCAAACTGTAGTCTTACAAGACTGCGGGCATGATCCGCATCGGGAATTTCCGGAACGCGTGCTTGACGACAGTGACGCATTTCTCAAGAAGTCTTAAACCAGGGGATGAAGTTATGAAGACACGTATTAGCTTGGCAGCGATCTTCGCATTCGGTTTCGTTTTGGCAACTTTCACAGCAGCACAGGATCAGAAAGAAGCCAGGTACAAAGAACTCCCCAATTTTCATCCGGTGAACTCAAATCTTTATCGTGGCGGCCAGCCCGAGATAGGCGGCCTTGAACAACTAAAAAAACTGGGCGTTAAGACCATCATCAATCTTCGCGATGACGATGAACGAGCCCGAGCCGAAAAAGCAGAAGCCGAGTCGATGGGATTCCGTTACTTCAACATCCCATTTGCAAGTTTCGATCGACCATCGGATAAAGCGGTGGATGAAGTTTTAAAACTGATCGACACCCAGGAAAACTCACCTCTCTTCATTCACTGCAAACGAGGTTCTGATCGTACAGGTACTGTCATCGCCATCTATCGAATCGAACACGATGGTTGGGATGGTGAAAAAGCCAAAGCCGAAGCGAAGCGTTATGGAATGGGTTTCTGGCAGGTCGGAATGAAGGACTACATCCACGATTACTATGATCGTAAGGCTCAACGCAGTAACGATGCCTCTTCCACTGTGACGGCGAAACCAACGCCTTAGCTGACCTGGTTTTTCAGCAAACACCTGCGATGAAGAAAGCGACCATTCCCTTCCCGTTCGTGATGGAAGAGTTGATGAGTATTCGACCAACCATCAAAAACGCATTTGGGTTTACCTACTTCTATCTCGACGACAAACTCCTCTGCGCCTTGCGCGATAGCACAAAACAAACTGGGTCCAACGGAATGTGGTTATTCACAACGACCGAAGACGTCGAGAGTTTAGGTCACGAGTTTCCACAGTTGTCGCGCAGGTACCTGTGGCGCTCCGCCAAGAACGCGTGGATCATTCTTCCGTCTCGCTTAGCTGAATTTGAAGAGTACGCATTCAAAGCCTGTGAATTGATTTTGAATGGGGATCGCAGGATAGGTCGAATCAGCCGAGGCCATTCCGAAAAGCGCTCACGTGTAGGAACGCCGAGTCTATTTATGAAATGAAGAAGATTCTGATTATAGGTCCGGGCGGCTCTGGAAAATCGACGTTGTCGCGAGCATTGGGTCAGAAACTCGGTCTTGAGGTCTTACACCTCGACAGATTTTATTGGAGTAGCGGTTGGATCAAACCAGCGCCTGATGATTGGCAAAAGACGGTTAATCAGTTGTTGGCGCGAGATGCGTGGATCATCGATGGAAACTACTCAGGCACATTGTCACAACGAATCGAGGCCTGCGACACGATCGTGTTTCTCGACCTTGCCACCGTTGTTTGCTTGTGGCGAGTTACAAAACGATGGCTGCTCCACCGGAAAACAACAAGGCCAGACATGGCGGAAGGCTGTGATGAAAAGCTGGATATTGAGTTCATGAACTGGGTTCTGGGTTATTCGCGTCGGAGTCGACCAAAGGTTGTGAAACTGCTCCAGGAGAATCAAACAACCAAGAAGATTGTTTGGCTGAAATCAAGGAAGGATGTAGATAGGTTTATTAATTCGCCGGCGTAACGGAAAAACGATCATCCGCAGATTACACAGATTTACTTTCGCCGTCGGCGTTCGTACTGGGTTAGTGCCTCTTTTGGAAAAGAAATCTGCGTAATCTGCGTAATCTGCGGACGATCGTTCTTTCATCGGAAAGGAACTCTCAGTATGTCCAACCAAATCTCCATCGAACGTGTGAAGGAGCCATTGCTTCGGTGCCTGGACGAAACATTCTCGAAGGTGCACGGTGTGTATCTCGACAAGGGAACCACATTTTACGAAACGCTCGACACAATAACCGCGGAGGAAGCGTCTGAGCGTATCAGTTCAAACTCTGCGACTATTGCCGCCCAAGTTGAACACGTCAGGTTTTACCTTGATGTTCTTGATAATTACATGCGAACCCTCCAGTCAACAAAAACAAATTGGCGAGAGATCTGGGACACAGTCGGCGCCGTCACGCCAGAGGAATGGGAAGCAACAAAGAAACGATTACGAGCCAGTCACGCTGCGGTCATGACAACAATCAACTCATTCGATAAATGGGACGGCGAGTATGACATTGCCGGCGCGATCTCGGTGCTTACTCACACCGCCTATCACCTGGGCGGAATTCGTCAGACGCTTGGCGCAATCAGGGGACGGAAGATCTCAGATTGAAGACCTCAGATTTCAGATTTTCGGAGTAGTAATCGCTTTTGATAATGGATCGACGCTTACTAAAACATGCTCAAACAATCTGGGACTATCACCAGCTAAACCATCCGTTGGAAAAAGCTGACGCCATTCTTGTGTTATGCAGCCATGATGAGCGAGTTGCCGAGCGAAGCGCCGACCTCTTCAAGGATGGCTGGGCGCCGTTAGTCATTTTTTCCGGAGGCGCCGGTTCGATCACAAAGCAATTGTGGTCAGAACCAGAGGCAGAAATATTCGCTCGAATTGCCATTGAAAAAGGCGTTCCCTCAGACAACATTCTCATCGAGAACAGATCTTCAAACACGGGCGAAAACATTCGCTTCACGAAACAGTTGCTTGCCGATCGAGGGCTGGAGTTGCAGAAGTTTATTGTCGTGCAAAAGCCATACATGGAACGGCGAAGCTACGCCACTTTTAAGAAACTATGGCCCGATAAAGAAGTGATAGTGACATCCCCGCAGATCTCATTCGAAGAGTATTTGCAGTCCTACAGCAACAACGCTCTGTCTTCAGAGGACGTTGTTAGTATCATGGTCGGTGATTTACAAAGAATTCGCGTTTACCCCGCTCGAGGTTTTCAAATTGAACAGGACGTACCCGTTGATGTCCTCGATGCTTATAACCAACTTGTCACCTCCGGGTTCACCAAATATCTGATTAGTCCTGAACCTGACATTACCAGCCCCTAGAAGGAACGCCCATGCTCAAAAGATCTCTCCTGCTGCTGTTCACACTAGCCTTTGCCGTCGCTGCTCAAGTCAGCACGAGCAAGCAATATCCAATCGATGCGAACCATTCAACTGTTGGGTTTTCAGTTCCGATCATGGGTGGTCTGTCGAAAGTGAGAGGGAAGTTCACCGACTTCACAATCAATCTGACAAACAATGAAAGAGATATCACGAAGTCGGCTGTTAACGTAGTAATAAAGGCGACGAGTATTAACACAGGCATCGATGCCCGTGACCGCCACTTGCGCACGGCGGAATTCTTCGACGTCGAGAAGTTTCCCCAGATTACTTTTCAGAGTTCCCGAATCGAGAAGAAGGGCAAACAGCTAATCGCACACGGGACGCTGACCATGCATGGCGTCGCAAAGGAGATCGCGCTTCCTTTCGTAGTGACAGGGGTCAATGAGAATGTCGACAAGACAAAGAAGACGGTCGGTTACTCGGCAAGTATCGTGCTGAATCGACGTGACTACGGAATCAACTACACTCACAAGACGGTTCCAAACTTCATCGGCGATGAGATAACAGTGGAAATTGATTTGATAACCAGGGCGTTTGATGTGAAGTGAGGGACGATTATCCGCAGATTACGCGGATTACGCAGATTTTTTTTGGCAAGAAAAAGGTACGCCAGTAGAAACCTGATCGCTCTGAATCTGCGTAATCGGCGTAATCTGTGGATGATGTTTTGAGGAGGTTCACAATGTCCGATCAAACAATCTTGTTCCGCATAATTCTCCAGGTGGACGATCTCGACAAAGCCGAAGACTTCTACGGCAAACTGCTCGGAGATCGTGGACGGTGAATTCCACGTGGTGCGCGACATTACATCGATTGCGGTCCTGCGATTCTCGCTTTAGTTGATGTGACCGGCGAAGGAACAATAGACACCAAGCCGGAGCAGATTCCTGACTACATCTATTTCTCGGTGGCGAATCTTGAAAGCGTTCACACACGCGCGAAGGAACTCAACTGCTTGTCGGATGAAGATATACATGGTGCCAGTGCAGGAGAGATCGTGAAGAGACCCTGGGGTGAACGATCCTTCTATGTGCACGATCCATGGGGTAACGGCCTGTGTTTCGTGGATGAGAACACGTTGTTTACCGGGAAGTAGAAGTAGCACAGACTTCAGTCTGTGTTGCATTGAGAGAC
>Ga0163163_10001948_pt1 | contig 17455 bp, 15 predicted proteins | sample S65metaG_FD_119766 | JGI IMG/M metagenome (GOLD analysis project Ga0163163, IMG submission 119766) | Switchgrass rhizosphere microbial communities from Kellogg Biological Station, Michigan, USA - S6-5 metaG | ecosystem: Host-associated > Plants > Roots > Rhizosphere > Soil | place: USA... | reverse complement strand
CGAGGCTGACCACAAGACGCCGCACGGCATTGAGCGTCGGCTCAAGCCGGGTTAGCACGTAATCTATGACACTAATGTCGATCGTCAGCTGACGATCCACCAGAAGCTTAACAAGAACGGCGCGGATGAGGTCGTCGTCCGGCGGGAAAATCTCCGCGATCGTGGCGCGCCTCAGCCGCGAAAGCAGGTCGGGCAGCTGAAAGCCCCAAAAAGCCGGAAAAGCGCAGGCGGTCAGGAGCAGGGAGCCGCGCGTCTCCGCCAAAAGGTTCATCAGGTGGAAGAGGCGCTTGTCCTCGCCGGCCAGGCGGTCGGCGTCTTCGACGAGAACATGGCCGCCGGCGAGGGCGGCAACGTCGGCCCGACCAAAATCGGCTGCCGCCAGGATGGTTCCGCCGGCACGCCGGGCCCAGATCGCGCCAAGATGGCTCTTCCCCGCTCCTGGCGGGCCGACCAGCACGAGGGTGCGGTCCGGCCAGTCCGGCCAGAGTTCGATTGCCGCATGGGCCGACCCGTTTGATCTCGAGACCAGGAAATCCTCGTCCTCGTAGCGCGGCCCTGGCGCGATATCGAGGACGAGCTGGCGGGCCGGTTCGCGAGCGCTCAAGGCCTCAGCCCTCCCGAGCGGGAGGAAGGCCGTCGGCGGCTTCGGCAGGCGCGAGGTAGAGCTCGCTCGCCCTATAGCGCCGCACAAGATAGCGCAGGATGACGCCGGCCGCGGCCGCAACCGGCACCGCCATGATGAGCCCGGTGAAGCCGAAGAGCGCGCCGAAGGCCAAAAGCGCGAAGATCACCCAGACCGGATGCAAGCCGACCGAGGAGCCAACGAGTTTCGGCGAGAGAATGTTTCCCTCCAAAAACTGGCCTGTCAGGACAACGGCGAGCGTCAGGATCAAAAGCTTCCATTCCGGCCAGCCCTGCACAATCGCGACGATTGACGAGAGGATCAGCGCAGTCAGGGAGCCGACATAGGGAATGAAGCTCAGAACACCGGCGGAGAGGCCGATCAATAGCCCGAAGTTCAGATGAATGAGCGACAGGCCAATCCCGTACCAAAGGCCGAGAAATAGGCAGACGAGAGATTGGCCGCGCACGAACCCGGCGAGCGCCCGGTCGATGTCGTGGGCAATCGCATGGACATCGGCGCGGTTGCGCGGCGGGATCAGTGTGTCGAGCGTGGCGATCATCCGGTCCCAGTCGAGAAGCATGTAGAAGGCCACGACCGGCATGACGACCAGCAGCGAAAGGATGCCGAGAAGGGCCGACCCGCCGGAGAGGAGCGAGCGTGCAAAAGCGGCCGACCATTGCACGGCTTGGCCGACGAAATCGCCGACCGTTTTCTGCAGCTCGGCAGGCGAGAACCCGCCGCTGAGGCCGAGGTAATCTAGAACCTGGGCCCCAAAACCTTCGGTCGCGCGGCTGCTCAGCTCGCTCGCAAACTGCGGGAGTTTTGCGACGTAGCCGGGCAGAACCCCGATCAACGCCGTCAACTGATGGATCAGAACCGGCACCAGCAGAAACAGAACGAGCGCGAAGATGATCGTGAACACGACCAGCATGAGCAGGGCGGCGCCGAGACGCGAAAAGCCGACACGCTCGAGGCGGTCCGCCACGGGATCGAGGAGATAACCAAGCGCAATGCCGGCTGCGAAGGGCAAAAGAATGCCGCTTAAAAGCCAGATGCAAAGGATCGTGGCGGCGAGGATCAGCGCCCAAAAACCGAAATGCCAGGTGAAGCGGAATTCCTCGGCTCGTGCACCGGATTCAGGCGCTACAACGATCGTCTCGACGATTGCCGGGCCCGCCGTCACGGGCTCTTTTCTTAAAGACCCATGTGCCTGATCCATTGGTACAGATAGGCGCCGGCCGAGGCCAACGTCAATGCGGCGACGATCGCCAGAGATGCCTCGAACCAGAGGCCGAGTTTTAGCCCAAACGCCTTGGCGCCTAGTACCAAAGCGGCGAAGGCGATCTGCGCCATCGTATTCGCCTTCGATACCAGAAGCGGGCGCACCTTCATCGGCTTCCCCATAATCCACGACACGAGGAAAGCCGCGATGATCATGAGATCGCGGAAGACGATCAGGATCGCGATCGTCGCCGGGACGGTCTCGGATACGGCGAGCGCCACGTAGATCGAGACGAGCAGCACCTTGTCGGCGAGCGGATCGAGATAGGCGCCGAGCTCGGTTCGCAGATTGAAGCGGTTGGCGAGCCAGCCGTCGACGCCATCGGATATGCCGGCGGCGACAAAAATCAGGAAGGCGCCGATCCAGCGGTCGGTCACGATCATCGAAATGACGATCGGAACGAGGACGAGCCGCAGCAGCGAGATGAGGTTCGGCAAGCTGCCGAAGGAGGAAATGCTCATGATGGGTATGGCGTCGGGTGCTCAAAACACATGCAGGCACGCCGCGGTCAAGGCCTGCGCCCGCGTCGCCGATCAGCCGACATGGACCAGGATCAGCACGAAAACGCCGATGAAAATCGTCTCGGCCACCATGAGCGCGATTGCCCTTGGGCCGACATGGCCGAGGGCGACGAGCGATGTCTTGATCCCGAGCGCTGCGATCGCGACGACGATGCACCAGCGCGAACCGTCGCCGAGCGCCGTCTGCACCGAAGGCGGGATCAGATGCGCGCTGTTTAAAAGCACGATGGCGATGAAAGCGACGAGAAACAGCGGGATCAGCGCCGGACGCTTGCCGCCTTCCGGGATATCGATGCGGCGGGACAGCAGCGAAATCACCAGCACCGCCGGCACGAGCAGCGCGACGCGCAACAGCTTGATGATGGTCGCGACGTCGCCGCTCTCCTGCGACACGGAGTAGCCGGCGCCGACCACCTGCGCGACGTCGTGGATCGTGCCGCCGAGGAACACCCCGGTCTGCGCATGCGTGAAGTGAAACAGCACCGCGATCAGCGGATAGAGCACCATGGCGAGTGTGCTCAGCGCCGTGACGCCAATGATCGTGAAGGCGGTGTCGCGATCATGGGTCAGGCTCCGCGGCAGAACCGCGGCGACCGCGGCGGCGGCCGAGGCGCCGCAGATGGCGACAGCGCCGGCGGTCAACACCCCGAAGCGCCGCTGCATGCCGGTTAGAGATGCGCAGATCAGGCCGAAGAGGATGGTCAGGGTCACGGCGCAGGCGACGCCGAGCATGGTCTGCCAGCCAAGCCCCGCAATCTGCTCGAACGTGATGCGGCCGCCAAGAAGCGCGACGCCGATGCGCAGGATGGAGCGCGCCGACAGCGCCACGCCGGGCGCAAAGCGCGATCCGGCCGAGATGAAGTTGAAGGCCATGCCGAGAAGCAGCGCGAAAAGCACCGTCGGGCCGCCATAGACATTCGAGATGAAGGTCGCCGCCATCCCGACGGTGACGCTGATGAGGACGCCGGGCGCATTGCGGACGAACCAGTCGCGCACCCGCTCGCTCGCGGGGCGCGCCGCAAGTGTCTGTTCCGACATGCTCTCCTCTTGCGGCGCTTTCTTGCGCCCGGCGCTTCCCTGAAGCTTCCGGCGGACAATTGCAATCGGCGGCGGGTTGCGCTGTTGCGCCGCGCCGGGCGAGCGGCTAAGGCCGGCTTCCCCTTCAAGGACGCACGATGAACGAGGCCCCGCGGCCGCTCACCTATGCCGATGCCGGCGTCGACATCGATGCCGGCAATCGCATGGTCGAGCTCATCAAGCCGCATGTGCGCTCGACCCGCCGGCGCGGCGCCGATGCGGAAATCGGCGGCTTTGGCGGGCTCTTTGACCTGAAGGCCGCGGGCTTTTCCGATCCGATTCTCGTCGCCGCGAATGACGGCGTCGGCACTAAAGTGAAGATCGCCATCGAGAGCGGCATTCACGATACCGTCGGCATCGATCTCGTCGCAATGTGCGTCAACGATCTCGTCGTGCAAGGCGCCGAGCCGCTGTTTTTTCTCGACTATTACGCAACCGGGAAACTCGATCCGCAGGCGGGCGCCGCGATCGTGCAAGGCATTGCCGCAGGCTGCCGCGAGGCGGGTTGCGCGCTGATCGGCGGCGAGACGGCGGAAATGCCGGGCCTCTATGCCCAAGGCGACTACGATCTCGCGGGATTTACGGTCGGCGCGGCGGAGCGCGGGCACCTGTTGCCGCGCGATGATGTCGCCGCAGGCGATGTTGTTTTCGGACTACCGTCTTCGGGCGTGCATTCCAACGGTTTCTCGCTGGTGCGGCGGATCGTTGCACGCGAAAGCCTCGCTTGGGATGCGCCCGCACCGTTCGACAGTACGCGTTCGCTCGCCGAAGCGCTGCTGACCCCGACGCGCATCTACGTGAAGCCGCTACTCGCCGCGTTGAAGCACACACAAAACATCAAAGCGCTGGCGCACATCACCGGCGGCGGCTTTCCCGAGAATCTGCCGCGCGTCTTGCCAAAAAATCTCGGCATCGCGCTTGATCTTGCAAAAATTCCCGTCCCAGCGGTTTTCAGCTGGCTCGCGAAAGCCGGCGGCATTGCCGAATCCGAGATGCTGCGCACGTTCAACTGCGGCATCGGCATGATTGTGATCGCCGCACGCGATGCGGCAGATGAGGTCGCATCGGCCTTGTCGCATGGCGGCGAGACGCCGATTCGTATCGGCGAGGTGCATGATGCCGGCGGCGGTCCGCGCGTCGTCACGCGCGGACATCTCGCGCCGTGAACGCGCGCCGCCGCACCGCGATCCTGATTTCCGGCCGCGGCTCGAATATGCGCTCGCTGATCGAGGCGGCGCGCGCGCCGGATTTTCCCGCCGAGATCGCGCTCGTTGCGTCGAACCGGCCGGAGGCGCCGGGTCTTGCCATCGCCAAGCAGGCCGGCATCGCCACCGCCGCTGTCGATCACAAAATCTACGCCGGCCGCGAGGAATTCGAAGCCTCGCTGCAAAAGCTCCTCGACATTCATCGCATCGAATTGATTTGCCTCGCCGGTTTCATGCGGATGTTCACGGCGGGCTTCGTCGAGCGCTGGAGCGGACGGATGATCAACATCCACCCTGCTTTGTTGCCGGCCTATCGCGGCCTCAATACGCATGAACGCGCGCTCGCCGACCGCGTGAAAATCCACGGCTGCACGGTGCATTTCGTGGTGCCCGGAATGGACGAGGGGCCGATCATCGCGCAGGCGGCGGTGCCGGTGCATGCTGACGACAATGCGGAAACGCTCGCCGCGCGCGTGCTTGAGCAGGAGCACGTTCTTTATCCGCAGGCGCTGCGGATCGTCGCATCGGGAGAGTATTCGGTCGACGGCAATCGCGTGCGGTCGAAACTCATAACAGCGCCGAGTCCCTCCGGACCGGAATAGCAATGAACGTGATTGTCGTCATCGGCAGCGACTTTGCTTTTGTGCACTTCCCGCGGACTTAGACGCGCGGGGATTAACGTCATTGCGAGCGAAGCGAAGCAATCCAGAGGCAAAGGCGTCAATGATTTGTAGCACTTGCTCGTCGGATTGCTTCGTCGGCTTCGCCTCCTCGCAATGACAGAGTGACGCGAGTTACGCCGGCTTCAGCCACACCCTGTTGTCGTGCACCGCGGCGCCGCCGAACGGCGCGGGGGAATCGTCGCCGGTCAGCACGTTGATCCCCTGGCCGTCGATAAACGCACCGTTCGGCCAGATGCCTTCGGAGATGAGCACGCCGTGCTGCACGCCGTCGAATAGGCGCGCGTGCAGGCGCACGCGCCCGCGCTCATTGCCGAGCGTGACGAGGTCGCCGTCGGCGATCCCCTGCTCCGCCGCGTCGTCGGGATGGATCATCACCTCCGGCCGTCCTTCGCGCGCCCGCGACGTCGGACCTTCGTTGAAGCTCGAATTCAGGAAATTGCGCGCCGGGCTGGTCGCGAGCCGGAACGGATGCGCCTCGTCCGCCTCCTCGATGACGCGCCAGTGATCGGGCAACGACGGCATCTCGTGATAGGCACCGCGCGGCGCAAAACCTTTGAACGGCACGCGCGGCCAATCAGCCTTGAAGCGGAATTTTTTGTCCGGCCAGGCGAAGCCGTCGATGTAGTGCGAGGTGGCGAAGTCTGGCTGCACGTCGAGCCAGTTCTGCGTTTCCGCTTCCGCCAGCGTGCCCCAGCCCGAAGATTGCAGCGTCGCGTCGATGAGCTCGCGCGGGCTCATGTCGAAGCCGCGATGTGCGACGCCGAGCCGCTCCGCGAGCCCGTTGATCATGTCGTGATTGGAGCGGCATTCGCCCGGCGGCTCGATCAGCTTCAATCCGAGGCCGATATATTGATGGCCGCCGCCGGTATAGAAATCGTCGTGCTCCAAAAACATCGTCGCCGGCAGCACGATGTCGGCGACGCGCGCCGTCTCGGTCATGAACTGCTCGTGCACGGCGACGAACAGATCCTCGCGCGCGAAGCCGCGCCGCACCTTGTTCTGATTGGGCGCAATCGAGGCCGGATTGGTGCTCTGCACGAGCAGCGCCTTGACCGGCGGGCCGCCCTCCAGCACGTCGGGCTCGCCGCAAAGAATGGCGCCGATGCGCGATTGATCGAGCGCGCGGGTTTTCGAATCGAGGAGGTCGGTTCCTTCGAGGAGGCGCTTGTCGAGGTGGAAGATGGCGTTGTTGTTGTGGAAGGCGCCGCCGCCCTCGTATTGCCACGCACCCGTTATTGCGGCGATGCAAGTCGCGGCGTGCATGTTGGCCGCGCCGTTGCGGCTGCGCGAGAAGCCGTAGCCGAGGCGGAAATAGCTGCGTTTCCGCGTCCCCACGATGTGGGCGAATTCCTCAATCTCCGCGACCGTCAGGCCGGTGATCGCCGCCGCCCATTCCGGGGTGCGGGTCGAAAGATGCGCCTCGAGCTCACCGGGTACATCGGTATAGCGCTCGAGGTAGACGCGGTCGGCGTGTCCGTCGCGGAAGAGCACGTGCATGACTGCGCAGGCGAGCGCGCCGTCCGTGCCGGGCCTCAGGCATAACGCGAGATCCGCCTGCTCTATGGTGGCATTGCGGTAGACGTCGACGACAACGATCTTCGCGCCGCGCTCTTTCCGCGCCCGCATTGCGTGGGTCATCACGTTGACCTGTGTCGCCGCGGCATTGGTGCCCCAGATGACGACGCAATCGGCTTTCGCCATCTCGCGCGGATCGGGTCCGGCCATTCTGCCGGTGCCGGCGATGAAGCCCGGCCAGGCGAGGTTGACGCAAATCGTCGAGAAGAAGCGCGAATATTTCTTGGCGTTCGTCAGCCGCACAATCGCCGAGCGCATGACGTGGCCCATCGTGCCGGCATAGTGGTAGGGCCAGATGCTCTCAGGCCCGAACTCCGCCTCCGCACGCATGAATTCGCGCGCGATCATATCGAGCGCTTCGTCCCACGTGATACGCGCGAACTCACCAGACCCTTTCGGCTCGACGCGCCTCATGGGATAGAGCAGCCGCTCCGGGTGATGCACGCGCTCGGCGTAACGGGCGACTTTGGCGCAGACGATTCCCGCCGTGTAGGTCTGCTCCTTCGCACCATGCACGCGGCCGATACGGTCCGGCGCCAGCACCTCGACATCGAGTGCGCAGCACGAGGGGCAATCGTGCGGACAGGTCGAGCGGAGGCGGGCGATCTGGACGGGGGCGTTCATAGAGCTCTCGGGCGCCCTTATGCCTCGCCGGCGCTTTCGCCGCAACGCGAGTGTGGCTAAGCTCGCGCCAGCATTGAGCCACAACGACTTTGCGGAATTTTGCCCATGCCCGATTTTTTGAACGCTGTCGTCGACGTATCGCACTGAGATCGCGACGTCGATTTCCAAGCCGTCGCCGGCAGCGGCGTGCTCGGCATCATGCAGAAGGCCACGCAAGGGCAGCTCGACATCGATCCGACTTACGCCGGCAATCGTATCAAGGCGACGCAAGCCGGGCTTCTGTGGGGCGCCTATCATTTCGCACCGGCGACGAGGGTGTCCGCCAGGCGGAGCATTTTCTCTCAGTCATCGGCGATTATCGCAATGTATTGCTGGCGCTCGATTTCGAACAGAATCCAACCGGCCCCAGCATGGACCTCGAACAGGCGCGGGCTTTTGTCACGCATGTATACGCGCAGACCGGACGCTATCCCGGCCTTTATGGCGGCTCCTATCTGAAAAAGCCTCCTCGGGCCGGGTCCGATCCGGTGCTTACGCAATGCTGGTTCTGGATCGCGCAGTACGGACCAACGCCGGTCAACGGCCCGGAAGCGCAGCTGAGGAAACTGTGGCTATCTTGAGCGGCTGAGCGCGCCGGGCCTCAGCCGACGATCTCGTTGCCCGAAAACCACTGCGCAATCTCCTTCTCCGCCGTCTCCGGCGCGTCGGAGCCGTGCACGGAATTCTCGCCCATGTTCAACGCGAATTCCTTGCGGATCGTGCCGGGATGGGCCTTCTCCGGGTTCGTCGCCCCCATCACCTCGCGATATTTGGTGATGGCATTCTCGCCTTCGAGCACCTGCACCACGACGGGCCCGCCGGTCATCTGCTCGACGAGCTCTCCGAAGAACGGCCGCTCCTTATGCACGGCGTAAAACGTCTCGGCCTGGTCGCGCGTCATCCGCACGCGCTTCTGCGCGACGATGCGCAGTCCCGCTTCCTCGATTTTCGCGTTGATCTTGCCGGTGAGATTGCGGCGCGTCGCGTCCGGTTTGAGGATCGAGAAAGTGCGTTCAGTCGCCATGGCGCGGCCGGTCCTTGTCATCGCTGTTGAGGAGCGGCGCGCTTATAGCTGTGGCCTTCCGGTGCGGCAAGCAGGCCTGGACACGCGCGCCGTGGGACGGCATGAGCCGCCGGTGCTGCAGATTACCGACCTCACCTACCGCCTTGGACCCCGGCTTCTTTTCGACGGCGCGAGCGCGATGCTGCCTTCGGCCGCGCGCGTCGGCTTCGTCGGGCGCAACGGCGTCGGCAAGACGACGTTGTTCCGCCTGATCGCCGGCGAGATCGCGCCCGAGGGCGGCACGATCATGCTGCCCCGTCGCGCGCGTCTCGGCCAGGTGGAACAGGAGGCGCCCGGCGGCGAGACGGCGCTCACCGATTTCGTGCTCGCGGCGGATTCCGAGCGCAGCGCGCTGCTTGGCGAAGCCGAGAACGCCAGCGATCCCGCGCGCATCGCCGAAATCCACACGCGTCTTGTCGACATCGAGGCGCATGCGGCGCCGGCGCGCGCGGCGGCGATTCTTTCCGGTCTTGGCTTCGACGCAAATGCGCAGACGCGGCCCCTGTCCGCCTTTTCCGGCGGCTGGCGCATGCGCGTCGCGCTCGCCGCGGCTTTGTTCACGACGCCAGACGTCCTGCTTCTCGACGAGCCGACAAACTATCTCGATATCGAGGGCACGCTGTGGCTCATGGACCATCTCGCCACTTATCCGGCGACGCTGCTCATCATCAGCCACGACCGCGATCTGCTCGATCAATCCTGCGATCACATCCTGCATTTGGATCGTGGCAAGCTCACGCTCTATCGCGGCAATTACTCAAGTTTCGAGCATCAGCGCCGCGAGCAGCAGATGCTTCTCGGCAAAGCGGCGAAAAAGCAGGAAGCGAGGCGCAAGCACCTGCAGGCTTTCGTCGATCGTTTCCGCGCCAAGGCGACAAAGGCGCGCCAAGCACAGGCGCGACTAAAGATTCTCGCCAAGATGGAAGACGTCGAGCTGATCGTCGACGAGAGCGTCACTCCCTTCCACCTGCCCTCGCCGACGAAGCCGCTATCGCCGCCGATCATCGCCATGGAAAACGCCAGCGCCGGCTATGATGGCAAGCCCGTCCTCTCCCGGCTCAATCTGTCGATCTCGAATGACGACCGCATCGGCTTGCTGGGGGCCAACGGCAACGGCAAGTCGACACTGGCAAAGCTCCTCGGCGGACGCCTCGATTCGCTCGGCGGCAAGCTGAGTCGTGCACCGAAACTCACCGCCGGCTTCTTCACCCAACATCAGATCGACGATCTCGATCCCGACGACACGCCGCTCGCCGCCGTGCGCCGCCTTGCGCCCGATGCATCGGAGACGCTCGTTCGCGCACATGCCGCGCGGCTCGGCTTTCCCGCGACAAAGCCGGAGACGCCGATCGCGCTTCTCTCCGGCGGCGAGAAGGCGCGGCTGCTTTTAGGTCTCGCCGCGTTCGACGCGCCGCATCTCCTCATCCTCGACGAGCCGACAAATCACCTCGACATTGACAGCCGCACCGCGCTGATCGAGGCGCTAAACGATTACGAAGGCGCGGTGATCCTCATCGCGCATGACCGCCATCTCCTCGAAGCTTGTGTCGACCGGCTATGGCTTGTCGCCGACGGACGCGTTGAACCGTTTGACGGCGATCTCGAAGATTACCGCCGGCTCATCCTGGAGAAGAGCGGCGGTGCGACGCGCCCATCCGCTCCTGCTCCGGCTAAGCGCGGGACCACGGTGCAAAAACGCGAGCCGTCGCCTGCTTCGGTCCGCAAGCGCATCGCGACTCTCGAGGAGCAAATCGGCAAATTCGAGACCCTGATCGCGCGCGTCGATGCGGCGCTCGCCGAGCCGGATGCCTTCGCCCGCGATCCGCAAAAGGCTTCACAGCTCGCAACACAACGGCGCGATCTCGAAAGCGCACTCGCCGCGGCTGAAGAGGAATGGCTCAAGCTTTCGCATGAGCTTGAAAAAGCCTAATCGCCTGCGTGGTCGCGGAAAGGCGGCTCAGAGCTGCGGAAAATCCGTTGTCAGGCTTGTGCGCCACCACGCCGCAATCATTGCGAGTGCGAAAAACGCCGCGGTGGCCATGAGAAGAGTGACGCGAGCATGCTTTAAAACTAGGATCAACATGGTTAATGCCAGATTAACGCATGCGGAACGCTGCCAGCCTCCCCGTCGGGATGCAGCATCGCCCGCAGGCGCTCAGGCAAGCACGCGTTCGGTCGCGACCCCGCGGCAATCCATCTCGTATTCGAGATCTCGCACCGGCGGGCGGGCGAAATGCCAGGTAAGACCGTTTCGTTCGGCGCCGCGGCGCACGATCTCGTCTGCCATGAACGGATGAATGTCGTGCACGGTATAGACCTGCGTCGCGGTCGTGTCGGCCCATGTGAAGCCGAGCGCCGCAAGCCGGCGCTCCATTTCGCCGAGCACATAACGCGCTTTCTCGCGCATCGCGTCGGGCGAGGTCTCTCCAAACCGGATCGTTCGCTCGCGATAAGTCTGGCCGCCCTCCATTGCCTCGCCGCTGCCGGCAACAACGAAACTCGGCGCGGAATCGCTCGCCGGCACGGTGTACGCGAAAGCATGAAATGACGGCTCGCCTGGCGGACCGATTTCCGGGCAGACATTGCTGCGCGCCACCGGATTGGTCTTTCCGTCAAACAAGCCCCATTCGCGCAGCGTTTCGACGTAAAGCTCGTTGAACTGACGAAAACCACCCTCGGTAAACGGGGCCGGCGAGCGCAATTCACACGCACAGAACGCCGTCAACGGCCGTCCAGCCTGCTCGATCACGCGCTTGATGCGCGCAAATCCCGCCCACAGCGGGAAGGCTTTTCGGAAGCGGATGCGCTCGATGGCGAAGCCCGTCTCCGCCGCCACGCCGCCCGAATATTGGAACACGCCTGGGATGAAGCGATATCCGCCGGGCGTGAACGCGACAGTGCTCATCATGCCTCTCGATTAGCCGAAGGTCTCGCGCAGGGCGGCACGCTGGGCCATTCTCCCGCCATTGACAAGGGCGCTCCCTCCTCCGCACACTTGAAAAAATTTGGAAGGCCGATCGGCCGTCTGGGAGGAATCGATGAAACGCGCAGCCGCAAGCCTCGGGCTCGGTATCTTTGCCGCATTGGTGTTCGGCGCCGCTTCGTTTGCCGCCGAGGATATCAAGATTGGCGTCATGTACGACTATACCGGTCCGTTCGCCGGCGGCGGCTCTAAGGCGGCTGCGATCGGCAACAAGATTGCCATCGATATGATCAATGAAAAGGGCGGCGTCGAGGGGCACAAGATCGTCGGCATCTATACCGACGCGCAGTCGAAGACCGATGTTGCGATCAACGAGACCGAGCGCCTGCTCAACGAGCAGAAGGTCGACGTGATCATGGGCGTCTTCTCGAGCGCGCAATGCGTCCCCATGGCGGCGAAGATCGACGCGGCAAAAAAGATTTTCTGGGCGAATGTTTGCGTCTCGTCCGCCGTGTTCAAGGACAAGAACCTGCAATACGTCTTCCGCGCCAATATCCATTCCGACCAATATGGCGATGCCTCGTGCACATTCGTCAACGAGAACGCCAAGTCGAAATTCGGCAAAGAGCCGAAGAATCTGAAAATTGCGATCATTTACGAGGACGGCCCGTATGGGACGGGCATCGCGCAGGCAAACGAAGCACGCTGCAAGAATTTCGGCATGCAGATCGTGCACAAAGAAGCCTATACCGCGACATCGACCGATCTGTCGGCGCTTGTGACGAAACTGCGCCGCGCGCAGCCGGATGTGATCCTGCACACAGGATACAATCCCGACATCACGCTGTTCCTGCGCCAGGCGAAGGAAGCGGGCTTAAAATTCCAGGCGCTGATCGGCCACGGCGCCGGTTATAGCCAGATCGACAAACTCTACGAGACTTTCAAGGACGACGTGAACTATCTGCTCGACGTCGATCCGGCGCCGGCGCAATTGCTCGACCCGAAGACGCTCGCGCCCGGGCTCGGCGATCTCACCGCCGAACTCGTCAAGCGCTACAAGGCGGAGACCGAGGCCAAGGAAGTGCCGCCGCATGCCTCGATGGGCTTTAATCACACCTGGGTTTTCTTGACCGACGTGCTGCCGCGCGCGATCAAGAAATACGGCGGCTACGATCCCGAAGCCATAAGGAAGGCCGCGCTCGACACCGACATTCCGCTCGGCGGCACGATCCAGGGCTACGGCATCAAGTTCTTCCCGCCGGGAAATCAGATGGCTGGACAGAACGAGCGCTCGCTGCCTGTCGTCATGCAATTCGTGAAGGGTGAAACGAAGGTTGTGTGGCCGGCCGCGATCAAGACGGCCGATCCGGTGATGCCGTTCCCGCCGGGACACGCCTACGCACGCTGAACGAGGTGGCGCTGCTCGATGTCCGGGGCTTGAGCAAGCGGTTCGGCGCGCTCAAGGCGGTCAACGACGTCTCGTTCAGCGTTGAAGAAGGCGAGATCCTCGGGCTGATCGGCCCGAACGGATCGGGCAAGAGCACGACGTTCAACTGTGTCGCCGGCCTCTACCGGCCGAGCGCCGGCAGCATCACGTTTGCCGGCGGTGAGATCGCCGGCCTCACTGCCAATCGCGTCTGCCACAAAGGCATCGGCCGCACGTTTCAAATCCCGCGGCCGTTCCGTAATCTGACGCTTCTCGAGAACGTCGCGCTGTCGGCCTATTTCGGCCAGGACCGCAGCGCGACCCGGCAGGAATGCTGGGTTCATGCCGAGGAGGCGCTGGCCCTCGTCGGATTGCCGACAGATGCGCGAATCACGCTCGACGGGCTCGGCGCCGCAGCGCTGAAGAAGTTGGAACTTGCCCGCGCGCTCGCGACACAGCCGCGCCTCTTGCTTGCCGACGAAAGCCTCAACGGCCTAGATCATCGCGAGATGGAGCAGGCCGCCGAAATGCTCGGTCGAATCCGCCGCGAGAAGGGCATCACGATCGTCTGGGTCGAGCATATCATGGGCGTGCTCATGCGCGTCGTCGATCGCGTCGTCGTGCTCGACCATGGCGAGGTTATCTTCATGGGCTCGCCCAAGGCGGCGCAGGACAATGCGCGTGTCGTCGAGGTCTATCTTGGCACCGACACCGATGCTTGAACTTACAAACGTCGATGCCGGCTACAGCGGCTTCCAGGCGCTGTTCGGCATTTCGATGTCAGTGAGCACCGGCGAGGCGGTCGCGGTGATCGGCGCCAACGGGGCGGGCAAGACGACGCTGCTCCGCGTCATTTCCGGGCTGCTGCCGGCAACCGACGGCACGATGACCATGGAAAGCGTGTCGCTGCGCACAACGCCGCCGCACAAGATCATCGACACTGGCATTGCGCATGTGCCCGAGGGCAGGCGGCTGTTTCCACGGCTGTCGGTCGAGAACAATCTGAAGATCGGCGCCTATATTCCAGCCGCGCGCGCTAAATTCCCCGAGCGTCTGGCCTTTGTCTACGAGCTGTTTCCGCGTCTGAAGGAGCGGCGCGCGCAACTCGCCGGCACGCTTTCCGGCGGCGAGCAGCAGATGTGCGCCATCGGCCGCGCGCTGATGAGCCGGCCGAAACTCGTTCTGTTCGATGAGCCCTCCATGGGGCTTGCGCCTGTCATCGTCGCGCAGGTGTTCGACCTCGTGCGCCGCATCCGTTCGGAAGGCTACACGGTGCTGATCGTCGAACAGAATGTGCGGCAGGTGCTGAAATTCGCCGATCGCGGCTATCTCCTGGAAGCGGGACGCATGGTCATGAGCGGAACCGCGCAGGAAATGCTCAAGAGCGACGAAATCCAGAAAGCCTATATGGGAATTTAGATGGAGTGCCAGCTCGATATCTTTTTTCTTGAGGCAGTGCTGAACGGTCTTTTGCTCGCCGGTCTGCTTGCGCTGCTGGCACTCGGGCTGAACCTGATCTTCGGCGTCATCGACGTGGTGTGGATATGCTATGCCGAATTGATCATGGTCGGCATGTACGGCATCAATTATGCCTACAAGGCCGGCGCACCGTTTCTTGCCGCAGCGCTGTTTGGCGTGCTGCTCGTCGCGCTTGCCGGCGCCATCCTGCATCAGCTCGTCATCCGGCCGGTGCTCGATGCCGCCCCGATCAATCAGTTGCTGGTGACCGGCGGCATGCTTTTCGTGCTACAGGCGGCAGCGACGGTGGCCTTCGGCATCGATTTCAAGAATCTCGGCATCAGGCTCGGCTCAATCAACGTCGCCGACATGTCGTTTTCCTATTCGCGTATCATCACCTTTGGCGTGGCGAGCGCCGCGATGCTCATGCTGTGGTTGTTCCTGTCGCGCACCTATGTCGGCATCGCGATCCGCGCCATCGCACAGGACCGGCAGATCATGCCGCTCATGGGCGTCGATCATCGCAATATCTATCTCGTCACGTCCGGGATTGGCGGCGGCCTCGCGGGTCTTGGCGCCGCGCTCATGGTGCTGCAATACGACATCTATCCGCAGATCGGGCTGCAATTCGGTCCGCTCATCTTCATGATCTGCGTGCTCGGCGGGCTCGGCAGCATGATCGGCGGCTTCGTCGCGGCTTTCATCATCAGCGAGTTCATCGCCATCGGCGGCTCGTGCTTTGCCACCGAGTGGGGTTACGCCATCGCCTTCCTGTTCTTCATGGTGGTGATCTTCATCCGGCCGCAGGGACTGTTCGGGGGCAAGGCGTGATCCGCCTCTCCCGCAGCGCCATGGCCGGACTTGGCCTGCTCATAGCACTGCCGTTCCTCATCCGATTCTTCTTCGGCGCCTCGGAGCGATATTACCTGCATTTGCTGATCCAGATTTTCATCTGGTCGTTCATCTATACCGGTTGGTCGATCATGGGGCGGTTTGGCCTGACCTCGCTCGGCCATGGTGCTTTCACCGGCATCGGTGCCTATGGCTGCATTCTTTTGTGGAATTATGCCGGGCTGACGCCATGGCTTGGCATTCCGATTGCGGTCGCAGTCGCCGTTCTGGTGGCGCTACTTGTCGGCTATCCCTGCTTTCACATGCGGATTACCGGCCATTATTTCGCGCTGCTGACGCTGGCATTGACGGAGTTCGTCCGCCTCTGCATCGTGGGATTGCGCGATTATACCGGCGGCTCGCTCGGCACTCAGCCGCGGCGTTATGGCGACGGGCTGTCGCTCTACGCCATGCAATTCGAGCCGAGCCGCACGCTATCGTTTTATATCGCGCTGGCGCTGTGGCTCGCCGGCCTCGTCATCTGGAAATGGATCGACCGCAGCATGGACCGCTACGCCCTTGAGGCGGCCAGTCAGGATGAGGAGGCGGCGGCTTCCGTCGGCATCGACGTCACGCGCGAGAAGCTGAAAGTGACGGCGGTTTCCGCCGCGATGTGCGCGGTCGGCGGCGCGATCTATGCCCAATACCAGATGTATATCGGGCCGGACACGATCGCCGGATTGAGCGTCTCGCTGAATATCGTCTTCGCTGTCATCGCCGGCGGCCTTTGGACGATGCTCGGCCCGACCTTCGGTGCCGTGTTCACCCAGGTTCTCTCCGAGGTGCTGCGCGTGACCATCCAGAGCACGGCCGGCTTGCAATCGGCGTTCGGCTCCTCGGTCCTCGCGCTCGACACCTTGATTTACGGCCTGCTCTTGGTCCTGTTCATTATCTACATGCCGAGGGGTATTCTCGGCACGATATTGGAACGCCGCGACAAGAGACATTCCCGCATCGCGGCGACGCCGGTAAAGGCTATGTAAGGCGCGCGAAGAGGGAAAGCACCATGCACACGGAAGGCTCGCCGACACCGAAAGGTGCATGGGGCATCGTTGCCCTCCTCTTCCTCTACATGCTCGTCAATTTCGCCGACAAAATCATCGTCGGTCTTGCCGGCGTGCCTATCATGACCGAGCTCAATTTGTCGCCGGCGGAGTTCGGCCTGCTCGGCTCCTCCTTCTTCTTCCTCTTCTCCATCTCTGCGATCGTCTTCGGCTTCATCATCAACCGGGTAGCGACTCGCTGGGTGATCCTCGGCCTTGCCTTGGTCTGGGCGCTGACGCAATTCCCGATGCTCGGCAGCGTCGGTTTCGTCACCTTGATGATCTGCCGCGTCATCCTCGGTGCCGGCGAGGGGCCGGCCTTCTCCGTTGCGGTCCATTCCGTCTTCAAGTGGTTCCCCGACCATCAGCGCACGCTGCCGACGGCGATCCTGGCGCAAGGCTCGTCCTTCGGCGTGATCATCGCCGTGCCACTCTTGAACTGGATCATTGTCAACCATTCCTGGCATTGGGCGTTCGGCGCGCTCGGCATTGCCGGCCTGATCTGGTGCGCGCTCTGGCTTGTGTTCGGCCGCGAAGGCCCGCTCGAAGCAAGGGCCGCGCCCGGCCTCGTCGAGGAGCCTGTCCCTTATAGTCGGCTCCTGCTCTCGCCGACCTTCATCGGCTGCTGTCTTGCGACTTTCGGCGCCTATTGGGCGCTGTCACTCGGGCTCACCTGGTTCACGCCTTTCATCATCAAGGCGCTTGGCTTCACGCAGCAGCAGGCCGGCTGGATTTCGGTCTTGCCGTGGATTTTCGGTGCGACCGTCTCGCTCGGCACGGGAGCGATTTCACAAATCATGCTGCGCCGCGGCTTCACCACGCGTGCGGCGCGCGGCGTGCTTGGGGCGGCGCCGCTCGTCGTCGGCGGCTGCCTGCTCATGCTCGTTCCGCGCGTCGACAGTTCGGCCGTGCAGCTCGCGCTGCTCGTCTTCGGCAGCGGTCTTTGCGGCGCGATCTATGTCGTCTGCCCCGCCATGCTCGGGGAATTCGCGCCGGTGTCGCAGCGTGGTGCCGTCATAT
>Ga0163163_10001945_pt1 | contig 17479 bp, 17 predicted proteins | sample S65metaG_FD_119766 | JGI IMG/M metagenome (GOLD analysis project Ga0163163, IMG submission 119766) | Switchgrass rhizosphere microbial communities from Kellogg Biological Station, Michigan, USA - S6-5 metaG | ecosystem: Host-associated > Plants > Roots > Rhizosphere > Soil | place: USA... | reverse complement strand
GCCTCGCGGAGGATCCCGACCATCTGCTCTTCGGTGAATCGCGTCTTCTTCATGGCTCCCTCTGGGTCCGAGGGCGCCATTCTCTCAGGCTTCAGGTGGTCCGAAAAACGCCAGGCAGGTCAGGTGCCTGAGCGCACGAGTCGAACGATTCAGTAAGGAGTATTGCGCGCGACAGCCAAACCGATCGTGCGGTTGTGTTATGCGCTCTGAGGTGCTCGTCTACCTTGCGCCTGCCGAGGACCGGGCCCAAGTGCGAGCGCCAATGTAGTACTCACGACGACGATAAATAGGGAGGATCCGACAACCCACGTTGGATCATCGATAATGTTGGCGTAAATAAAAACGGGGATGCCGATCGCGAAGGCCACTAGCACCCCCCAGAACACGCCGGGCTCCGACACTCTATCGGAGTAGAGGATTAACAGAGTCGGCCCAACGACACACGCGGCGATGGTGTTGAAGATCCACCAAAGCTTGTCTAGTCCAAAATGAGGAATGTACAGTACTGCAAGAGCAACGGCTAATCCCAACGCCGTCATTACGACCATCGACGCCCTTGCTGCTCGAACTGCTTCTTCATCAGTGTTTGGTTTCACCACATCCGCCACCCATAGCGAACTTGCAGCACAGAGGCCGGCGTCGAAGGAGGAACTGAGAATTGCTAAGAAGCCAATGGCGAAGAAAAACACAGCCCATCGCGGCATAAGCTGCGCGATCGTCTGAACGCCAATCATCGACTGATCGATGCCGGCGGGCAACGTAATGATGGAGCTCGGATTTGCGGCGATAAACCCCAATATCGACAGTGCAATCGGCACAATACCGAACAGAAGTGATCCAAAAACGAAAGCCTTGACAAGCTCCGATTGGCGAACGGCGAAAGCGCGCTGCCAGTTCGACTGATCCGAGATTGAACCAGCGATCAGCCCGATTGATGTCACAATGCCGAACGAGAAGGCCACGCCAGGATCAAACATTCCCGACACTCTCGAGGTTCCGCCGAATCCGGCAGTAATAGATGCGAGACCACCGGACGACGAAATCGCCGGCGGCAGGATAACCGCCACCATAATGAAAATGATTCCGAGCTGAACGAAGTCCGTGACGATTGAAGCTTCGAGGCCAGAAATCAACGTGTACGCCAACACAATGGCCGCCAAGATGAACATTACTTGCTGCAGCGGTATTCCGGTCAGAAGCGAGACGAGGTTGCCTCCGGCAAATAATTGCACTGTTACCGCCATGAGTTGGTAAAAAAAGTACGGAAACAGGTACAGCTTGTGAACGCGATCACTGCCCAAGCGGAAGCCAACGAACTCCGGCAGCGTGTATCCCAGAGGCAATGCGCGTCGAATTCTGGGCGCCAGCCAGGCAAAAACCGTGAGAGAAAGAATATTGGGCACCGTAAACCAGAAAATTCCGGCTAAGCCTTTTTGGTACGCCATCTGTACGGACACGAATAGCGCAGGTGCCCAGATCCACGAAGCAGCGATGCTGAAGCCGCCAAGTACCCAGCCAACCTCTCGGTTGGCGACGAGAAATCCATCTTTACTCCGCCATTTTCCCCATCGGCCGAATGTGTACGTAAACGCAAACATTAGGACACCGAAGAGCAGGAGCATCGCATAGCCGGCGGTCGTGGAGATGAAGGTCATAGCCTGATTTCTCTCAAAAGAGCCAGCGATTTGGTCGATCAGAACGCACGGGCGTCACTGCGGATGCGTTCAGTCGACGCCTGATGCGCGCGATGCGACCTCCGTCTGACGACGCTTGAGAGCACCCAGTTCCGAACCGGAAAGCGAACGAGCCATTCGAAACCCTACGTCTGGATTAGTGTTCTCCGGAAACAATGTCGCGAAGTAGTCGAATCTGAAACTGGATTCATCGAGATGCGCGGTCGAGCCGAGGACTAGCGCGACGTCGAGGGGGCCCGAAGTCTTCGTCGACGGTATCGTGTCGTGCACCCACTCCTTGACATTTCCCACGAGGCCGGCGACACCGAAGACGCTAAACTCGTCGTCGTACGCCACTGCGCTGCTTCTATGATGGCGATCCATCAAAACGTTCCTGACGGCGCGCCTGTATGCTGCAATCGTCGTGCTCCTGGAGTTCGTTGAAGGGTATGGGACCAGATCCCAAGGATGGGCCGCCTCCTTATACGAACCTTGAGCAGCCCAGCGCCACTCGATTGCTGTCGGCAGGCGAAATGGGGGAGCGTCGACTGTGCCGCTCTGTTCAACCGAATGCCCGCGTTCTGGCGATAACTCCAACGAGCCTTGCCGTCCTTCTAGTTTCGTCAGCCAATCACAAAATGATAGCGCGGCAAACCAGCTGACGTACACGACAGGATAGCGAATGTGCGCTGAATCAGGACGAAAACGCCCTCCGTCATCCTTGTCCCAAAAGTACAAATGGTATTCATTTGTGCGCGATGCGAACTTCGACAGCGGCTCGCCCAGGCTTCCTGCTCGTGTCACTCGTTCGATGCCCCATTCTCGCCCTGCGCCAGAGGTATCTTCGATGAAGCGAAGGTATTCTTCGTTTGTAACTTCGTGCAGACCGATTAAGAACGGCCCACCCGCATCACCGGTTTGAGAGCCGCAACCGTCTCTAGAGGAACCCCATTTTCTTATTGCGGCAGACTCGCACTCAGGGACGAGCACCATTTCATACGAAGGCAAGCCGGATGGGTGACGCCAGAACCCGGTTAGTTCCTCTCCGGCGTACCATGGGTCTATCTTTTCAACTAGGTCGTTCGAGATACAGGCCATCCTTGCGAGATTCCTAACGAGATATCGATATGGGGCTGCGAACACCTCGTACTTTCCGCGTCTTGCCGCCTGACCGAGCCATCGACGCGCTCTCTTCGTCAAGTGACTCGCTTGTAACAGCTGCGGGCCCTCATCACACATTTGGCGTAATAGGGTTGCCGACAACGTGGTCAGTGCGACCGAACCCAGAAAACGCAGCGGCTCTTCTGGATCCAACGAGGAGTCTTCGACGCACTCGCTCATGCGTCGGTACAAGTGTCGCGCGACGAAATAGTCCTGCGCTACAGAACCCTGAAGCGGCCTCTCGGGAACACTGGGCGCCGCGAACTGTAACTGGTAGTGAACGCCAAAACTCACCTCTGGTTCTTGCTCTGGGCCTCCTTCAGTCAGTTCGAATACTGTCTGTGATCGAATGTCGCGCTTGAGCGCGTCAGAGTCGATCCCGTAAAGAAGGCCAAGGCGGACAGGAAGGCTATTTAGGTTCATCGTTCGTAGGCTTCTCTCAGCCATGAACCATGCCAGCTCACCAAGTAGCTCTGCACGCTGGCGATTGTCGAACCGATGCGGGAGACCGTGAGCGTCGCGGTGCATTACCTTCGTCCGTTCCGTGTCAAGATTGAACGAGATGAGCGCACCCTCCATAACCTCACGGATGGCTATCAGCCCGGTCGGATGGTCCACTACCGCCGTATTGGCGCGCAGGTGGGCGAGAAGGCCCGGCTGCTGTAGGCATTGTCTCAATGCTTCCGCGATTACGTCGTCGCCTCGCAAAAGAGCTTCCGTCGAGAACGCGTCTGGGACGGCCAACGCGCTTACCGTCTGCAGATAGCTCTTTATGTCTGCGAGCGTGAACGGTTGCATTTCGACGACTTCCGCGCTCGCGCCTAAAGAGGAAGCTGACCAGGTGGACAAACGAGCAAGGCTCGTAAATGAATCGAAAAGTGTAGTTCGGCACGCCACCACGAATCGAGCTCCTGGCGGGAGCAGACGGAAGAGCTCTACGAGATGTTCCTGGACTTGGCGAGCGCTCGGTTGCCGCTGAATCTCGTCGAAGCCATCAAAGCACACGACGACACGCCCCTCTGAGACAAGCGCGCGCAACATTGAGGAGTTCCACTTAACAACCAACGATGGGCATTGGTTTGTTATCAAAGAGAACAGGCCGACCGCCTGATGTGCGGCCCACTGTCTTGACCAGTCGCGCAAGTTGACGTAGACCGCAGGAGGCGACTCAAGAGGGCGTTTCGCGTGTCGACCGTTTTGCTCGATACAGAATCTGAGTAATTGCCAGGTCTTGCCAGCGCCACGGTCGCCTAGCAAGAAGATTGGCTTTGGGGACCGGTCGGAGTCGGCCCAAAGCGCCAGGTGACCGTCGAGGTCAAGCTGTCTGTCTGTCCGTCTAAGCGTCCTCTCGCGAGCCTGAAATGCGAACGATGAGGCCTTTCGACGCTGATAGGTGCTTTGAAGAAAGCTTAGAGTAGTTCCCACCGCGCGACAAAAGTCCGTGCCCGCGGTCGCCGGCACCGACAGAAGCGTCTCAAGGACGTCTGATGCTCGTGCCACACTGATACGAACTGTTCTCACCTGGATCGTCCGGTCTTCTGTGAAGCGATCAGAGACTAGCCAAACTTCTGTAATTGCCTGCGCCGATGCCTGTTGTGCGCAGGCGTCGATCATGCCGGGCGTAGGTTCAGAGCCGGTGGACGTGCCTTCGGAGCCATCGATCACGTACAACTCCTGATACGACGCGTTCAGAAGAGCCACGCGGCCGATGAACAGGCTGACATCTCCGGGAAATGGTATCGACGGTTCAAGCGGCTCGATCCGGTTCTCGCCAAGGCTCAGATGTGGCGAAGCGAGTACGCGCAGAAGAATCGATGAGCCCCGCATCAAGCGGCTCCTTCAATGCCCTGAATGCGATTGACGAGTTCTTCCACGATTCTCGGAAAACTTGAACTCGCAATGTCCGGGTATTTCGCAAAGCCGTCAAGCGGCCCGGCACCATTACCTGTCTCAAGCCATACGATGCCTGACGCAAATAAGTCTGAGTGCTCGGATGTTGGATCAATTGGAGTGAAGGGATTCTTTAGTTCGAGGAGCGGCCCGCCGTTGTTCAGTGTGGCCGGCCGTAGATTTGCTTCTAGCCATCGAACATACCCCTGCCAGCGCTGTTGGACAGCGACTTGAGCGTCGGTCCCTGGCGGCGTCGTGACCATGTCAACGCTCGCGCTCAGTCGATCGTGTGCCGTCTGGATGCATGCCAATTGCGAGGCAGGGGAATCGCCCAGCAAGGGGTCGTCCCCAACCAATGTAACTAGCGCGTCCAATATGAATGGGTGTCCTCCGGTCAAATCCATCAATTCCTTGCGCACGGTCTCGTTGACCGATCGAGCAGTGCGTTTTCGCCACAACTCATCGACTTCCGTGGCGTTCAGCGGCGGGATCTGCATAAGACACGCACGGCAGAAGGCCTCTTTCAACTCGGGCAAGTCGACTTTTTGAAATTCGAGTACGAGGGCAGCACTAGAAACACGATTGAGCGGGCTAGTAGGCTTGAGCTGGTCCTGATGATCGATGTTGTTTTGGCTGAACCGTTTCAGTTCCTTCCAAATCGAACGGCGCACATCGCCCGCGTTGACGTGCTTCGGGTTCCACAGCCACTCGGCAAGTCTCGAAAACGATAGGAAGATCAGAATTCTAGTCGCCTGAGCACCTGTGCTCGCGAGTTTCGCGAGGGCATCGACGTTCCGAAGTAAGTACTCAAATGGTTGCGCGCCCTCCGCGACTGCTTCGCTGACGTAGGCCACCGCAAATCGATCAGGGTCAAGATCGCGTCCCAGTCGGAAGAATCCAGAGATCCTTGACGCGTCGGTGCCAAGTTGCGACTGAAGGGCAGCGTAGGCAGAGAGCGTCAGACTCGCGCAGACGGCATGAGCATCCGCATCGAACGACACCATCATTCTGGCGGGCATTCCCTTGAATGTGTCCCGGATCTCCTTGAAGTACTCTGGATCAAAGTTTGCCTCGACAGTATTTTCGGCGTAGCGTTGCCTGAACTGCTTGAGGAAGACGCCGGTGCCTGAATATCGACCTCCCAGGACGATGAGGAACTTCTTCTCTTTGATCCGCCGTTCCAAGTCACGAAACAACCTAAGGTCCCGTTGGATGGTCGCGTCTTCGTCTCGGGCAACGTCCGCCCATGTTTTTCCATGGAGGAACGTCTGAAGATCGGTGTCGGTCTGGTATCGTCTAGCACAGAACGTCGCAATTGACGTCCACCTCGCTCTGTACTGAACGTCGTTTACCATAACGTCCAAACGGACGTCGAATGGGACGTCTGGCGACGTGGCTTCGCTTGCGGGCATTGCATTCTGAGACGCGTCGAACTGTTCCCAGCGATCATCGCCGATGCGTCGATACGCAATGAAGCCGCATCGCGCGGACAACTCGACCTTGCCGATCGGCGTCGGAACTGTTGTCTCGTTCGAACTGAATCCGACCCAATCCCAGTCCTGGTCAGGAGCGGGTGAAAACCACACAATGCGGGCTCCACGATCGACATAAAGGGTCGCAGCTTCCGCCACGCTTCCCTGCGAGAACGGCGCGACGGCGGCACCCATTTGCAGTGTTGTCAGCAGTTTCATCGCCTAGACCGTACCGGCGCACGAGAAGGAGCAAGGTGTGCCAGTTTGACTGTTGTGAGGACTTCCTCCGGTGGCGGGGCAATGTGTTCGGCCAGTTTTCGGGAGCTGGTGGCGAGCTGTGTCGCGATCAAGCGGACAGCTTCCCACGCCGGTTGAGACTCCTCAGGTGTGTGTCTGCCCAAGATCCATCGTTGACACTCCCAGACGGCATCCTTCCACCTCGAGACATCTTCGAGGAAAGCTTGGATCGCTTTGCGATACTCGGGATCGAAGGAGTCCAACCGAATTACTGTCGACTCCGCGTCGCACACATGTCTGTCCACTCGGTCGAGACTCCAAAGTGTTGCACCGCTAACGACTGGCAGATCAGCAATTCTGTTAATTTGTGTTACGACGTCAGAAAGCTGAGCCCAGGCTGTGATTTCGATCTGACTCCGAATCGATTCTGCAAATCTCTCTTTTTGGCGCTCCAGTAGCCGTTCGATAATCGCAACGGCCATAAATGCGACCAACAACTCCGCCGCCATGCCTCTGAGGATCTCGACGACCACCCTGTGGTGCGCCTCCAGATCCTCGATCAATGACACCCAGATGAATGAGGCCGCGATCGCCGCAACGAACCATCCTGTGCCAATGAGCCAAACGTAACGAACTCGCGACTCGAGTTGAGAACGTCGTATCGCCGCAATTGCCACCGCCGGAACGATCAGGAATAGCGCTAAAAAAACCATTTCGTTGACGGAGGAGCGTCAGTCTAGGGCACTCCCGACTCATCCGCAAGCGGGTCAAACGGTATCTCTTCGGTTTTCTTTGGCCGACGAGGCCAGGAAATTGGCCGATCCAGACAAAAAGGGACGCTGGCGGCTATCTAGCACTGTCTACGGCCCTTGAGAGCCGTTGCTGTTCCGGGAGGTCGAGTCCCGAAGGGTTCAGCAGGCTTTGGACCACCCGTTCGAGCAAGATGGACAGGCTTGTTAGCGGCCGCTGCAAATTCGACATTTGTGGCGGGCGAAAGCCTGACAGGCGGCAGCACGGTTGGCTGCCGGCTGCGAGCTCCCCGGCCGGTATTCATTCACTATGCGTCTCCGAATGTGATCGGAGGCGCGGATGTTCGGACGGGACACGCGAATGCTACTCGCGCAGTACCTGGGCCAAGACACGAACAAGAGCGCGCTGGCGCGCCAGTTGGGCGTCAGTCGCGACACCATTCACAGTGGATCCGCGGACGATCTCGATCGGGATCACTGGTGATCGAGATCCGCATCATGAAGAAACGTGCGGCCGTATACCAAATGCCGCTCAGGTAGCGCACGGGCGCTCGACTTTGCCCTTCGTCTGCAAACGATACGGACGGCACGCCCGCGGCGTGCACACCCAGTGCTCGGCGAAGCGGAGAAACTCCGCGTTTCGCACCAGCGCGCCGCCTTCGAGCCGCAGTTCCGTGTGATCACCGCCTTCAGCTGATCGACGAGCAGCTCCTGCGGCACGCTGGGCCTTGCCCGGGCGTGCCGGCGAGGTCAGCTGGCGACGGTGGCCGGCAACCAGGTCGTCGTGGATCTGGAAACCCAGACGGGCGACCTCGGGGTTTATTTTCCCGCTGACGGACAGCTCAGCGAGGAGATGTGCTTTCACAACAACTTGTACACCGAGAGCGCGTACCGTGAGCTGTTCGATAGCGCGCCGCTGAAGGCTGGATTCTTTTCCATCCGCCGCCGCGTTCGCACGCAGAACTTCCGCGGTCAGAAGTCGGACGGCTACTGGGTCAACCTCGCCGCTCTCGTGGACAGGCTACGACCTGATCGCGTTGAAGGAAGGCGACCAGTTCACCGAGCTGAATGGCCACGCGATCTGCAACAAGTACTTCTCGCCGGCGACGATGCGAGCGATCAACGAGGCCGCGCGCAAGGGGAAGAAGAAGGGACGTGATGCGTGCTTCCCGCTACACCCAGAGACGCCACAGTTCCGCTACTTCACTGGCAACCTGCCAGCCGATAGTGTGATCTACATCAGTGAGAAGGCCCACGGCACAAGTGGGAGGCGAATCCACGCGCTCGAGACTCTTGAGCCGACGTGGTGGCAGAGACTCCTTCGTCGTCCAGCAACCCAGCGTTGGGTTTATCTGGATGGCAGCCGCCGCGTGACGCTCGACGACACGCCAGGCAAGCAGGGCTACTACGGGACCAACGAGTTCCGCCACAACGTGTCCAGAAATATCACCCTGCACAAGGGCGAGGCGATCTACTTCGAAATCGTCGGCTACGTGTCGCCGGGTCAGCTGATCATGCAAGCGCAGGAGCTGAAAGATAAAAACCTGGTCAAGCAATTCAAGACGAACGCGATGACTTACACGTACGGCTGCGTCGATGGCGAGCAGAAGCTGTTCGTCTATCGGATCACGCGGCTGAACGTTGACGGGATAGAGACCGAGCTATCGTGGCCCGCAGTGGTAGGCCGCTGCAACGAGCTGGGGTTGCAGACCACGCCCCTCCTGCATGACCCGATCATCTACCGCGGCGCGCAGGATACCAAAGCCGGTGCGCCGCTCACCCAGTGTACGAAGAGTGTTCGGTTACATCGGTGCCCAGACGGCGCGCTCTGTGATCCTTTGCGCGGCCAAGACTCCAACAATGAATCCAGAGAATCACTGTTGGCGTCCAGTCAGCGAGGAGTGAAGATGTGCGTCCGTGCCGAGGTTCGCGAACGCGGTCAGTTACTTGCGTGTATCCGGTCGCGTCAGAGACGGAGCGCGCGGCGTCAGCGTGCTCCAAGGTGTCAGCGGCCTTGTTTAATAGCGGGCGGGAAGCCAAGCGCGGCGCGGACCGCACCGCGTGCTAAGGATCTGTCGCGAGAGTTTCTAGATCTGACGGCGTTTCTTGCGCTTGGCGCCGAACGCGCGCGCGCTGACCTCCTGCGCGGGCTGGTGTCGCTCCTGCATCTCCTGCAAACGGCGGCTGAGTGTTGACATCTGCCGAGTGATGTCGTGCGATGCCTGGCAGGTGACTACGAGGTTGCGCTGCGCTACAAAGCCCTCTGCGGCCTTGAGGAGGCACTCCTGTTCGGTGGGTTCCAGCAGAGGCCAGACCGCGCGCATCCTGTCACTGTCAGGACTCAGCATCCCGAGTGGTTGCGTGCCGAAGCGCCGCTGTACTTTCTCGGCCGTCGCCAACGCCCACATCCGGTCCGCGTCGAGACCGAGGATCTTACAGAGTACCTGGTTGCAGTCCTCACTGACCGAGGGGTGGCCCTGTAATGCTTTGCGAAGATGTTCGTAACCGTAGCCGGCGCCGACGAGCACGGTGCGATGAACCAACTCCCGCGTGCTGATCTGCTGATTGCGCATCGCGTCGCGGAGCGCCTTCGCGTAACTCAGCCGGTTCATCGTCATACCAGAGCTTACCTCACATCGCCCGCGCGTAACAACCGTAAGGCACTGTATTGGTTGAACATCCACGAATTTCCAATGAAGAATATTTATTTTGAGAGAAGTGCTTTTCGGTACATCGTCCGATCATATGAGCATCGTAAGCTTACCCAATGATGATGACGGCCACACAGTCACCGACGCACGCACCCGTGCTGCGGTCCAGGAGCCGAGATCGTTTCGATGTGGCCGTCACCATCGACCAGCAGTGGCACCGGCTGGCATGGGCGGCCTGCACGTTGGCGTTGACCGCGTCGAACCCGCCCGAAGCACTCGTCGTATTCAGTCGCAGTTTGCCGGGCGTACTTGGGGATGTCATCGCCGACGCCGTCGAGCAGAACGACCGGCAGCAGGAACGACAGGACCGCGTGCGCGAGGTGACGGAGTGTCTCGACGCACGTTTCCCGCGAAAGTGAATGCATATTGTGACTTTCGCTATGTTCCACGCCGCAGTTAAGGGGGTTTTCCACAGGGTAACTGGGGATCTGACGTCTGATAAGGAGCGCTGCGTTAATTAGACCGGGTGTTGAGGCTCCTCGCCTGGGGCCTGTCGACGCGGCACCCGCCAAAGATGCACTTAACAGTCGAGAGAACGATAAGCGCAATGTAGACCTATAGATACGGGAACGTCTCTCCCATAGTATGGGGAGAACTGTGCCAAAAGAGGCAGTCCAGGTGGGTTCGACGCGGTCCCCCTAGCTGAGGTGCTTTCTCCGGCCGCCGGCTCTGACGATCGATCTCGACGACGTGCGTCGGCGACCTCTCTGCGACTCGTTCGATGACGGCGGCTTCTCTCGCGACGACGACGGTTGATGTCGGCTAGTTAACACCGACGACGAAACCAGATCACGAAAGGAAGCAGCAGTTGACTAGAAACTACACAGGATCACACGAATGGAAGGAAGAAGTGCGGGCCGCCTCCAAGCTGGAGGACGTGGCTGAGGAACTCACCAAGCACCCGCTCAATCGGCGCGGCGTTGAACTCGTCGGACTGTGCCCATTACACGACGACCACACCCCTTCGCTCCGCGTCAACGTCGACCGACAAGTCTGGTTCTGCGACGCGTGCGGCACGGGTGGGGATGTCTTCACGCTCGTGGCGCGTGCGTACGAGCTGTCGTTCCCCGGTGCGCTGGCCTTCCTGGCCGACCGTGCCAACATGGCGCGGCCTCACGCAGGTCACGAACGCAATGGCCGATGACCCCCCTGCGACGAGAGCACGACTACCAGGATCTCGATGGGCACGTGGTCTATCGCGTCGTAATTGAACGGGCTGATGCTAACGCCAAGAAGCGCGTGTGGTGTGAACATCGCGATGCTCACGGTCGTTGGGTGAAGGGCATAGGAGATGACGCGCCCGTGGTTCCTTACCGATGGCCCGAGTTGGCTGCCAGCCCAGTGACCGTCACCGTATACATCACAGAGGGGGAAAAGGACGCGAACCGTCTCATTAGCCTGGGCTTGATCGCCACGACAAATGCCCTCGGTGCCATGAAATGGAAACCTGAGCATAGCGAATTTCTCCGAGGCCGGCACATCGCGATCTTGCCAGACAACGACGAACCAGGACGACGCCACGCTGATCAAGTAGCGCGCTCCGTCCAGCCCCTGGCCGCCAGCGTCAAGGTTGTTGAATTGGGACTCACCGGCTCTGGTGAAGACGTGTCCGACTGGCTCGACGCGGGCGGGACGAAGGAAGGACTGGTCGCCCTCATTGATACGACCGCAGTCTGGCGTGCGGGCGGTGAGGCATCTGAGCCTGAATATGAGGACGAGGTCGATCGCCCTCCTTCCGACGACGTGGAGGCGGCAGTCGCTTGGCTGAATAAAACACACGCTGTGGTGCGAGAGAATGGGAAGACGGTCATCATCATCGAGCGCTTCGACCCGATGTTCCAGCGAATGTATATCGATCGCTGCACCGCGGCGGATTTGCGTCTGTACTTTCAGAATCAGACGTACGACGTCGGCCGGCGATATCGCGTGGGCCTTGGCGCCGTCTGGTGTGAACACGCTCTGCGCCGTACGCTTCAAGGGATTGTGTTTGCACCAGAAGGTCCGACTCCTCGTGGCTATTTTAATTTATGGCGAGGCTGGAGCGTCGCGCCCATGGCCGGCGACTGGTCACTGCTTCAAGCTCACATGCTGGACAATCTGTGTGGTGGAAACTGCGCTCACTTTGACTATCTGATTGCCTGGATGGCGAGTGCGGTCCAGCATCCTGGTAGACAGGGGCATGTCGCCGTTGTCCTGCGCGGAAACGAGGGCGTGGGCAAAGGCGTCTTCGCGAAGGAGTTCGGCAAGGTGTTCGGCCAGCACTGGGTCCATCTATCGCAGTCCGCTCATCTCGTCGGTCACTTCAATGCCCACCTCAGAGATTCGGTGCTCGTCTTCGCCGACGAAGCCTTGTGGGCCGGCGATAAGGCGGCCGAAGGCGTATTGAAGGCGCTGATCACCGAGGAGATCGTCTCGATCGAACGGAAGGGGGTCGACGTTATACAGGTCCCGAACGTCATCCACCTGATCATCGCGTCCAATAATGACTGGGTGGTGCCTGCCGGCCTCGAGGCGCGACGATACTTTGTTCTCAACGTGGACGACGGCCGCCGTGGAGACTACCCGTACTTTGCCGCCATCACAGCGCAGATGGAGAGGGGTGGGCGCGCCGCAATGCTGTTCGATCTACTCGCCTACGACCTGACATCCGTAAACGTGCGGGCCGCGCCGGCGACAGTCGGTTTGCACGATCAGAAACTACTCTCAATGTCGCCGGAGCTGTCCTGGTGGTTGGATAAGCTGATGGCGGGCAGTCAGATCCGCGGCTCCGGCTGGGAAACCGACGTCCGCAAGGCGTGGCTCTATGACGACTACGTCTCCAGCACTCAGAAGGTGGGCATCAGTCGCCGCAGCGGCGAGACGCAACTCGGAATATTTCTTCGGAAGATGATGCCTGGCACTAGTCAAGCTCACCCCATTCGCTCCGCTGTGAAACGCGACGGCGCCGTTGAAAGGCAGCCATTCTGGGAGTTCGCATCACTGGAGGCCTGCCGGCAGCAGTTCGACATGGTGACGGGCAGTGTCCACGAATGGCCGGCCGTGGGGGATGAGGTCCAGACCTGCCCAACGTCCGGCTCACCGGGGAAAGAGGTCAAGGACGAATCCAACCGGCAAACATCGGCTCCATTCTGACCTGACCGACCTGGAGGACCTTAAATGAGGAAAAGCGGTGAGTGGCGTCGTGGTCGTCTGCCCCGATCGTCTTTGTTGAGGTCATCTAGGTCGACGATGTCAGGCGCGTCCGCCGTCCCGTCGGGCGCCAGTATGAGGCTCCCTCGATGCCAGTAGTTGGCGTCGCCGGCCACGACCATGCGGACATCGGTCACGTCGATTAACTCTGGTCCAGAGATTCAGTGGTATGAGCGCCCAAATCGACCTTGATGAGAAGTTCCTCACCGTCACGGAAGTAGCCGAGCGCCTCCAGATCGACGAACGGACGGTGCGACGGTTGTTCGCCGACGAGCCGGGCGTGATTGAACTGTCGTTCCCGCGAAAGGGCAGGCGGACGTACCGCACCCTTCGGATTCCAGGCTCCGTGGTTCAACGCGTGTTGTGCCGATTCACGAAGGGTGGGTGACCCGCCAAGTCCCGTGCGTGGCGGACTGAGCGACGGGGGTTCTCAGGCGCCTGGGCGCGCCATAGGGCCGCAGACGACCGTCGTGCGGCTCAGATGACGCTCCGAGAGCTACCAGGCCAGCCTGACGGCCGCTTCGAGTTTCTGCTGTCTGGCCTTGACCCACGGCGCGTACGAGCGTTCTGTGATCCGTACGGATCCATGGCCCAACAGGATCGACACGTCCTCGATAGCCACACCCGCGAGCAGCAACTCGACAGAAAACGTGTCGCGAAATCGATGCGGATGCGCGCCAACCACCGTCGAGATCTCGAACAGTTTTCGGAAGCGGCGCTGCCAGTTCCCGGTGATGCTGCGTTTCGTGGATTCGCCGTTCCAGAAGAAGAACTTCGTGCTCACCGGGTCGATGTCGTCCAGTGCTTCCAGCACGGCGTCGGGCAGCGGGCAGACGACTTGGATACCTGTCTTGGCCGTACGCAGCACCACACTCTTGTCAATGATCCGATCGGTCGCGAGCGTGACGGCGTCACCGATGCGCAGCCCCGTGTAGCGCATCAACAGCGTCAACGCTTTCAGGCGCGCCGGCGTGCCCCGGCGGAATCGGCCGTTGTCGGGATACGCCTCACACGCCTTGAGGATGAGGGCCATCTCGTCCCGAGAGAAGGGGAGCGTCGGCGACTGCTGGACTTTGGGGGCCCGCATCGCCAAGACGGGGTTCTGCTTCAGCCAATTCGTCAACACCGCGAACCGAAAGATCGCGCGCAACCGCTCGAGTTTCTTCTTGCCGGAGATCGCGCCATCGATCCAGCTGTTGCGAAAATCGCGCAGGGCCGGCAGATCGAGTTGGCGTAAGTAGCGCAGTCCGCGTTTCTCGGCGAACGTTTCGAGTTGCCGGAACAGGCCCCGGTACTTTTTGAGCGTCTCGCTCGTCAGCTTGCGGGCTTCGGCGTCGGCGAGAAAGGCGGTCTTGGCGTCGGCAATCGTGACCGCGTCGATCTGGTCGATGCCGAGTTCCCAGTCGCGGACGCGATCCTGGGCCGCCTCCCACGACGTGAGGTCCAGCGCCTTGCGGATCCGCTCCCCACGCAACGTGCCTTCCACGTGTAACGGGCACTTGCAGCGGCGCTCGTGGCGGGAGCGATGCGCGCATTTCTCGAGATGGCGACGGTAGACAATCAGCACGCCATGATCGTACTTGGTCTTCGGATTCCGCGTGTGTGACACGTGTGTGATGCACGCGTTTTGGGCCGCTTGAGCCGTTTGAGCGTCTATAGTGGTCAACAAGTTACAGACAGGAGGCGATCCGCGTGTGTGCAAGTCCCGCCCCCGCAACCAACATAACCAGCCGCTTTCGACCGACCTTGCGCAGCGGCCAGCATTGAACCCAAGTTCCCGACGACCTGCAACGGCTCTTCGCCGGGAGGAATCACGATCTTGTCGAGGAATCCCCGAAGTGCTTGACGTGCCGCGTCTCGCTGAGCGTCATGTTCGAGTGCTGCTACTAGTGTCGTCGCTCTCTGTCGGAATACCTCGGCCATGTGTGGGTGCAGCGCGGGCAGCGGCGGCTCAGACAGCGCGATCGTGAGCGCCGCTTTCCGCGCATCAAGGTTGAGCAGGTCCGCCTTCCACGACTCTGAACGGAGGCCTTCGCTGAAAGCCTTCAGAATCTCGTTGAGTCGTCGATCGATCAGCACGAGTTCCTGACGCACGCCGGTCATGTGCGCTAAGTGCTCGCGGCGCTGAAGAGTCATTTCGGCCGTGAACGCCTCACAGAAGGCCGCGAACGCCCCGGGCTCAAAGAACCGTTTGCGCATGGCGAGCAAAACCCGGCCTTCCAGCTCCCGTCTCTTGATGCTGCGGCGGTTCGTGCACGTTCCTCGAGAGCGTGCGTTGAAGCAGGTTAATAGGTCATGGCCGGAGAGAACAAACCCGCCCCCGCAGGACTCGCATCGCGTCAGGCCGGAGAAAAGAAACTTTGGTCGCCGCGCTCCGACGATGCTGGCCTTTATCGCGTGCCTGGTCGAAGCTTGTCGCGCCTTGAGGGCCTGCCAGAGGTCGTCGTCGATGATGCGCAAATGCGGGACGGCCGTAGTGATCCACGCTTCCGTAGGGTTGATGCGGGCCAGACGTTTTCCCGTGTCGGGGTCCTTCACGTACCGCTGGCGGTTCCAGACCAACCGCCCGATGTACAGCTCGTTGTTCAGAATCCCGGTTCCGCGTCCCGCATGTCCGTGAATCGTGCTCGGGCTCCAGGCCGTTCCCCTTGGGCCCGGCGTGCCCTCGGCGTTCAACTTCTTGGCGATCGCTTTGGGCGAAATGCCCGCCACGAAATCCCTGAAGATTCGTTGCACGATCGCAGCCTCAAAGAGGTTGATCTCCCGCTCTCCGCGCGGCTGGCCATCCGGCACGGGGATAATCTCGTACCCAAAACTGAGCCCACCCCCCGACTTTCCGCTTTCCACGCGCCCGCGCAAACCGCGTCTCGTTTTGTCGGCAAGATCCTTCAGAAAGAGCGCGTTCCTTCTCGTCGGTGACCCAGGAGCGGCCGCGGCGCCCCTTTCGAAAACGTGATGACGACTCTTCAGGACCTCACTGTCCTGGGATTCACGCTCTGAGCAACTCAAAGCTCGACTACGGGCGCGCGAGTGCCGGACTAGTGCTGAAGTTCTGACGAGGGCGCGGGGGTTCTCCGAGTGCAGAACTGCGCTTCGGTCCGCGAGGTGCATGAGCGCTGATAGGGATGATGATGAAACGCACTCTTGGAGTCGGTGTGGCGCTGCTCGCGGCACTCGGCGCAGGATGGGTGTGGGGCGCGTCCGGCAAGTGGAACATCGAACGGGCACTCGAGATTGCCGAGTCGCGCGGCGGCCTGCTCGAAGCGCGCGCCGCGGTGCTCGATGCGCGTTTGGATATCTACAGCGTCAACTTCGGGGACGCGAGTCGCCACCTCGAGGCGGCGCGGAGCGCGTTGCGTGCGGCGGCGGCAGCACTCAGTGCGACCGGCCGGCAGGAGGATGCGAAACGGCTGGAGCTCGCGTTGACGCGGATCGATGAAGCGCAGCGGATGGCCGGCCAGCTCAATCAGGATGCGAACGCTCTGGCCGCGGACGCGGCCAAGACCATTGACGATGTGCTCGGGCACAAGGAAGGTGCGAGATGAGATTGACCATTGCGACGGCTGTTGCGGCGACCTTGGCGCTGACTCCAGTGCTGGCGGCGGACAACGAAGCAGCCAAGCGACTGAACGATGCGGGGATTGTTTTTTCGGAGGTCATGAACGCCCCCGACAAGGGCATTCCTCAGGAACTCCTCGAGAAAGCACACTGCATCGTGATTGTCCCGGACCTCAAGACGGCGGCGTTCGTGGTCGGGGGGAAATATGGCAAAGGGTACGTGTCCTGCCGCAACGCGAGCGGAACGGGATGGTCGGCGCCCGGCACGGTGCGCATCGAAGGCGGGAGCGTGGGCTTCCAGATCGGCGCCTCGTCGACGGATCTGATCATGTTGGTGATGAGTGAACGGGGCGCGGACAAACTGCTGTCCAGCAAATTCACGCTGGGGGCGGAAGGCTCCGTGGCGGCCGGCCCAATCGGTCGCACCGCGACGGCGCAAACCGATGCGCAGATGCGCGCGGACATCCTGTCGTGGTCGCGAACGCAAGGGTTGTTTGCCGGCGTCGCGCTGGAAGGGGCCACGCTGCGCGAAGACTTGGACGACAACGCCGCGCTATACGGCAAGAGACTGGAGAACCGCGCCATCGTGACGACCGGTGCGCGCTCGCCAAAGGCTGCGGCGAGATTACTTTCGCTGCTGAACCGGTATTCGGCCCGAGAGCGCACGAGCTAGTCGCGTGCTGATCATTGCGTCTGCGTGGGTGAACCGCGACGCTTCATGACCATCATGAGAGACACGCGACAGCCCACGCAGGTCGCGCGAAGAGACGATGGGAGACCAGTATGTTGAAGAACTGCCGATGGGTGCTGCTGCCGCTGGCGCTGATGGCCGGCGTCTG
>Ga0163163_10001944_pt1 | contig 17481 bp, 15 predicted proteins | sample S65metaG_FD_119766 | JGI IMG/M metagenome (GOLD analysis project Ga0163163, IMG submission 119766) | Switchgrass rhizosphere microbial communities from Kellogg Biological Station, Michigan, USA - S6-5 metaG | ecosystem: Host-associated > Plants > Roots > Rhizosphere > Soil | place: USA... | reverse complement strand
TTCGGCAAGTTCATCGCCCGCTGGGACCTCGACCCGATAGTCAAGCCGCCCGGAACTGATCTCTTGCGTCGCCTGTTCCAGCGCCGATACGGGGCGAATCACCATCTTCGACAGATACAACGCAAACCATGTGGCTGCGAACAGCACGACCACCGTCAGCAACAACAACACCTGCATGTAGGTCTGACGAATGAGTTTGCGCTCGAGTCGAAGCGCCGTATATTTGCGTTCGCTCTCCTCCAGCTCTCGAAGCGCCGTCGAGTAGTACGCGGGCAGAGGCATCGCAATCAGCACACGGCCATTGGTGCCGACCCTGGAAGCGGCCAACATGTATTCCTTCCCGTCCAGGTTGATCGGAACCGGGCTCTTCTTCTCTACCGCCTGCAGCGGGAGCTTCCCCTTCAGGACGTACCAGGAATCTGGGGACTGGAACGTTGCTTCGGCGTGATCGTCCATGAGGGCGATTGCGAAGCCGCCCTGCAGCGTGAGTTCGCGTCGTCGAAACTCCTCCAGCATGGCTCCGAAGTTGCCCGTTCGATAAGCGCGCTCCGCTTCCGGAGAAGCGACAATTGCATCCACCTCGGCTTGAGCGTTGCTACCTGCGTAATTGCTGAGGAGGCTCGTGACTTTACTGGTGTGCTCGCGAACTTCCTCGGCTGGCCGGGAGAACCACTTGTCGATGGAGCGATTCATCAGCCCATACGAAAAGAGGAACATCGCGATGACAGGGCCAATGGAGAGGACGAGTGCGCCAAGAACCATCTTGGTGCGAAATTTCGATCCCAGTTTTGCCGCCTGCCGTTCGAGGTAGAGCTTCAGCAGGTTGCGAACCAGGACGAACGTCAGGACGACGAGAAGCAGGAAAATGATCGCTGAGAGAGCCGCAAAAACGAGCGTTTGCTCCGATGTGTCGGGGCGGAGGAAGGTCAGGTTGAAAGCGGCTTGCGAGAAAATGATTCCGAATAGCAGGAAGATGACAAGCGCCAGCAGTATCAGCGTTGCACGACGCGGACGTGAAGAATCCGCCCGATTTGGCGTCAATGGAGACAAGCGTTAGGCCCACTCAGTGGACGCGCGACCCTGCAGTGGGGATGCGGGAATTATACGGGAATGAAGAAGGTCGATGGTTGACCCTTAGAGTTCCATCATCGTTAAGCTCTGCCACTTCTGGGGAGGTCCAATCGGACTGGCCGCTCCAGGAACCCTCTCAAGGGACATTGCTCGCATCTCGCCACACGGCTTTGGCAGTAGTGCTTGGCGACCTGCACCAGCAAGGCGTGGAACTCGTTGTAGGTTTGTGCCAGCCGGGATCTGGCAGCGCGCGACATCACGGTAGGGCTGTGTCTCACCGGAATTAGTACCTCTTCCGCGGGCCCAGGTCCTGATTCGACTGTGGGCGAAGGCAGCGCCGGTTCTCTATTGGCAGTTCCGGGTGACTGAAGAGCGGTCTCTACCAACTCTCGAATCTCCTCGTACCCGACCTCCGGCTTGATCAAGTCATGTCTCTCGAAGATTCTCCGAGTGTAGGCATCGACCACAAAGATTTCGTGCTGGCCAGCATAGAGAAGTATGGAGTCGGCAGTCTCGGGTCCAATGCCCTTGATCTCCAACAGTTGCGCCCGAAGCAGCGCCGTGGGCTGCCGAAACATGTTGTCCAAAGATCCTTCATACATTTCGTCGAGCCAGGCAATGAAAGTTTTCAGTCGCGCAGCCTTTTGGCGATAAAAGCCGGCCGGACGAACTAACTGCTCCAGTTCTTCCACGGAAGTTCGGCGTATAGCGTCTATGGTCAGCATCCTCACTTCGCGGAGGTTGGCGAGCGCCATCTCTACATTCGTCCAAGCGGTGTTCTGAGTCAGGATCGCACCGACGATTACTTCGAATGGGGAGTCCGCCGGCCACCAGTTTTGCTCGCCCCAACTTGCGAGGAGAGTCTCGAAAAATGATCGAACTGGAATGACCTTCGGCAAGCGTTGCCCTTATCAGTTTGTCTATTACCTAAGTCGCCTACGCCGTCCACCTTACCTGAGTCTGTAGCTCTTTAGTTACCAACTCAGAAACTATTCTGGATTGACAATTTATGTCACAGAACATACGCTGGGCCTCACTCGCACCCGTGTGCCTGAATTTCCCGTAACCCATTGTCACATGGTGATTTGCGCAGGTTTAGTAACGTTACTTCGAAGATACATTGTCGATCGGTTTGTTCTCGGTTCTGTGAGCAAGGGAGCTCGAAATGTCGCAACGGTTAGGTGATCTTCTTGTTAAAGAGAAGGTTATCTCCCAGGAACAGTTAGAGCAGGCGCTCAAGACTCAGCGCGAGAGTAATTGTCGGCTGGGTTCGGCCCTCGTTCGGCTAGGCTTCCTCTCGGAGGAAGACGTCACCAATTTCCTTTCCCGCCAGTACGGCGTTCCGGCAATCAATCTCTCCTATTTCGAAATCGATCCGGCGGTAGTGAAACTCATCCCGCACGAGACTGCTCGCCGCTACCAGATTCTTCCGCTGAGCCGGGTAGGCGCCTCGCTGACCATCGCGATGGTCGATCCAACTAACGTCTTCGCCATGGACGATATCAAGTTCATGACCGGGTTCAACATTGAGCCTGTGGTCGCCTCAGAGACGGCGATCATGGAAGGCGTCGAGAAGGCCTATAACAGCCAGTCGGAAGAAAATCTGGAAGACGTGATGGCCTCGCTCGACATGGGTGAAGCCGACGTCGAGTTACAGGAAGAAGAGGGCGACATCGCCTTGGCTGACCTGGAGAAGGCGGCCGACGAAGCTCCCATCGTCAAGCTTGTAAACCTCATTCTGACGGAAGCCGTTAAGAAGGGCGCCAGCGATATTCACATGGAGCCCTACGAAAAGGAATACCGCGTCCGCTTCCGCATTGACGGCATGCTTATGAGCATCATGTCCCCGCCCATGAAGCTCAAAGACGCCATCACTTCGCGCGTCAAGATCATGGCCAAGTTGGACATCAGCGAAAAGCGTCTGCCGCAAGACGGACGCATCATGCTGAAGGTTCACGTCGGGGGCAAGAAGAAACAGCTCGATTATCGCGTCAGCACCCTGCCGACGCTCTGGGGCGAGAAAGTCGTTCTCCGGTTGCTGGACAAAGAGAACCTGCGCCTCGACATGACCAAGCTCGGATTCGAGCCGGAGTCACTCGAGAAATTTCAGCGTGCCATCCTTAAGCCGTACGGCATGGTCCTGGTGACAGGGCCAACGGGATCGGGCAAAACCAATACGTTGTACTCCGCGATTTCGCTCTTGAACAAGCCTGATACCAACATCATGACCGCGGAAGACCCGGTCGAGTTTCAGTTGGGCGGCGTCAATCAGGTTCAGATGAAGGAGCAAATCGGCCTGAACTTTGCCGCCGCGCTGCGTTCCTTCCTCCGCCAGGATCCGAACATCATCCTTGTCGGCGAAATTCGAGATTTCGAAACGGCAGAAATCGCCATCAAAGCCGCGCTCACCGGACACCTGGTGCTCTCGACGCTGCATACCAACGGTGCACCTGAAACGATCAGCCGATTGATGAACATGGGCATCGAGCCGTTCCTGGTAGCGACCTCCGTTCACCTAATTGTCGCTCAGCGACTCGTCCGACGCGTTTGTGGCGAGTGCAAAGACAAAGTTGACCTCCCGGTGCAAGCGCTGATCGAAGCAGGGTTCACGCCGGATGAGGCGAAACAGGTCAATGTTTTCAAGGGCCGCGGCTGCACGACGTGCAACAACTCCGGCTACAAGGGACGTGCCGGTCTTTACGAAGTTATGGAAATCGACGATGACATCCGCGAACTGATCCTCGTGGGTGCGTCGGCAACCGAATTGAAAAAGAAAGCGATCGAGCACGGAATGATCACGCTCCGCCGTTCGGGTCTCATCAAGGCTGCCGCGGGCGTGACCACCCTTGAAGAGGTCGCGCGCGAAACGATTCATTGATTCGTAGAGCTCTTGAGTTGCGGGAAGGGAAAACCTTCCGAATTTGATTCGAGGTAAGTGATGCCAGTTACTCTGAGTGATTTGCTGAAAAGGATGTTGGAGTTGAGCGGAAGCGATCTCCACATCACGACCAATTCTCCGCCGCAGGTTCGTGTTCACGGCCATTTGCAACCGCTCGACATGGCGCCTATGACGCCCGCGGAGACCAAGCAACTGGCGTACTCGGTAATGACGGACGCTCAGAAGCATCGCTTCGAAGAAGACCTCGAGCTGGATTTCTCGTTCGGTTTAAAAGGTCTTGCTCGTTTTCGTGCCAACGTTTTCAACCAGCGTGGCGCCTGCGCAGCCGTGTTCCGCGTCATTCCCTTCGAAATCAAGGGATTCAACCAGCTCAACCTGCCGCCCATCGTTTCCAAGCTCTGCGATAAGCCGCGCGGATTGATCCTGGTTACAGGCCCCACCGGTTCCGGAAAGTCGACCACGCTGGCCGCAATGATCGACAAGATCAACACCGAGCGGCACGACCACATCATCACCATCGAAGATCCGATCGAGTTCGTGCACCAGCACAAGAGTTGCCTGGTCAACCAGCGCGAAGTGCACTCAGATACCAAGGGTTTCTCGAATGCCCTGCGCGCTGCACTCCGCGAAGACCCCGACGTCGTCCTGATCGGCGAAATGCGTGATTTGGAGACAATTGAGTCGGCGCTCCGAATCGCTGAGACCGGTCACCTCACTTTCGGAACCTTGCACACGAACTCAGCCGCATCCACCATCAACCGTATCATCGACGTTTTCCCGTCCCACCAGCAGCCGCAAATTCGCGCGCAGCTGTCGCTGGTCCTGGAAGGCATCATGTGTCAGGCGCTGCTGCCGAAGGTCGGCGGGCAGGGCCGCGCGATGTGTATGGAAATTTTGGTGCCAAATCCGGCTGTCCGTAACCTGATCCGCGAAGACAAGATCCACCAGATCTATTCGTCTATGCAGTCGGGACAGGACAAGTACGGTATGCAGACGTTCAACCAGTCGTTGGCGACCTTGTACTTCCAGAAGCAGATCACGCTGGAAACCGCGTTGTTGCGGTCGTCCATGCCGGATGAGTTACAGGAAATGATCAACCGCGGACAAGGCCTGAATCGCGGCCAGACGGCGGTTCGCAAGTAATGTGATGGCGGCGGATTGCGACGCCGCATGCTCGTAATCACGGAGGTTCAGAATGCCGGTTTTTACATTCTCGGGAACTAACGCAGCTGGCGAAAAGGTCTCAGGCGAACGTGTTGCTGAGAACAAGCAAGTCCTGGCTGCCAATTTACGGCGTGAGCGCGTTACCGCCAAAACGATCAAAGAGAAGGGCAAAGAATTCGCTCTGCCCACGTTTGGCTCGGGAAAGGTCCCAACCAAGGACCTTGCCATCTTCTTCCGCCAGTTCTCGGTAATGATCGATGCCGGCCTGCCGCTGGTCCAGTGCCTGGAAATTCTCGCAAACAACCAGGAAAATCCAGCATTCCAGAAATGTCTCAACGGCGTGCGCAGCCGGGTTGAGAGCGGTTCCACGCTGGCTAACGCGATGCGGGAATTCCCGAAGATCTTCGACGAACTCTCGACCAACATGATCGAGGCCGGTGAAACCGGCGGTATTCTCGACACCATTCTTCAACGCATCTCAACCTACGTTGAGAAAGCGGTGAAGCTCAGATCGGCAGTGAAATCGGCGTTGATCTATCCGGTTTCAGTTATCTCGATCGCGGTATTGGTCGTAGGCGCATTGCTGAAATTCGTAGTTCCGATTTTTGCCAACCTGTTCGTCGGCCTGGGTGTGGCTCTTCCGATGCCCACGCAGATCGTTATCGGCCTGTCGAATTTTGTTGGGCGTTTCTGGTGGGTGATGTTCGCCGGAATCGGTTTGCTGGTATTCGGCGTCAAGCAGTTCCGCAAGAGCCCACAAGGCCGCATGACGGTCGACAAGATCATGTTGAACATGCCGGTATTCGGCATGCTCCTTCGCAAGATCGGTGTTGCCAGATTTACTAGAACCCTTGGAACCCTGATTACATCAGGCGTTCCGATTCTTGAGGGTCTCTCCATCACTGCTCGCACTTCGGGTAACGCAGTTATCGAAGATGCGCTGATGAAAGTACGCAAGGCAATTGAAGAAGGTCGAACCATCGTCGATCCGCTGAAAGAAAGCGGAGTCTTCCCGAACATGGTGACCCAGATGATCGGCGTCGGCGAAGCTACCGGCGCGATGGATGCCATGTTGCAAAAGATCGCCGACTTCTACGAAGACGAAGTCGACGCTGCTACCAAGGACATGCTGACGCTGTTGGAACCGATCATGATCGGATTCCTGGGCGTCGCGGTGGGCGGCATCGTAATTTCGCTGTACATGCCGTTGTTCTCGATGATTGCAAAACTTGCAGGATAACTTTCAGAACGGTATTGCGGTCATCCACTTACCTCAGACAGAAGTGGATGACCGTAACAGCAACTCAACGACCCTTAGTTGAAATAGCTTCTCCCGGCCCTGATGTCTCCCGGTAGTTGTCTGAGATGTGGTTTGAATGCCAACGACCTTCAATGAGCGGACGTGGCTGGAATGGCTAGTCAAAGTCCGCGTCATCATTATCACGTTTCTGCTCGCCATTGAACTGGCGATCACCACGCTGACAATCACCGGCGTCAACAAACACCTGTTCGTTGGTGTCATGCTGGCCTGGTACGCGTCCTCGGCTTTCTACATTGCCTGGCTGCGTTATGGTTCAGCCCTGGTGTTGCAGGCTCGCGCCCAGATACTGACTGACCTTGCGTTCGCGAGCGCAGTGATCTACGTAACCGGCGGCATCGACACGTCATTCAACTTCCTCTATCCGCTTATTATTATCCTTGCCAGCATCCTGCTCTCGCAGACTTGGGCATACCTTACCGCCGCGCTGTCGTTCATTCTTTTCGGTGCGATCCTCGAACTCTCGTATTTCGAACTTATACATTCGTACTCATCCACGCACTCGGATCTCAAATCGCTCCAAGCCGTAATCTTCATCAACCTCTTCGCGTACATCGTCGTTGCTTATCTCGCCGGGCGACTGTCTACCCGATTGCGCCAGGTAGACGTTGAACTCCAGGATAAGCAGGACGCTCTCGAAGATTTGCAGGCCTTGCAGGCCAATATCGTTAACTCGATCAGCGGTGGATTGATCACGACTGACCTGGACGGTCGCGTGAAACTCGTGAATCCCGCCGGGTGCGGACTGCTCGGACTGAACCTGGAGTCGATGCAAGGGCGATCCGTACACGAGTTTTTCATCGACCCCTTACCCAGCGAAGACAGTGGATTCTGGCGTCGGGAAGTCCGCGCGATCGCATCCGGTGGAGACGAGAAGACGTTTGCGGTGACGGTTGCCGGGTTGCGTCTCGCCGACCGTGGTACCGTGGGCCACGTTTACACCTTCGACGACCTCACAGAGCTGCGGCGCCTGGAGCAGGAAATACGCATGCGGGATCGCTTGGCGGCGGTAGGCCGTTTAGCTGCCGGAATTGCTCATGAAATTCGAAATCCCCTGTCCTCCATTGCAGGCTCAGTGAAGGTGCTCTCCAATATCGCGACTCTGTCGGAGGATCAGCGGAAGTTAGTCGATATCGTTACGCGGGAATCCGATCGCCTCAACGCGATCATTACCGATTTCCTCGATTACTCAAGAGAGAAGAAATTCCAGATGCGAGTAGTCGACTTGGTTGCTCTCCTGCAGGACACCATGACCCTGCTCGAAAACCGTCCGGCATCTCCAATGCCCTGGCGCACGGCGCCTCTTTCGAAAGAAGTGAACATTCGTCGCGAGTTTTCGGTTGAGCATGCCTGGGCTTACGGTGACATCGACAAGTTGAAGCAGGTCTTTTGGAACATCGCCGACAACGGAGTCAGGTCGATGTCGTCTGGCGGCGCTCTCACAGTAGCAGTCGCGGAAGACGGCGATGGCTGGCGTGTCACCTTCAAAGACACAGGAGTCGGAATTTCGCACCGCCATCTTGAAAAAATCTTCGAACCATTCCAATCAGAATTCGAAGGCGGGACCGGCTTGGGTCTGGCGATCGTTTACCAGATCGTTCAAGCGCACGATGCCGATATCGAGGTTCGCTCCGAACAGGGAACTGGAACCGAAGTGACATTGCGCTTCTCGCGTGCAGAGCATGCAATCGAGGCGAGGGCAGCCAACGGCACGAACCGAGCCAAAGTGGGGATCTGATAGAGGGAACTATGGGAAATATCCTGGTCTGTGATGACGAGCGTTCCATCTGCACCATGTTGGAAATCGTGCTTCGCTCCGATGGTCATCACGTGGAGACCGTGAACGCCGGCGAGCAGGCCATGCGCAAGATCGAGAACGCGCTCTACGACGTAGTCGTAACCGACATTCGCATGCCCGACGTCACCGGCATGGACGTCTTGCAATTTGCGCGTCGAGTTTCTCCGGATACATTGGTAATCATGATTACTGCTGTGGATGACGCCGAAACCTCTATTCAGGCCTTGAATGCTGGAGCATTCCATTACGTTCGCAAGTCCGGGGCGAGTCTTCCGGGCGACGTCAGGGCCGCGGTACAACTGGCGATCGAGCGTCAATCGATGCGACTGCAAAATGCCGCCCTAGTTCGCGACGCATCGGCCCGAAATTCGTTGGACAATATCATCGGCGAGAGCCAGGTAATGACGAAGTTGAAGGACACGATCCGAACCGTGTCCTCGACTGCGAGCACGATCCTCATTCTTGGCGAGAGCGGCACCGGTAAGGAGTTAGTAGCACGCGCCGTCCACGCCTGCTCACCCCGTGATGGCAATGCCTTCGTCAGCATCAACTGTGGAGCATTCCCGGAAACACTGCTGGAGAGCGAACTGTTCGGCTACGTTAAGGGAGCCTTCACAGGCGCGAATCAAAACAAGCGCGGCCTCTTCGAGATGGCGAACCAGGGGACCATCTTCCTGGACGAAATCAGCGAGATGTCGCTCTCGATGCAGGTAAAGTTGCTGCGAGTTCTCCAGGAGAGAACGGTTCGGCCAGTCGGTGGAGTTCAGGAAACTCCAATCGATGTACGCGTAGTAGCCGCAAGCAACAAAGACCTCGATCACATGGTGGCTGAAGGAACGTTCCGCGAAGACTTGTTCTACCGCCTGAGCGTCATTCCTCTCCACGTACCGCCACTCCGCGAACGCGCGGACGACGTCGTCCTGCTCGCGAACCACTTCTTGAAGAAGTACGCGGGTCAGATGGGCAAACGGATCCGCGAAATTGCTCCTGATTCGATGCAGACTCTGAAGGGTTACGACTGGCCCGGAAACGTGCGCGTTCTGGAGAATGCGGTGGAACGTGCCGTCGCCATGGAGCAGACCGAGGTACTACGTGTGGAACTTCCTGGCGATCGGCCAAAGTCGCGCGCGGCGGCTGCCGCCGCAGGAACATCCGGGCCACCCGGAGTGGCGCTTCCACCGGAGGGTATTGACCTCGAGCGATATGTGGCCGACATCGAACGCTCGCTTTTGCAATCGGCACTACGCCGCTCCAACGGTGTTCAGACGAAGGCGGCAGAAGTCTTGAAGTTGAGTTATCGCAGCTTCCGCCACTTGATGAAGAAATACGAACTGTAAACGGAGAGACCTGCGATTCGTGGTTTGTGGTTTGTAAGTTTCGCACACAAGCCACCAACCGCGAGCCACGTCTCTTATAATTCTCTTATGCGCTACATCCTCCGCTTCCTCTGGAATGCCACTCGCGGCCACCACCTGGCCCCTTGGAGGAGTCCGTACCTGCGCTGGCGCCTCGAGACCTACACCGGCGTCAAGATGCATAAAATCGGCTTTCTCGAGTTCGTTTCCTTCATGTGGCACGAGAAGGATCAGTTGGTCCGGTTTCTCCAGTGGACCGCGGATATGGAGCAATATGCACGCGTGAAGCCCAAGAATCCCTGGTAGCTGTTTTCGCTGGCCGACTTGCGCTCAGCGAATCTGTTTGACAGCAGTTTCCCTCCCAGAGTACTCTCTCGCCCCATCCCATCAAGAAATAGAAAGAGGAGCCATATGAAACTGCGATGTGTATTGTCGTGCGCGGTGCTGTGTGTTATCGCGGCCGGGACCGTTTCGGCCCAGGACCCCGTAAAAGTGGATCCGTCTCACTACAAGGTCGAGACTGAAAATGCGCAGGTCAGGGTACTCCGGATTCACTATGGGCCACACGAAAAGTCGGTGATGCATAGTCATCCGAATTCGGTGGTGACCTATTTGTCCGACGGCACGATAAAGATGACCACGCCCGACGGTAAGAGCCAGAACATGACCGGGAAGATGGGACAGACAGAGTACACACCAGCCGGTACGCACCTGCCCGAAAATGTCGGCGACAAGCCCTTCGAGGCTGTATTAGTCGAGTTGAAGGGCGGTAAAGCTGCTTCCAAAGCCACGCCCGCGAAGAAGTGATCGAAACGAATTGGTCATCCGCACAATGAGGCCGCAGCCATGCGGCCTCAATTAATTCCAGCGGTCAATAGATGGCGGCTGCGATTGCCTGGTCGCGTGAAGATTTGCTGCCCCACTGCACTTGTTCCACCGGACCCATCAGGAAGTAGAGGCATGCTGTCCCGAAGAGCGTGACGGCGGTGAGTATGAGAAATGCCCAGAAGAAGTGTCCTGTAATGCCCACAACGTATCCTGTGACGGTCGGCGCAACGATTCCAGCTAGGTTTCCGAATCCGTTTTGAAAACCGACCCAGCGTCCGGCTGCCTGCGGACCTGCGAGACGCTGAGAGATCGCGAAGATGTTGGAGGAACAAGCACCGAAGCAGGCCATGGCGCCGTATATAAGCACGATGCTGAGAGTTGGGCCGACGAACGCGCATAATCCCAGCAGCACTCCTGCCGTGCCCAGGGTCGCACCGGCGAATGCTTTCCTAACTGATGTGGGACTGCCGCCGTTCGAGATCAGGCGGTCGGACATCCATCCCGCAAATGTGGCGCCACCAGCGGCAATGAGATATCCGCCACCTCCGATCTTCGCCATCGTCGGCATCGAAAAGTGGAGTTCACGTGTCAGATAGTAGGGAAGCCAGGTGAGCAGGAAATAGTTCACATAGTTGGCGCAGAACAAGTGTAGGCACGATCCCCACGCAGCACGCAGTCCGAGAAATTCGCGAAGGCTGGGAGCGTGTTGTGAGTCGCTAGGGGGAACGAGATTCTTGCTGGGAGCGAACTTGATCCACAAAGGCAGCCAGAGCAGGCTGAGCAGCCCAAGTCCAATGAAGAACGGACGCCACCCAAAACTCGCCATGAGCGTGCCACCCAGGAGCATGCCGAATCCCGGACCGAGTGCCAGGCCAGTAGCGATGCAGCCATTCGCGACTCCGCGGTGCTCTTCCGCGAAGTTGAGCGCGATGATCTTCGAATAGGCGGGGTAGGAGACCGATTCGCCGGCCCCAACCAGGAGCCGCAGCACGAAAAGCGCAGCAAAGGTATGAACCAGACCTGTAGCGGCCGTTGCAAGCGACCAGACGCAGTAGCAAATTGCCAGCATCCAGTAGACGTTTAGACGGTCCACCAGCCAACCGTATATTGGGAGGAGGCAGGCGTAAGTATAGAAAAACGCGGATAGGAGGACGCCGAGTCGAGCGGGAGTTATTCCGAGCTCGTCCTTGAGCATGGGTGCCGCGATCGAGAGATTGCCCCGATCGATGTAATTGATGAAGACCGAGATACCAAGCAGGGCGAGAAGGGGCAACAGAGTGACTGGAATCCGCTTTCGTCCCAGGTTGACTGTCATGAGAAGGCGGGCATTATGCTATCCGGGTCAAGACGATTGCAAAGGAAATCGGGAGTTGGACGGAGTTGGGCAAAAGAATCTTAAACGGCCGGTGCGTCGCGGCAGTCTATCTCTGGATGGTGATTCTGTTGAGGCGGCGGTGGCAGCTGGGCTTGGTAATCCAGGCAGCGATCTTGATGTCAGCATGCGATCCATATCGCGACACTCGTCCCATCACTATGATTGCCAAGCCGCCGCTGATTGAGCGCCAATTTTGCATGGCACTCCGCGACGCCGAACGCGCGCCACAGGATTCCGTAGTCATGACCGGCATCGCCGTGCACGGCACGCCTGACGTGTTCCGCGTGAGCTGCGAAGCTGAACAGCACGAACTGATATTCGTGCTATCCCCTCCGCCCGACGATCTCAACATGAAGGAGTTGCGTAAGCAGTGGAACAAGAAGACTGGCGCGAAATCCGTGCCATGCGGCCGCTGTCCCAAGTACGATTTGACGGCCAAATTTGTAGGGATGGTGAAACGCGACGATCGGGACCCGACGCGGTTAATGTTCGTGGTCCAGGGTGCAGATGAGATTCGCCGCCATCGAATACGCTACGACGCCAGGTAAGATGGACCTCGCGGCAACAATAAACTTTACTGACCGTTTGTAGCGGCCGCTCCGTTCATCTCCCATTGAGGCGTTTCGAACACGATTCCAACGTCGCTTCCCTTAGTAGCCTGTAGGAGTTGAGCTGCAATGGCGCGATTCGCAACGATCTCGAGGTATCCCATGCTTCCCCATACTCCGAAGATTTCGCCTGCTGCGCCCTCGGCATAAGTCTTGCGAACGCGTTTTACCTCGCCTCGGCCGATCATGATCTTGAAATCCGGGGGCAGTTCCTCGGTTAACTGGGGAATGTCTTCCTGGCGGATATTCGTCACCAGGTTCCCGAATTTATCGACCTTCAGCACCACACCCTTGGCGGTGCGATCGTTCAGCTTCTTGACCTTTGGCGAAGCGAATCGCACATAGTCGGTGACTTCCTCTCCGAACTTTGCCGCTTCGACGCCCTTACTCAACCATGCAGCGACTGCTGCGAACACATCACGTCCGTGGAATGTCTGGCTGGTCGGCTGCAGGAAGTAGTGCTCCGCAGTAATGTGCCGAACCGAAATTCGCTCTTCGCGCTCGTATACCAGCGACAGCACGCCATTATCAGGGGCGATGAACTTGTGCTTTTCCGTTGTGACCAGGATTGGTCGGCGGGCCGAACCAACCCCCGGATCCACGATCACCATATGAATCGTGTCTACAGGGAAGTAGCGATACGCGTGCGCAATTGTCAGCGCGCCGTCCAGAACATCGTAAGACTGCACCGCATTGCAGATGTCGTAGATGCGAGCCTGGGGATTGATATTGAGAATGACGCCCCGCATAGTTCCGACAAAATGATCGCTGGTTCCGAAGTCCGTGGTGAGGGTGATGATGCTTTGAGACAATCCAATCTCCGACGCAGTGCCCGTATTTAGAAGCAGATGAGGTCTGCGGGCAAGGTATCGCGGCCCAACCATCCAGTCAAGTTACCGAGGGAAAATAGAAAAGCCCGCCGCAAGCGACGGGCTGTGTGTCAGAACCGCCGGAGCTACCGCAGTTCGATATTTCCGGAGCTCGTCTGTAGCTGCACCAGCGGGCCACCGCCATTCACCTTGCCACGCATCCGGTGGGGGTTCATGGTGCCGCTGACTGTGACTTCGCGACCGATATGAAGATCGCCAGAGCCTGTTTCCGCTGCCAGTTCAAACCTGGCGGTCTGAGGCAGGCTGACGCTGACGTCACCCGACCCGGTTTCCATCGTCCAGTCCGAAGTTACATCGCCCGTCGCACGAACGTTTCCGCTGCCCGTGTGCACGCGAAGGCCTCCGTGAACATTCTTAGCTTCGACGTCACCGGAGCCTGTGCCCAGACGAACCGTCCCGTTGCCGTTCATCGAAACCGTGACGTTGCCACTACCGGTCTCGCCGTTAACGTTGCCGCTGATGTTTTCGAGAATCACGTCTCCGCTGCCTGTATTGGCGCGAACGTCGCCATCCACCTGCGTGACCTTCACGTTGCCGGAGCCCGTGCTCACTGCCATCATCGACTTCAGGCTCTCGACCGATACGTCACCGGAACCGGTGTTAGCCTTCAAGTTGGTTTCCTTGGGCACCCAGACTTCGAAGTCGATCGAGATGTTGCGACGCAGTTCGGAGTCGGTAAACCGGCCGATCTTGACGATGTTGCCCGTCTGCTCGATTGGCGGATTCTGCTCAATTCGGTGAACCTTATCCATATCCTTGCCGGCAAGCCAGTTGTGGCCACTGTGAATATGACCGATCACCCTGATGCTTGCGCCGTCGCCCGAGCGAACGACGATGTTGCCCGAACCGGTGGAGACTTCCACCTGTGGAACCCCTGTCACCTTGAGTGTCCGCTCGAAACGTCCATCTTCATCCGCGAACGCCAGGGTGGTGAGAAAGAGTACAGCCACTACTGCTGGTAGAAAGAGGTGCTTGTTTCGCATGTCTGGGCTCCTGCATTTGCGGCGTTTGCCGTTCGAGTTGACCAAAGAAAAACGCCCCGTGGTGTCACGGGGCGTTGATAGATGCTTACTGTAAGACGACCTGTTGTCCCTCATTCAGGCCGGCCGTGATCTCGGTTTTGGCGCCGTTTGAGATGCCAACCTGGATCGACTTCTTGCTCTTACCTTCTTTACCCTTTGGGTCTGGAACTTCAACCGAGGCCTTCTTGTCCCGGTCGTAAATGATCGCGCCTTCCGGCACCATCAGTACGCTCTTGTGCTCTTCCAGAATGATCTCCGCATTCGCGGTCATCGCTGCCTTGAGTTCTCCACCGGGGTTATTGATCGACACCCGCACTTCAAACGTCGTGACGTTGTCTTTCTCGACGCCCATTGGCGAAATCTTGGTCACCTTGCCAGTGAAGGTCTTGTCCTTGAACGACTCCACCTTGATGCGTGCGGGCTGGCCCATGTAGACCTTGCCGATGTCGCTCTCGTCGACCTTACCCTTTACATAAACTTCCTGCGTATCGCCCAGCGTCATAACCAGCGTTGCCGAGGATCCGAGTACAAGGATCGAGCTGACCGCGTCGCCGACTTCAACATCGCGGGACAGAACGATTCCAGTGATCGGGGCAACGATCGTGGTGTAGCTCAGCTGTTCGCGCAACTGCTCCAGGTTGGCGCGCTGGCGTTGAACATCTGCGGTCGCCTGTGCCATCTTGGCCTTATTAACGGTCAGCAGTGCGCGCGCAACGTTCTGCTTGTTGACCGCCATGTCGTAGGCCTTCTGGGCGTCGTCGAGGTTGGACTGGCTGACTACGCCTTCCTTTGCCATGTGAACCGCGCGCTCATAAGCACGCTTCAGCATCGGGATATCTGGACCCTCTGCGTCCACTTCCGCACGCTTGAACTCTGCTTCGGCGGCGCGCTGGTTGGCTTCGGATGACTGCAGCTGCGCTTCACTGGCGCGAACGTTCGCCTGGATTTCTTCACGGTCTAGCTCGGCCAGAACCTGTCCTGCCTTCACATGATCGCCAGCTTCTATATAAAGCTTCTTCACGATACCGCTGGCCTTGGACTTGATCTCAACCTTCGTGATCGGTTCGATCTTGCCCGTGGCGACGACGCTTTTGGCGAGGTCACCTTTTTCTACCTTCGCCAACTTGCTTGCCTCGATCTTATTGCCGCCACTCTTCGCAGCAACCAGAACACCAGCCAGGATCACGACCAGGAGCAGGGCTCCACCGATGATCCACCACTTCCGCGTCTTCTTTTTTCCGTTTCCGTTCGCCACGGCTGTTCTCCTCAACTGGAACGGGCTTTGCATGCCCTATGTTTGTTTACGCAACTGATCCCGCTACAGTTCCGTCTATTTAAGAATATGTGTGTGAAAGTCGAATTAAATCGTAGAACGACGACTAGTTAGACCGTAACTGGACAAAAAGGAAAGCACAAACCAACAGATTGGCTCGCTCCTGGTAATCCTCGAGTGCAATGGCTGTAAGCTCCTTGTTTGTAGTTACTTAGCTTTGAACCGGTAGCATCGGCAAGCCTAGCAACAGCTCGATTGCTGACAGCTACCTCGAATCCTGTAGAATTTCTGCTGCATGGTCATGTATGTCCTGCTCCGGTTGCTGGCGGTAATCCTGCTGGTTGCCGGCAACGCATTTTTCGTCGCCGCTGAGTACGCCCTGGTCAGTGTTCGCGACACTCGTATTGAGCAGCTGATCGCTGCTCGACGAATCGGCGCTCGAACTGTTCAGAAACTCCACCAGAAGCTGGACGAAGTCCTGAACGGCGTGCAACTCGGCGTCACGATGGCGAGCCTGGCTCTCGGCTGGGTAGGTGAGGACGCTTTTGCCCACCTGCTTGAAAAGGCCCTGTACCGCCTCCCGCACGCCCAAATCTGGGCGCACGCGCTTGCAATCACGCTAGCCTTCGGTCTGATCACCTACATGCACGTCATCCTGGGAGAGGTGGTCCCAAAATCGCTTGCATTGCACAAGGCGGAACGGATCGCACTGGCCGTTGCGACTCCCCTCGACGTCTTCATGACCGTCTTCGGTCCCTTCCTCCGCTTCATGGCCGCAAGCACCCGCTATGTGCTGCGTATGTTCGGCGTCCGGGAAATTCGGGGAGGGGGTGCGCACTCCTCTGAAGAACTGAAGCTGGTCGTTACCGCCAGCCGTCGCATGGGATCGATTCCTGCGGTTCAGGAAGAGATGATTCTGCACGCGCTCGACATGGAAAACGTGATCGTCCGCGAGATCATGGTGCCGCGCCCTGACATCTTTTCACTCCCAGGAGATTTGACGCTGGAAGACGCTGCGCGCCAGGTCGTCGATGAGCAGCACTCGCGAGTGCCAATTTATGATCCCACCAGCGGCCCTGAACACATCATCGGAGTTCTCTATGCCAAGGACCTGATGCGCTGGATGCAGCGCCGAATGAACGACGATGAGGCCATCCGACAGCCAACAATCTTGCGGGTGCGCCATATCATGAGAGAGGTTCTGGTCGTTCCAGAAACCAAGACACTGCCTGACCTGCTGATTGAGTTCAAGAAACGTAAACGGCACTTGGCCGTGGTTGTGGACGAATTCGGTTCGACTGCGGCGTTGTTACCGTCGAAGACGTTCTCGAACAATTAGTGGGCGAGATCGAGGATGAATTCGATGTCCCCCCTGAAATCCTTCGGGCAGGAACATCCGCCATGGTTCTCGAGGGTGGCACCAACATTCGTGACCTCGACTCCCAATACCAGTTGCGGTTGCCGCGCGACGAAGGATTCGAAACCCTCGGAGGCTTTGTACTCTCAAGGCTGCAACGCATTCCAAGGACCGGAGACCACTTCGAGTTTGAAGGGCGTCGTTACACTGTCCTGGAAATGCAGGAGCGCCGAATCGGCAACGTGAAGGTGGAACAACTCCAGCCCGTTCCGACGAGGTAATCGCCCGATTCCGTGACCGCTTGCCTACACACGGCTCTTGTAGAACCAGCAGTCTGACTATGTCCCTCTGCAGACTTGTTGTACAACTACCAGTAACTTCAGCAATTGATTGTTGATTGCTGAATGCTGAGTGCTTATCCGCTTGCTTCGACGCCTCACATCCCGGTTGCTCTACATGATTCCGGTCATCTGGCTGGTAGTGAGCGTCGTGTTCCTGCTGATCCACCTTGTTCCCGGTGATC
>Ga0163163_10001941_pt1 | contig 17509 bp, 16 predicted proteins | sample S65metaG_FD_119766 | JGI IMG/M metagenome (GOLD analysis project Ga0163163, IMG submission 119766) | Switchgrass rhizosphere microbial communities from Kellogg Biological Station, Michigan, USA - S6-5 metaG | ecosystem: Host-associated > Plants > Roots > Rhizosphere > Soil | place: USA... | reverse complement strand
GTGAAACATTATCCGCTCGTCAAAGGCGCGATCCTGCACCGCCGCGTCGGCACGGTGTTCGCAGTCGATGGCATCAGCCTGGATATTCGCGAAGGGGAAACCCTGGGCCTTGTCGGCGAGTCCGGGTGCGGCAAGACCACGACGATCATGGAGATCCTGAACCTGACGCGACCGGCAGCCGGCAGTATTGCCGTGCTCGGCAAAGATACCGCTCAGATGACCGATCGTGAGCGATTCGCAATACGCCGCGAATTGAGCGTGGTGTTCCAGGACCCCATGGCATCGCTCGATCCCCGCATGCCGATCTCCGATATCCTGGACGAGCCAATGCGCACTCACGGTATTCCGATTCCGGAACGATTGCGGCGCACTGAAGAACTGTTGCAGGTTGTCGGCCTGAGCCCCGAACACGCCAATCGATATCCGCAGGAGTTTTCCGGCGGTCAGCGCCAGCGTATCGGCATTGCGCGCGCGCTGGCGCTTCAGCCCAAACTCCTGGTGCTGGATGAACCGGTTTCCGCGCTGGACGTTTCGATCCGTGCCGGCGTGATCAACCTGCTGGAAAAGCTGAGAGCCGACCTGGGGCTGTCGTATCTTTTCGTCGCGCACGACCTTTCGGTAGTACGGCACATCGCGCACCGGGTCGCGGTGATGTATCTTGGAAAAATCGTAGAGATCGGAAATGTCGATGCCGTCTTTAAACTACCGGCACATCCGTATACACAGGCGCTGCTCTCCGCAGTGCCGTTGCCGGATCCGCGCAAGGAGCGGGCTCGCCGCAGAATCATCCTTGAGGGAGACATGCCGAGTCCCTCGGATCCACCTTCGGGTTGCCGGTTCCGCACGCGTTGCCAGAAGTTTGCGGGCGAATTGAACGACAGCGAACGGCAGCGATGTATCGATGAGCAGCCGCTGCTGCGCTCGCCGGAAAATTCCGTCGGAGATCATCTGGCGGCGTGCCACTATGCCGAAGGATATGCGGTGCTGGAAGACGTCGCGGAAATGAAGCCATGACGGACGAATCGGAGGAATCGTGAAGAACATCGGTCGAACAGGAATATTCATTGCGCTGATTTCGATGGTGCTGGCTTTGGCGGGCTGCGGCGGCAACAGCAAAGAGAACAACAGCCCTGCAGCCGGCGAAGAAAAAACACAGAAAAAGGCGGATCAGAATCAAATGAATCCGCAGCCGCGCGATAACGTGCAGCAGGGCGGGAGACTGGTATGGCCCATTGACGCCATGCCGGCAAATTTCAACTACTTCCAGATTGACGGCAGCGTTCTGGATGGTGCATTCATCATTAACGCGGTCATGCCGATGATTTTCACATTCGACGCTTCGGCGACGCCCATGCATGACCCGGACTATCTTGCCGGTGAGCCCAAACTAGTGAGCAGCCCCAAACAAGTGGTCACGTATGAGCTGAACCCAAAGGCTATCTGGTATGACGGCACTCCGATCACCGCAGCCGACTACATTGCGCAATGGAAAGCTGCCAACGGCACCAACCATTCCTATCAGATTTCATCCAGCAGCGGTTATGACCAGATCGAGACCATTACGGAAGGCGCGAGCAGATTTGAGGTTGTCGTCACGTTCAAGAAGCCGTATGCGGATTGGAAAGCCCTGTTCCAGCCCCTTTATCCCGCATCCACGAACAATGATCCCAAGGTTTTCAATACCGGCTGGAAAAACACGTTCCTGACAAGCGGTGGGCCCTTCAAGTTTCAGGGATATGACGCCACAGCCAAGATCTACACGATCGTGCCCAACGAAAAATGGTGGGGCAACAAACCCAAACTGGACTCGATCGTATTCCGAGTTATCGATACCGATGCGCAGCCGACGGCGCTGGCCAGCGGCGAGATTGACATGATGGAAATCGGTCCCAGCATCGACTACTACAACAAGGCGAAGGCGATTCCCGGCGTGGATATCCGCGTTGCCGGAGGTCCGAACTTCCGTCACATCACGATGAACAGCCAAAGCGAAATGCTTAAGGACGTCCGCGTCCGTCAGGCTCTCGCCATGGCCATTGACCGCAGTGCCATCGCAAAGGTAGAACTGGGACCATTACCGGTCGTTCCAAGGTCACTGGGCAATCACATCTTCATGCAGAATCAGGCCGGTTATCAGGACAACTCGTCCGTCGTTTCGTACAACCCGGAGAAAGCGAAACAACTGCTGGATGCTGCGGGCTGGGTCGTAAAGAACGGGAAGCGGATGAAAGATGGGAAGACGCTTATCGTTCGGCTCGTCATTCCTGCCGCAGTCGCCGTCAGCAGATCCGAAGGTGAACTTATTCAGAACATGCTTGCCCAGGTCAATGTGGATGTGAATATCGACACCGTGCCGCTCGACAATTTCTTCGACAAGTACGTCACCCCTGGCCGGTTTGATTTCACGCTATTTTCCTGGATGGGAACGCAATTTCCTGTCGGTTCCGCGCAATCCATCTATACGAAACCCGTGGGAGACAAGATTCAACAGAACTATGCCCGGGCCGGCAGTGATGAACTGGACCAGGCATATCGCGATGCGATCGGGGAACTCGATCCGGCGAAGGCGCTCGAGAAGGCCAACGAGGTCGACAAGATGGTGTGGGCCGAGGTTCACTCCCTGGCCACCTACCAGAGACCGGATATCTGGGGTGTGAAGTCCGGTCTGGCAAATATCGGCGCGTACGGATTCGCGAGTATTAGCTATGAAGACATCGGCTGGGTGAAAGGCGCGAGCGGAAAGTAATGGACCTGGCTCAACCGAGCTATCCAAATTGCGAAATGCTTTTGGGGCGAATCCCTCTTCCGAAGGGAGAGGGTGGGACATCAAGAGAAGGCGGGCCCGGGTGAGGGTTGCAAAGATTCTTCTCTTCACCCCTCACCCGCCGCTTCGCGTCACCCTCTCCCTTCGGGAGAGGGATTTGCAAGACAGCACAATCAATTCTGGATCACTTTCCCTTCCGCATCCCGCAGCTGGATTTTGCCGAGACCAAGCGCACTCATTCCCGGCTGGATCTTTTTCCTGTCGCCGACTGCGACTACCAGCACTTTCTCCGGTATCAGATATTTCTTCGCCATGGCTTCAACCTGATCCTTGTTCACTGCCGTGACCTTTCGCGCGTAATTGGAGTAAAAATCGAGTCCGAGGTCATAGTTCACCACATCGGTTAACGCATTCACGGTTTGCTCCGTCGTCTGGAACCGCGCCGGCAGCGCACCAACCAGCAGTTCCCTGGCCAGTTTCATTTCTTCATCCGAAACCGCACTCTCGTCGATCTTCCGGACCTCCGACAAAACCTCCCGCGCCGCCGGCCCGGTAACGTCTGTCCGGACGCCGGATGATGCCGTAAACCAACCGAAATTTCGCAGATATGTAAAGGAGGATCTGGCCCCATAGGTGTATCCATGCTTCTCGCGGAGATTCAGGTTGATGCGGCTCGAGAACAATCCGCCGAAGATCGCATTCATCACTTGAAGAGGTTCGTAGTCGGGCGTCGACCGAGGCGGCCCCGACAGTGCGAATCGCAGCTCGGTTTGCGAAGCGCCGGGCATATCGACGATCACCAGACGCGAGGCATTCGAAACGGGCATGGATGCGCTCGTACCGGCAGCTTTCGATGAACCGGATTTCCAGGCGCCAAGTGTTTTGGACAACATCGCCGTCAGTTCGCTCTGCGTGAGATCTCCTGAGACAATCAATGCCGAATTCTCGGGAACGATATGCTCGGACCAGTAGTCCCGCAGATCCGCCTGCGTCATCGCCACGACGGATTCGCCGGTCCCCAGAGACGTATATCCGAACGGGCTCTTCTCACCGTTCACGACCATTGTCACAACGCGGTTTGCCGTGGACCAGGCGTCCGCTTTCTCCTGGGAGAGTTCACCCAGAATGTTTTTCCGTTCCCGCTCGATTTCCTTTTCCGGAAATGCCGGGTTCATGGCCGCATCGGCCAGCAGATCCAGGCCGCCCTGAATATGCGATCTGGCGCTGGTCAGCGTAAGGGCCACGTATTCTTCCGCAGCGGTTTGCTCCAGATGCGCGCCGAGTTGTTCCAGCAGATCTGAAAACTGATTGGCGGAGAGAGTGGTCGTTCCTTCATCCAGCATGTTCAGCGTAAAGTTCGCCAGACCTGGTTTTTCGGTGGGATTGACGCCCGTACCACTCCTGACGACAAGTTTCGCCGCCACGACCGGCCAGCCCTTCCGGTAGTCCAGAATCACATTCAATCCGCTGGCGAGTTTGAACGCGACCGGAGCCGGTATTACCAGTGATGGAGCCGGACCGGGCTCAGGCGCCTTTGCACGCCAGGGCTCGTCGACATTGACAGATTCGGGCTTATCGTTTGCCGCAACCTTGCCGGTGGGTACAGGTGTACCAAGATCCTGTTCGCCTGGAACGCCGTACACTACAGCGCGAGCGCTATTCACGAGATACTTCGCGGCAAATTTCTGTACGTCCGGTATGGATACGGTTCGGAACCGCAGAATGTCCTCGGTCAGGTAGTCGGGGTTCTTCAAATGATGGTTGTACATGTTGATTCGATCGGCGATGCCATCGAATCCGCCATTGCGTTCGAGTGAAAACAGAATTCCGGTTTCCGTCGATGTCTTGACCCGATTCAATTCCGCCGCGGTGGGTCCGCTCATTCGAAGCGAAATCAGCTGCGCGTCGATTTCCTTTTCGATTTCCTCAAGTGTGTGTCCTGCCCGCGCGGTTGCGTATATCACCAGTTCTGAACCCAGAGTAAACTGCTGATGGTATGCAACAACATCCTGTGCGATTTGTTTGTCGTATACCAGCGTCCGGTATAAACGGCTCGACTTTCCCTGCCCGAGAATGCCGGCGGCAAGCTCCGCTTCCGCATCGCCGGGCTTGAAGATTGGCGGAGTAATCCATGCCATGTAGAGCCGAGGCAATTCGACATGATCCTTCACGACTACACGGCGCTCCGACGTAATTTCCGGTGTCGTGACATGAATTGCCGGAACCTCCGGCCCGCGTTTCAACGAACCGAAATATTTTTCGACGAGCTGACGCGTCTTCGTCTTGTCGATGTCTCCAACGATGGCGATACTGGCGTTGTTGGGAGAATAGTACTGCTTGAAAAATTTGCGAACGTCCGTTACCTGCGCTGCCTGAATATCCTGATGTGAACCGATGACATCCGCGTAGTAGGGATGTTCTTTCGGAAACAGTGCGTGAGTGACCGCTTCCGACACTATGCCGTACGGCTCGTTTTCGATGCTCTGCCGGCGCTCGTTGCGAACAACATCCTGCTGATTCTTGAAAGACTCGGCAGTGAGATCATCCAGCAGATACCCCATGCGGTCGGATTCCAGCCACAGCACGGTCTCCAGCTGATTCGTCGGCACCGTCTCAAAGTAATTTGTTCGATCCTGGTCCGTCGTGCCATTCATATCGCTGCCGCCGGCAGCTTCAAGAGTTCGAAAAAAGGCGTCTTCGGCGACGTGCTTTGATTTCTGAAACATCATGTGTTCGAACAGATGTGCGAATCCGGTCCGCCCCGGTTCTTCGTTCACCGGACCCACGTGGTACCAGATGCTCACGGACACGCGTGGCAATCGGTGATCTTCGACCATCAGCACGTCGAGCCCGTTGGAGAGTTGCGTTTTTTCCACTGCAATTTTCGGAATCGCGGTTTCGGCGGGCGCACTGAATCGCGAACATGCCGCGAGAAGAATGAGGGCAAGCAATCTCGTGAATCGGACGGGAACTTTCATGGATGCCTCCAATTTCAATCAGAAATCTTCGATGAATCCCACGAACACCGGCTCCGGGGTAAGGCGAATGCCGAAACGATCGTAAACGCCGCGCCGAATTTCCCTGGCCAGTGCAACGATATCGGCAGCGCGTGCCCCACCAGTATTCACCAGCGCCAGCGTGTGCTTTCGCGAAACCGCGGCTGGACCGAGCGCAAATCCCTTCGCAAAACCCGCATGCTCGACCAGCCAGGCCGCCGATGTTTTCACGTTGCCATTCGCAGCGGGGTAGCTTGGAGTATCGCCACCGCCAGCGGACTGTATCCGGGCATACTCGGTATTCGTGATGATCGGATTTTTGAAAAATGAACCGGCGCTGCGGCAATCCGGATCGCCTTCGACGATCAGCATCCCTTTGCTGGCGCGAATTTCGAGGACCGCACTGCGGATCTCCGCAAGCGTAGGTGGTCTTGTACTTTGTTTGAGGCTGCGCTGCAAGTCCGGATACTTCACCAGCGGAATACCGTTCTTCCGAAGCGAATAGGTCACCTGAAGAACAATGTATCGGTCCCGATGCGTCGTATTGAAAATGCTGGTCCGGTACGCGAACCCGCACTGCTCGCGAGTCAGCTCGACAATTTCCTCAGTCTCTCGATCCAGGACACGTACGGAAACCAGCGTGTCTGCGGTTTCCTGACCGTATGCACCGACGTTCTGAACTGGTGTCCCTCCGACGAATCCCGGAATACCGCTGAGGCACTCGACACCACCGAGGTTCGTTTCGACACATGATGCGACGATGGGATCCCAGTCCTCGCCTGCGGCTGCAGTGAGAAGAATGTTGTCACCCGCGGGCTCCAGCTGAACGCCTTTGGCCGCCACTCTCAATACCATACCAGGAAATCCCAAATCCGACACCAGAAGGTTTGAGCCGCCGCCGAGAACAAACACAGGCAGATCCCGGGTTTTGGCGAATGCCAGCGCCATGATGACATCGTCTTCGTCCTGTGCTTCGGCAAAGTAACGTGCGGGACCTCCGACACCGAACGTCGTCATCGGGGCAAGAGGAATGTGTTCCTGAAGTATCACCGCGCCAGTGTAGCGGGATTTTGGGAAAGAGAGGAAATTACGAATATGAAGTTTGAAGGGCTCGAAAAATTGCTCCGCTGGCGTCTTTTCCGGACTATCTCTGACTCAGGAGGGAAATTTGATTCTCTTCAACAGCCCTTTGGCTTCGTCGATTCCAAGCACCGACGTCATTCCGAGATACGTCTCGGATTGGCTATTGGCCGGTATCGCGAAGCCGACTATGAGAATTGCGGACAGCATGGCTTTGTGAATTCCGCTCATCAAAGTCTCCATGGTTCAACGTCCCAATTGCAGTCACGGTCTGGGACCGAGTACGTTCCTGAATTCGACTTCCCCAACGTGTTTCGTTACGAGCCACGCAAAATTTTCTCCATCTTCCTGCCCTTCGCCAGCTCATCCACCAACTTATCCAGATACCTGACCTGCTGCGTCAAAGTATCCTTGATCTCCTCCACACGATACCCACAGATTACGCCGGTGATGAGGTGCGCATTGGGGTTAAGCGAAGCTTGTTGGAAGAATAGTTCGAAAGTTGCTTTCTCCTTTATTAGTTCCTGCATCTTCTTATTACCGAAGCCTGTCAACCACTCTATGACCTGGTGCAATTCTTCTTTTGTTCTGCCCTTCCTCTCTACTTTTGCGAGATACATGGGATAGACCGAGGCGAAAGTCATTTTTGCGATACGCTGATTGTGTGTATTGGAACTGTTCATGAGTTGTATTTTAGTCTTGGACTTTCAATTTGTTTCAACTTCAAAAGCCCTCTGTTGTGCATTGGCGCTGGCTGTGGCGTGCGCCGCGAAAATCCTCTGGAATACTTCTGCGCCGAGAACGAAAATGACGTACAGCACTTCCAATAAAGTGGGCTTAACGGTCCCAGCTTAGAATTGGGGTACCAGAACAGGAGTTGACGATATGCGACAGTTTGTGTGGCTCGCGGGCCTGGTCTTTGCTCTCAACGTGTTCGTGAGCGTTGCTCACGCGCATCACAGTCAGGCAGGCATTTTCGATCCGAGCAAGACGATTGAAGTTACCGGCATCGTCAAATCCGTGTCGTGGCGAAACCCGCATGGACAGATCCTTCTCTCGGTGAAGGACCAGAAGGGCGCAGAAACCGTGTGGGATGCGGAAACGGCGTCGATCAGCATTCTGCGGAATCGCGGCGTCGATGGAAGCTCCATTCATGTCGGTGATCGCGTGTCGATCGCGGGTTCGCCATCGATGCGCAACCGACCCGAGCTCCTTGCGCGCAACGTCCTGCTGCCAAACGGTTACGAGTTCACGTTCGGAGCGGACGACGCCTACTTTCCAGCCGGGAAAGCGGGGCGACTGATCGGCAGTGCGAAGGCCGATGGTAATGTCGCTGCAGCGAAAGCCCGGGCGGACGGCCTGTTCCGAGTGTGGTCGACGATCATGAGCGATCCTGCCGCGTTTCCGATGTTTAAGGGCGGCTACCCGCTGACCGACACCGGCAAGGCAGGACTTGCAAAATGGAATCCTCGCGACAATATCCTTCTGAAGTGCGGCACGAAGGGAACGCCGCTGATCATGATTTCTCCTCTGCCGATGGAATTTAGCAAGAAGGGCGATAACATCGTCATGCGTCTTGAAGAGTACGACAGCGTGCGCACCATCCATATGATCGCGAAGGACGTGGCGCCGGCAGCGCACACATTGTTCGGCTATTCGCGCGGCCGTTGGGAAGGCACGACGCTGGTAGTCGAGACCGATCACATCGCGGCCGGCTACTTCGATCACCTGGGCGCGCAGCAAAGCGACCAAATCAAGACCGTCGAGCGCTTCATCCCGAACGCGGACTACAGCCGTCTCGACTACACACTGACGACGACGGACCCCGTCAACTTTGCGCGGCCTTTCGAACTCAAGCGGTACTTCGTATGGAAGCCCGAGAACACCGTCCACCCCTATGAGTGTCTCGATCGCTTCGTGCCTGGGAAATAGCCCATCGGCAGCGTTTCCACATAGCGCCTACACTGCGGCGGGGTCCGCGCAACGATCATCGCGCCGAGCAGCATAATGCCTGAGGCCCAAACCAACCTGTTCACAGGGCCTCCATTTTTCGGTTCGCCAGTCATTTCGTTGAGCGAGGAACCTGCTCCTCCACGGGCTGTTCAAGTTCGACAGCCAACTTTTCCGACTCTGCAATGCCATCCGGCCATATCCAGAAGCCGCCAGTAAACGCGCCGATGTTCCAGCTCCCGCAGATCGACCGGTGATCATATAGTCCCTGATATTCCACGCGATGCATTCCAATGTAGGTCTTCGTCCAGCTTGCTTGATTGGTGTCAGAATCGAAAACGCCATGGATCGTAAACGGGGCGACGTCGTCAATGCCTCCGCCCGAAATCCTGCCGGCCGGCGAGAAGGTCAACGTCATTTTCATCCGATGTTTCGCGCTGCTGAACCCGTAGAGATAATAGCCAGACCATCCACCGGAGGGCGGCAGACCGGGAGAAGGTTCGCGGCTCGTCATGAGGTCGTATTGTGCCACGTTCCCCTGGGCCGGCAACAATCCGCCGAAAGTTTTGCAAATTCCTCCAGGAATGAAAGATCATGGCGGCATGAAACGGCGCGAGTTTCTAAAGTCGAGCCTCGGTGCGGTAGTCATTCTCCAGGGTCGTCCGCAACCGGACCTTGTCCTGACAAACGGAAAGTTCGTCGACAGTCGAGGTGTTGTGGGATCGACGATGACGATCAGAAACGGACGCATCGCGAGAGTCGGGCTGGCGATGCAGCTTGCTCCGGATTCACAGAGGATCGATCTCGGCGGGCGTACCGTCATACCCGGTTTCTTCGACGCGCACGTCCATTACACGCGCGCGGGGTTAAACCCCGGCTACGAAGCGCGGCGAATCGAGCGCGCATTCTCGATCGCCGAGCTGCAGGAGGCTATCGCGCGCCGCGCCGAATCCGTCCCCGCGGGACAATTCATTACCTGCATTGGCGGCTGGAATCACACGCAGTTTTTCGAAGCGCGGCGGCCGGCAAAAGCGGAGTTGGACGCAGCGACTTCCAGGCATCCCATCTATATCTCGGGAACAGGCGGTGGAACCGGAGCCATTACCAACAGTCTCGGACAGGCTTTCTTTGCTTCGAAAGGCGTCATGGTGGATGCCGGAAACGGCACGGTTCCTCAGGCGAACGCTGCACTCGCGGCTCTTCAAGCGCTTCAGACACCGGAAGACAAACTGCGCAGTACCGCAGAGCTGAACGCTCACGCCAACAGTCTCGGCCTTACCGGTGTGATCAACGCCAGCAATATCGAGGATCAGGAGTTTCCCCTCAAGCTCTGGCGCCAGGACAAGCTCACGATTCGCATGCGTCCTCTTTTCCCCGCGGACTCGCCTCAGGATGTCGAGACGCGCGTCGCAAACAACTTCAGCCAGGGAGGGCGCGCCGTCGGCGACGATTTGTTCCGGGTGGCGGGCTTCGGCGAAAGAATCGGCGGCAACAGCACGACCTCGGCGCAGTTCGAGCCGACGGCAAGGGTGATTGCGAAGAACCGCTGGCTGCTGCAGCAACACTCCATTACGACGATGGAAAACGATTTTCACATCGCGGCGTTCCGATCAATTGCCCGCGAGTATCCGATTGACGGACTCCGATGGTCGATCATTCACCTCCAGGCCATCGATTCGCCTCGATTGAAAGCTCTGATGGATCTCGGCGCCGGCGCAAGCGCACAGACCTGGACTTATCTTGGCACCGGCGAGGGCCCGCCATTCCGCAGAATCGTGGATTCGGGAATCTATGCGGGTGTCGGAACCGACTCCACCAATGTGTCGGCGCTGGACCCATGGCTATCTCTCTTCTACATGGTGACGGGCCGCAACCTTGCCGGCGCCTTGACCAACGATGGACAACAGATCTCGCGCACCGAAGCACTGCGTCTGTATACAGAAGGAAGCGCCTGGTTCTCCTTTGATGACCATCAGGTTGGTTCAATCACGGAGGGCAAGTATGCGGATCTGTCTGTGCTGAGCGCGGATTACCTCACCGTTCCGGATAACGCCATTCGGAAGATCCAGTCTCTACTGACCCTGGTGGGCGGACGTGTCGTGCATGCCGCCGCACCCTTCACGTCACTACTGCGCTAACTACCGCGCGCCAACGTAGTGAGTGGCATCGCGGTCTTCGCAGATGAATTCAATCAATTGCGTGTCCGGATAGATGCGTTGATTCACTTTGACGGTCCACGGTTTCGTATAGGCCTTTGGATCGTCGACCGTGATTTCGATTTCGAGGTTGCCGTAATTCACGCGCCGGAATTTTTCAGTAACCTTTGCGGCCGATGTCATCGGACTGCCCCGCACGTCAAGCCAGGTATTGTCGATAAAACCTGTAGACTCCACAATCAGTGTGTCGCCTTCCCAGCGTCCAACGGAGTATCCGTACCACCATGGTTCCGCATCTTTACCCGGTAGAGGTCTTCCGTCCGTGAATATTTGGCGCAGGCCACTGTTGGCTTCGTAGATGATCAGAATCACGTCGCGCGTCTGGACGATCTTGCGCGGCTGGGAATGCGTATGAAACTGCATGAAGCCCATCGGCAGGCAGTGCGCATCGGGGTTTTCTTTGCTGTTGTCGGCCTGCCGTTTTTTCATAAGCTCCTTGCCCCATGGTTGGAATGGGAGGTCGTTTGGGAAGCCTGCACCGACATTGAAGAAGGTCGCATTAGGAACTCCCGCAGCGGGCGCGGCTCCGCCGCGATTTCCTCCGGGGGCCGCATTGAGATCGGCTCCGCGTGCTCCACGCTGTGGGATGTTCGTATTGCGGCCGTTGTCCCAGATGCCGGATAGATCCGGCTTCCCATCCGGCGTTCGTGGCGCCGGTGCGGTGAGATCGGGCTGCCCCTCGGAAGTGCGCGGCACTCCCACATCACGGAAGGCCGGCCACTGTGCATAGAGCAGTAATGGCGCGGCGGCTACAGCAAACACTGCGACCAGCATTCTCATGCGGATTATTATTCACGAACAACGCATCGCAGCCTCAAACTGTTTTCACAGTAAAGGATAAGAAGGATAAAGACGCCAGGAGTGTAATTCGATCAGTCGGTCTGATAAAAGGTTTTATGTGGAAAGGTCGCCGGCGGGCTCAGGTTCATTGGTCACTATTTCCATTCGAGTTTCGATTGGACACATCCTGTAACCTCTCAACCAATCCTTTCATTGGCGAGGGCCAATTGAAGACGGTGCTCCGGCGCTACAGCGAACTGCAACGGCGAAGGCGAGAAAGTATCGATCGAGATTCTCAAGTGTGGTTTGGTATTCCTTACCGCCGTCCATGGCATCGCACAGGAACGATCGGACGCGTGTGAGTTCCCTGCGGCGGGGCCCGGAATACCTTGGATCGGTGATGGTAAGGTCGAGCAATTTGAGGGCTCGAATGAAGGGTCGTTCGGCGATTTCCGGGTTTCGTGTCTGCCATTTCCGGATGCGGCCGACTTCACTGCCAACATTGGCAAGCTGGTCCGCAATCGTACGTTGATGCCAAGCCCCAAGGGCCTGTTCCTGATGAATCGCCATAGCGTCAGCTTCGAACCAAACCCGCCACAGCGTCGAGTATTCTCTTGCGGATCGCAGGACTCTCCACATCACGCGAGCGGTTGGCTTCGGAGGGACGGACATCAATCATCGAATCCAATTCGATCCACTGATCATCTGGCAGGTCTGGATATAGATTGATTCCCCACAGATTCCGTTGAGTTGCACCGGCGTCCATCAGCGCCGCCTCTTCATCCGCATGTAAGTCTCCACCGATCGCCATTAGTCCACGATCCACATCAATCACTGCCTTGACGAAATCTCCAAACTGTCCGGCAGCAATCTTTCGTAGCAAATCTCGCGTTAATGGAGCTCTATTTCCGCTTATTGTTTTGCTAGCCGCGAGCGCGCATGCGTTTCAACGCAAGACCTACTGCGGCGATCGCCTCAACAGCCGGAACCAGCTTCATGCCGAGCGGCGACAGGCCGTATTCGACGGTAGGCGGTGAACTGGGAATAACCTTCCGGTAGACGACACCGTCGCGCTCCAGGCGGCGAAGACGTTCGGTGAGCGTCTTGGCGGAAACGCCCATCAAATCGGACTTCAGCTCCGTAAATCTGCGGGGCTGTTCCCGAAGGTACCAGACGACGTTGGGTGTCCACGCGCCTCCGACAATTTTCAAACATGCGGTGAGCGGACACTCAGGCGGATGGACTTTGCTCTTGCGACGAGGAACCATGGGCGCAGGTTACCATCCGGAAACCGGGAAATCAATATCCAGCGGTTCTCTAGTTGTATCTGGTGTGTTGGTTACTTCAGGATACTAAGCATGAAGGAGACACACATGAACACACAAACAGCAATCGTCACCGGAGCTTCAAGTGGTATCGGCCTGGGGCTGACAAAGGCCCTGCTCGGCAACGGCTATAACGTCGTCGCCAATGCACGCAGGGTAAGCGCAGCCGGCACCCTCGAACCGTCCGGCAATCTCGTCCTCATCGACGGAGACGTCGCGGACCCACAGACGGCGGCACTGCTCACGCGAACGGCCGTTGAACGCTTCGGCTCGGTGGATCTCGTCGTGAACAATGCCGGCATTTTTATTTCGAAGCCTTTCACGGATCACACCGCGGAGGATTTCCAGAATCTGGTCGCCACCAATCTCACCGGGTTCTTCAACGTGACTCAATCGGCGGTTCGCCAGATGCGTACTCAGGGCTCCGGCCACGTCGTCACGATCACGACGACACTTGCGAATCAACCGATTCAGGGGGTTCCCGGCGCAATCTCGATTCTCACGAAGGGTGGGCTCAACGCCATCACGCGTGCGCTTTCGATCGAGTACGCGAAAGAAGGAGTCCGCGTGAACGCCGTCGCGCCTGGATTCGTCGACACGCCGATGCATGCGCCGGGGACTCACGGGTTTCTGAAAACTCTGCACCCGATCCAGCGCCTTGCGGACGTCAGTGACGTCGTGGATGCGGTCCTCTATTTGACACGGGCGCCATTCATTACCGGTGAAGTCCTGCACGTCGACGGCGGGGCTCACGCGGGCCGCTGGTAAACCATCCAATGGGTGACGAGCCGCTGCGGAGCGGCTCGTCACAATACACGGACTATGAACAAGGGAGGGATCGATGCCGTTTGAAATGACAGTAGGACTGGTGGTGATCGATCAGGAGTCGTATTCGCAATATCGAAGGGAGATGATGCCGCTACTGGAGCAGGCCGGCGGAAGGTTTCGCTATGACTTTGAGATCGCGCGCGTGCTTCGCGGTGAAAGCGATGCGCAGATCAATCGGGCATTTGTCATTCAGTTTCCAGACAAGGCAAGCAAAGAGCGATTCTTCTCGGATACGCGCTACCTTGAAATCCGCCACCGGCTTTATGAGCCAGCCGTGACGGCAATGGTGCTTATTGCGGAGATGGAGACCCCGCGATAGATGTGTGGGCTTGTTGACGCCGGCGGAGAGCACGGCTTTCTGTGTCTGATCCAGGACCTGCACGACACGACGGATAGGAAACATTAGCGGCTTCAATCCCGAATCCCCGTCTCCTTGTCGCAGTCGGGTTGTTATGTGGGAACGCTGCCGAAGGCCACAGTGATCTCAACGGATTCCCCCCTTATGCGACGTTGAAGATCCGGTTCCAGGAATCGGAGTATACTCCCGGCCGCCCGCTTGAAATTACGATCCGCCCAGTCCCCACTTTGTTCATACATTTCTTCGTTGGGCAAAGCCTTTCGCCAGCGCCTCTGAGTCAGGAGGGAAATTTGATTCTCTTCAACAGCCCTTTGGCCTCGTCGATGCCAAGCACCGACGTCATTCCGAGATACACCAGTCCGTAAGGAATCAAAATCACCAGCGCCGCAATCTGCGGTTGATGCGGATGCAGTGCCAGCCGTATCCCCCAAGCGCAGGCGGCCCCAACCATTGCCGACAGCCAGAGCTTTCCCAGGACCAGCGAAGGAAATGGCACCGTGCCAATTCGCCGGTTCATTCCACGGCGCAAAAGCAGGAACTCGACCCACGCGGCCATTCCCGCCGATGCCGTCAATCCGGCGACACCCCAGTTCGCATCGACGCCGAGCAGTTTCGGTAATGGGATTGCAAACAAATATCCCAATCCCGTGGTCAGCACCACTCGCACCAGCGCGAATCGCAGGGGAGTGCGCGTATCCCGCAGCGCGTAGTACGCGGAGGAATAAAGCCGTCCGGTGGTCTGCGCCACCAGTCCCACTGCGGAGCCGGCAAGGATCCCCCAGACGAACACCGAATCGGAATGAAGAAATCTTCCGGTCTCGTAAATCGCTCCGGCGACGATATCGCCCAGTGCAAGAAACGCAATTGCCGAAGGAATTACGAAAAATCCGATCCGGCGAATGCTCGATGAAATCCGTTGCCGGATGATCGCCGCAATTTCGTCCTGGCTGCCCAGCGCACTCGACATCGCTGGAAGCTCGGCGACCGACACCGACATTCCAAACAGGCTGACAGGCAACAGGTAGAGTGTCTGCGCATAAGACAGCGACGACACTGCGCCTGTCGGAAGAAGGCTCGCCAGCGTCGTATCCACGTACGCGCTCACCTGAACGACGCCGCGGCTCACAAACACCGGGATAAAATTGCTCAGCACAATCCGGACATTCGTGTTTGCGAACTGGAATGCCACTCGAAGTTTCGGAACGAGTTTAAACACTACCGGCAGCTGAACCAGGAATTGAAGTCCGCTGCCGGCGACGGAGGCCCATGCCGCATGCACCACAAGACTCGAAAGGTCCACGCGCGATCCGTAGAAAAGCAATGCCACGATGATTGCGATATTCCAGATCACCGGCGAAACGTAGGAGAGGAAAAACCGCCGATGACTGTTCAGTATCCCCAGACACCACGCGGAAAGAACCAGCATTCCAACGCCGGGAAATAAAATGCGGATCAATTGGATGGTGAGTTCGCGTTTCTCGCCGGTAAAGCCAGGCGCAAGAATCGGCATGATGATCGGCGTGACCAGAATGCCGAAGACGACAATCACGGATGTGACCAGCGCGAGGATCGAAAAGATGGCGCCGGCAACGCGCCCGGCATCTTCGTCCTTTTCTTCGGCCAGCAGTCTTGCAAAAACCGGAATGAACGAAGCCGAGAGCACGCCTTCGCCAAAAAGATTCTGGAGAAAGTTTGGAATTTTCAGCGCTGCACGGAAGGCGTCGGCGGCATCGGACAATCCCAGAAAGTGAGAAAACGCCCGATCGCGAACCAGCCCCGATACACGGCTGAGAAAAATTCCGGCGGCGACGAGAAACGCGGAGCGGCCTACCTCTCCGGTCGTTGATCGTTTGGAAGGGGCTGTCATCCGGACTGAAGAGTAACATGAGGGAACGACGAAATCGGATCCGCTCCTGTTCCACCCTTACTTCAAGTTCAGTTTGAAAAGCTTGATGGCATTCGTGCGGCCAACCTGCAGTCTTTGCTCCTCGCCGATCGGCAGCTTATCGAACCAGTTTGCCGCGTCTTCCATCTTCTCAAATGGGTAGTCCGCCGAAAACATCATACGGTCGACGCCCATCACTTCCAGCGCGCACTTAAACGACGGATCGCAAAAGTTCCCACTCGTGGTGACGTAGAAATGATCCAGGAAGTATTCACCCAGATAACGCTTTCCGGTATAACCACGCGGCGAGAATCGCATCCGCGCGTCAAGGCGCCACAGGTCGTAGGGAATGTGCTCGCCGAGATGGCCGATGATGATTTTCAGTTTTGGAAATTGATCGAACAATCCCGAGCCACACAAGCGCAAAGCGTGAATCGAAGTCTCGACGGCGAATCCCCAGGGAGAACTCATCAACCACGGATGGCCCTCGTAGGGCCTGGCGCGCGCCGGAATCTGCATCCGCGGGTGCATATAGAACGGGACGTCGAGATCCGACACCGTCGCCCAGAAACTTCGGTACTCGGGAATATCAAAATAGATTGCGGAATCGGGTTCATCTTTCTGCGTAAAGCCGTTCACGAGCGCTCCCTTGAATCCAAGTTCTTTCACGCATCGCCGGAGTTCCTTTGACGCCGCCTCGGGATCCTGCATTGGCAGCGCCGCGAATGCTCCAAACTTCCCGGGGTGTTTGAAGACCGCTTCCGCCATGCGGTCGTTAGCTCGCCTGGCCACTTCGATGGCACGTTTCGTATCAAGGATGGCCTGAACGGCTGGCGCGTTCAGTGAGAGGATGGTGTATTCGATTCCATTCCGTTCCATCCCTTCTAGGCGTTCGTCGCCGATATCGAGAATCTGGCGGGAGAATTCGTCCCACTTTCCAGAGCCCCCGGCAAAACTTCGGGAATCCTCCAGGGTTTCAGGCAGCGACATGTGTTCTTCGAAAGCGATCTTACCTTTCATGATTCAGCATCCTCTCTAAATTGGGTCAACGTTTCGGACGAATCCCTCTCCTGAAGGGAGAGGGTGCTGCGAAGCAGCGGGTGAGGGTTGCAGAAATTCTCTTTTAATTTTTGTACCCCTCACTCGGCGCTGCGCGCCACCCTCTCCCTTCAGAGCCTGTCCCAGTAATGCGAAAAACTCCAGTTTGGACGTTTTTCAGGGGACCGAATTGTATTGGTGACTCTTCGATCGTCGTTTGTAGGCCAAATGTGCGAGAAATATTTTTCGCCAATTTTCTTCCCCCTATTACTGGGACAGGCTCCTTCAG
>Ga0163163_10001939_pt1 | contig 17512 bp, 12 predicted proteins | sample S65metaG_FD_119766 | JGI IMG/M metagenome (GOLD analysis project Ga0163163, IMG submission 119766) | Switchgrass rhizosphere microbial communities from Kellogg Biological Station, Michigan, USA - S6-5 metaG | ecosystem: Host-associated > Plants > Roots > Rhizosphere > Soil | place: USA... | reverse complement strand
TCGAGCAAGTACTGCCGATTTTGCGGCCGGCCGGACTTCAATTTTCTGCTTAGCCGCTGTTCCAGGGTGCGAATCCCGATCAACTCATCTGCGATCCACGAAGTTCTGCCCAATATCATCGGATCATCCTGGCGCAGGTTCTTGTGGCTATTCACGGATGTCGTCATAGCACCTTGAGAGCCAAACGTCCTCTCGTGCTGCAAAAATTTCCTCTTTGACTGTCAGAATTGCTGGCGAAGGAGGGCCAGCTCAAGCTTTTCTCGCGTGTTGTCTTAGGCTTCAAGCTGGCATTCCACTTGCCTTAGTACTAGTAATTCGCCCTGTGCCATTCGGCGGCTGGATTTATCCAAGGCGAACAAATAGAGAATAAATGTAGGTCGGCGCCGATGCCGGCCAGGCGGAGCGGACACAATGCTTGGATGGTTGACGGTCTTTGGAATGTTGACGTTGGGCAGTTCCATGGGAATGATTTTGGGAGAGGCTCCGACGGTACCGACCGTAACGGCTAGTTTATTGTTTGCGCTGCTGTTTTTCCTCTGTCTTTTGACGCGGGCGGTGCGCGGCCGCGCTTGACGTTCCAGGGTCATATGACGGCCCAACGTCGCATGCAATCGAAATCCTTGCGGGTGGTATTTGCCATCTATTCTTCCGGCGAGGAAGCCGAAAGAGCGTATCGAACGTGCTCAGCGGGACGCGGACGCGTCTGCTTGCTGCTGACGCCAAACACCAAACCCAATTCGCGGTCAAAGTTGAGCCGCTATCGCGCACTGCAGTTTGAGGGCGAGAACGCGGTGCTCGTAGAATCGCCGAGCTCCGAAGTGCAAGCCGTCGTCAAACAACTCCGCCAAACGGGCGAGCCCTCGATTTTTATGCTGGCGGAGCAGGTCCCCGAAACCTCGTCCGAAGCGCCATCCCAGTCTCCCGAGTCGATCGGAGAAATGGCGCGAAATTGCTCCGAGCGCCATAATGCCTCTCCGCTGCTCAAGAAGGAAATCCTGTCTCGATTGAGCCATTGCGAGTCGGAGCTGGAAACGGTCCGCGGCAGTTTATCCGAAGCCGCGCGTCTGGATCACACGCTGACCGCGTCGGCAGAATGGCTGCTGGATAACGCGTATCTAACCCGCACCAGCATTGCCGAGATTCGCCGATCCCTGCCGCGGAATCATATTCGGTCCCATTCCAGGCAGTACGGTTATCTTTGCGTTTATGAGCTGGCGGCCGACCTGGCGCGATATTCGGATAACGTGGTGGACGAAGCCAACATCACGCAGGCGCTTACTGAATATCAAAAGTGGACTCCACTTTCCATCGCTGAATTGTGGTCGTTTCCACTGCTGCTCAGGCTGTCGCTGATTGAATCGCTCACGGTTCTCGCCGGGGGCGTCGACCACGCTCAACAAATTCGCGAGGCCGGCTATTTCTGGGCGAATCGATTGGCGGTAAGCTCCCGCCGCGACCCGGAGCTATTTGACAGCGTGCTGCAGTTGATGGAGTCCGAACCCGTGGCGGGCGAGCCGTATTTTGCGACCTGTCTGGTGGAGCAACTCCAGGATGAGGATCGCGCGCTTGCGCCCGCGCAGCAGTGGATCGAAGCGCGGCTCGGAATGCCGCTCGCTGAAGTGGTTCGGAACGAACACAATCGCGAGGCCGCGGAGCGTTTGTCGATCGCCAATGCGTTTGGCAGTTTGCGCGTGCTCGCGAGACTGGATTTTAGAAAAATCTTCGAGGCCACCAGTCTGGTGGAAGCGGAGCTGCGCAGCGATTCCACGCATGCACACAGCGATTTTGCGACGCGCGACAGGTCGAGGAAAGTTGTCGAGCAAATTTCAAAGCACTGCGGAACCGGAGAATTAGAAGTAGCTCGCCGCGCCGTCGTCCTTGCCCGGCAAACCGATCGTCCGGAAGCGGCATCCGCATCATACTTCCTGTTGGCGGAAGGTGTGACGGAGCTGGAACGGGATGTTGGTGCGCGGATGCCCTTCCGAACCCGCGTGACCCGCGCCGTCCGGCGCAAAGCGACGCCATTTTACCTGGGGAGCTTGGTGGGGTTGACCGCGTCGTTCTTGGCGTTATCGCTGGCCTTCGCCTGGGACTTGGGCGTTCATCAGCCGCTCATGCTGGTGATCCTGGGCACGCTGGCGCTATTTCCATTGAGCGAACTGACGGTGCAGATTATAAATGCACTGGTGATCTCGCTGCTGCCGCCTGATCCGCTGCCCAAGATGGAATACAAGGACGGGATCCCCAGCGATCACGCGACGCTGGTGGTGGTGCCCATGATGTTGTCGAGCACCGAGGTGGTGCGCCTCGAAGTGGAAAAACTGGAAGTCCGCTTTCTTGCCAATCAGGAAGCCAACGTTTTCTTCAGCCTCTTTTCGGACTTTACCGATTCGCCGGAAGCCACGGCGTTTGGGGACGTCGAAGTTCTGGCGGCGGCCCGGCAGGGTATTGAACAATTGAATACCCGTTATGGCGGCGGGCGCTTTCTTCTGTTCCATCGGCCCCGCGTGTGGTCTGACAGCGAGAGACGCTGGATCGGCCGCGAACGGAAGCGTGGCAAGCTGGAAGACCTCAACGCATTCCTCTGCGGCGAAGGCGACCCTTCCATCAAGATCGTGGGCGAGCTGCCGCTGCCCATTCACTACGTAATCACATTGGACGCCGATACCCAACTGCCTCCCGAAAGCGGAAGGCGGCTGATCGAAACGCTAGCGCACCCGTTAAACCGGGCGGTTCTCGACCCGGTGACGCACGTCCGTAAGCGCGGCTTCGCGATTATTCAGCCGCGCGTCAGCATTTCCTTGCCGGGCGCCACGGCAACCCACTTCACGCGGGTGTTCTCCGACAGCCTGGGTACGGACCCCTATTGCCAAACCGTCTCAGACGCCCAGCAGGACTTGTTTGGAGAAGCCATCTTCCATGGCAAGGCAATCTATGACCTGCGATCTTTCCGCCAGGCCGTCGGCGACCGCTTCCCTCCCGAGACTCTGCTGAGTCACGACTTGATTGAAGGCGCCTATGCCGGAGTCGGCCTTGCGAGCGATATCGAGCTGTTCGAAAACATGCCGTGCGACTATGCGACTTACAGCAATCGCCAGCATCGCTGGATTCGCGGCGACTGGCAGATCGCGCCGTGGATGTTGGGACGCGTGCATTCCGCGCACGGGGGCTGGGAACGGAATCCGCTGAGCGTCATCAATCGATGGCGGATTTTTGACAATTTAAGACGCAGTCTGGTCCCCAGTGCTTCCATGCTGCTTCTGCTATTTGGCTGGCTGACCTCCAAGGCCCCCGGTGTCTGGAGCCTGCTGGTGGGCCTCGCGGTGGCGATCCCCGCGGTCGCGCCATTATTCGAGCGTTCCGCCAGATACTTGCATGGATCGGTACGCGGCTGGCGCGGAGCATTCGACGAAGTCCTGCGGGCGGCTGTTCTGCTGGCGTTCCTGCCGCATCAGGCATGGCTCTCGGTGGACGCGATAGTGCGCGTGACCTATCGGCGATGGATCAGCCATCATCACCTGCTGGAATGGCAAACCGCCGACAGCGCGGCGCGAAATCAATCTCAGCTCAGCTCCACCATGCGCCACATGCTGGTGGTGTATGGATTCGCAGTGGTCCTTATGATCGTAATGCGGTTGGAGAACACGTTCGCTCCCACTGCATTCTTTCTGGGGCTGTGGGCTCTTTCACCGCTATTGATGCACTGGTCATCGCGTCCCACCCGCGACTCGCGCCGCCATCGCTTCGAGATCGGAAACAACTCGTTCTTGCGAATTATGGCGCGCCGCACCTGGCGCTTTTTCGACGATCTGGTGGGTCCCGCGATGAACTGGCTTCCGCCGGATAACTCGCAGTTGGCGCTGCATATCGAGGTCGCCCCGCGCACCTCGCCCACGAATATAGGACTCTGGCTCACGTCGGCGCTGGCGGCACGCGATTTTGGGTATCTGACGCCCGACGATTTCTGGCGACGCTGCTCGCAGACCATGACTACGCTCGATCGCCTGGAGCGATATGAAGGGCACCTGCTGAATTGGTACGACACGCGAACGCTAGCGCCTTTGGAGCCACGGTATATTTCGACCGCGGACAGCGGCAATCTACTGGCCTGCCTGTGGGTGCTGGAACAGGGATGCCACGACACGCTGCGCGCGCCAGTGCTGGGTCATCAAAGCCTGCGAGGTCTCGCGGACACTCTGTCGGTCCTGCACGAAGCGTGCGAATCCGATCCCCTTACCGCGGTACACATGAGCGCACTGCGCCGCCTGCTGCGCGGCAAGTCGGAGGGCTACGCGGTAATTGGCCGGCTACGGCTGGCTCTAGCGCCGATTCAGCAGTTGCGGGAAATGGGGCGCGGCGAGGAGGTCTGCTATTGGGCCTCGCGTCTTGAAGCCGAGCTGCGATCGTGGACCGAAACGGTGGATCTCTACCTCAAATGGATGGAGACTCTGATGCGTGCGCCCGAGGCAACCGTACGGGTCCTGGGTGAGCAAGTGGGCAGGTTAAGACGCCGCGCGGTGCGCACGGTTCCCTCGCTGAATGCGCTGGCCTCAGGCCACTCCGGGGCGGTGGATGAAATTTTGACGCGCCGCCTGGATCCAGGATTGCCGTCGGAAGTTGCAGGATGGCTCAATCAGCTTAACGCGGAATACCAGGAAGCCCGCGCCAACGCGGCCCGGACTGTGGCCAATCTGGAGCAGCTGGCCGCGTCCGCCGAGAGTCTGGCAAACGGAATGAACATGCGCTTTCTTTACGACAAAGAGCGGCGCATGTTCGGCATTGGATACGCCGTGGGCGCTCCCGTGGTGTTCACCAGCCACTACGACTTGCTGGCTAGCGAATCGCGCATCGCGAGTCTGGTTGCCATGGCGAAAGGCGACGTTCCGGTGGAGCACTGGTACTCCCTGGCGCGCCCCTGCGTGCCTTCGCGCGGCGGACAGACACTGCTGTCCTGGAGCGGCACCACCTTCGAGTATTTGATGCCGGCCCTCTTCACGCGCCTGTTTGCGAACTCACTACTCGAAGAGGCATGCAGGGACTGCGTCGGCCGGCAGATCGATTATGGAAAGCGGATGAGTGTCCCCTGGGGCATTTCGGAATCTGCCTATAGCGCCTTGGACGCGAACCAGACCTATCAATATCAGGCGTTCGGCGTGCCGCAACTGGCGCTAAAGCCTGGCCTGGAAGCCGAGGGACTAGTGACCTCGCCCTATTCGACAATGTTGGCGCTTCCCATTCAGCCCAGGGCCGCGGTGGCGAACCTGAAGCATCTGGAAGAACTGGGGCTGATGGGACCAATGGGTTTCTATGAAGCCATCGATTTTACTCGCGCGGCCAAGCGTCAGGGCGAGCGCGGCGTAATCATTTACGCGTATATGGCGCACCACCAGGGTATGAGTTTGCTGGCACTCGACAACACCGTACACCGCAGTGTCATGCAACGCCGCTTCCATGCCGATCTGCGCATCCGCGCCATCGAATCCGTGCTGTTCGAGCGGATTCCGCTGACCAACTCCACGTTGGAGAAAAACACCAGTGCGACGCTTGCCGTCCGTCCTTCGACGGCTGAAGAGCCGGCGGAACGTATCTGGAAAGGGACCACTGCCGTCCCGCACGTCCACTTTTTCGGAAACGGCCGATATTCACTCATGGTGACGGATTCAGGCGGCAGCTACAGCCGGTGGAACGATCTGGACCTGTCCCGCTGGCGCTCCGACACCACGCTCGACGCATGGGGCAGCTTCCTCTACATCCGCGACACGCGCTCAGACGCGTTGTGGGCCGCGGCGACTAAGCCGGCCGGAAGTCAATTGGGTTCCGCGGAGGCGCATTTCTCGGCCGATCGCGCCGAATATCATCGCCAGGTCTTCGGCATTGAGACCATCATGGAGGTGACTGTCGCGCCCGAGGACGACGTGGAGTTGCGGCGGGTAAAGGTAATGAATCGCTCGATTCGAACCCGGCCCCTGGAATTTACCAGCTACTGCGAACTCGCGCTGACCGCCCATGCTGCCGACAAAGCCCATCCTGCCTTCGCCAAGATGTTCGTTGAAACGGAGCGAACTTCCGATGACATTTTGCTGGCTCAGCGGCGTCAGCGCTCGCCCGAAGACACGCAAGTATGGGCAGCACATTTCTTGCTGGGGGCTCCGGGTAAGCTTCAATCCGAAACCGACCGCGCAAAATTTCTGGGCCGCGGGAATACGGTGGAATTTGCGGAATCCTTGCGGCGTCCGTTGACCGGCTCGGCCGGGATTGTTCTCGATCCGGTGTTCAGCCTGCGCTGCCGCGTCACTCTGGAACCACTGGCCCAATTCGAATTTGTGCTGGTCACGTTGATTGCGAGTTCCCGCGAAGAAGTGTTGAACCTCGCGGTGAAATATCATCGGCCCGAATCCATCACGCGAGCTTTCGAAATGGCGTGGACCCGCAGCCAGCTGGAGTTTCGGTACCTCGGAATCGGTCCGGTAAAGAGCCACCGATTCCAGGAGCTCGCCGGTAATCTTCTCTACTCAAATCCCAACCTCCGAGTGCCGGGAGGGAGGTTGCAGCGGAACCGGCTGGGACAAGCCGGGTTGTGGGGATTTGGTATTTCCGGCGATCTCCCTATGGTCACGGTGATCATCTCCGACGCCCGCTCTCTGCCTTTGGTTCGTGAGCTTCTGCTGGCACACACCTACTGGCAAATGCGTGGGTTCCGCGCCGACCTGATTGTTCTAAATCAGGAGGCCTCCAGTTACGATCACCCGCTGCATCACCAGCTCCAGCGCCAAATGGACGCCTACTTGGGAGGAACCAGCGATAATCAGCGGGGCAGAGTATTTCTACTCGATTGGAACGATCTGCCGGAGGCTCAACTCGACTTACTTTTGTCGGCTTCGCGGGTGGTTCTGAGTGGCAGCCGCGGCTCGCTGCAGCAGCAGCTCGCGATTGCTGGAAAGGGTCCGGAACAGCCGGCGTTTGTTCGAACCGGCACCGGCGCTGAGGAGCCTTCCGTCGCGTTGCCGTTTCTCGAACTCCCTTACTTCAATGGCCTGGGTGGTTTCACCAAAGATGGGCGTGAATATGCGATCTATCTGGCTCCCGGAAGCAAGACGCCGGGGCCTTGGGCAAATGTCATGGCCAACGCGAACTTCGGGACGCTGGTGACCGAGAGCGGTCTAGGATTCACGTGGCGAGGGAACAGCCAGACCAACCGGCTGACGCCGTGGCACAACGACCCGGTGACAGATCCGCAATCGGAGGTCATTTACTTACGCGACAACGACAGTGGCGCGTGCTGGAGCCCTACACCGCAGCCCATTCGCGAGAATGACGCCTATCGCGCCCGCCACGGCCAGGGCTACACGGTGTTCGAGCACAATAGCCACTCCATCGGTCAAGAGCTGACGGTATTCGTGCCCTTGAACGACGACGGCACCGGCGATCCGGTAAAGGTGTACCGCTTGCGGCTCCGCAATGATTCCTCTCGCCGCCGCCGCGTCACCGCGCTGTACTTCGCGGAGTGGGTGCTGGGGACAAATCGCGAGGATCAGCAGCCGCACATACAAACCATTTACGATCAAGAATCGGGGGCCCTGTTCGCCAGGCAATCGTGGAACGGCAGTCAGCCCAATCAGATCGCATTCGCTGCCGCTAGCCCCCGCGCGGCGTCCTACTCCGGCGACCGCACGGCGGTGATGGGACGTAACGGCTCGGCGTCCAGGCTTCTGGCGCTGGAGCGGATGCATCTCGACAATCGCGCTGGCGCGGGTTTAGATCCTGCGGCCGCCCTTCAGATTGACGTTTCGCTCGAACGCGGAGGACAAGTCGATGTCATTTTCCTTTTGGGCGAGGCCGGAAGCGCCGAAGAAGCGCGCGCGATCGTCAACCGTTATCAAACGGCGGAGCAAGTAGAGCGGGCCTACGCCGCAACGCGTAAATCCTGGGATTCTACGCTGGGCGTATTGCAGGTGCGAACGCCAGTCCTATCCACCGATTTCCTATTGAATCGATGGTTGCCATACCAGGCTTTGAGCTGCCGCTTTTGGGCGCGCTCCGGGTTCTATCAATCCAGCGGGGCTTTCGGATTCCGCGATCAGCTTCAAGATTCGCTGGCCTTTGTGTATGCTCGTCCCGGGTTCACCCGCGCACACATCCTGCTTTCGGCTAGCCGGCAATTCGTCGAAGGCGACGTACAGCATTGGTGGCACGCCGAGACTGGGATGGGAGTGCGCACGCTCTGCTCCGACGATCTGCTATGGCTACCGTACGTGGTGTCGCATTACATTGATGTCACGGGAGACACCGGAATCCTGGACCAAGATGTCGCGTTCCTGGAAGGCGAGCCGTTGAAGCCGGGTGAACACGAGCGCTTATTTGTCGCGGAGGCTTCCACGCACACCGCTCCACTGTGGGAACACTGTCGGCGCGCGATTGAGCACGGCTGGCGACTCGGCTCGCATGGATTGCCTCTCTTCGGCAATGGCGATTGGAACGATGGGATGAATCGCGTCGGCATCGAAGGGAGAGGGGAAAGCATTTGGCTGGCGTGGTTCCTTTGCGTGGTAGTCGATTCGTTCGCCCCGTGGATTGAGAAGCGGGAACCTGGCGTAGTCGTGACATGGCGCGGGCGAGCGGCGATGTTAAGAGATGCGATCGAATTTTTCGCTTGGGATGGCGATTGGTATCTTCGCGGGTTCTTCGACAGTGGCGCCCCGCTCGGTTCTCATGCAAATGCGGAAGCCCGCATCGATTCCATCGCGCAATCCTGGGCGGCGATGGCCAAAGCCCCACCTGCGCGTGTGCGCCGCGCCATGGAATCCGCCGACCGGATTTTGGCGGATAGCACGAATCACCTGGTGCGCCTTTTTACGCCGCCCTTCGATCATTCGACGCCGCATCCCGGCTACATCATGGGTTACCCGCCAGGTTTGCGTGAGAATGGCGGACAGTACACGCATGGCTCGTTGTGGATGGCCATGGCGTGGGCACGGCTGGGGGAGGGCGGGGCTGCGGTGCGCCTGCTCACAATGATGAATCCGGCGGAACATAGCCGCAACCTCGAGGATGCGGCCCGCTATCGCGGAGAGCCGTACGTTGCCGCAGCCGATGTATCGACTGCGGTGGGAAGAGAGGGACAAGCGGGCTGGACGTGGTACACGGGATCAGCTGGTGTGATGTATCGCGCCTGGATCGAAGACGTGCTGGGGTTCAAGCTCCGCGGCGATCTTCTGACGCTTAGTCCGGCGTTGCCGGAAGAGTGGCCTGGGTTCGACATTACCTATCGCTACCGCGCGAGCGTGTATCAAATCACTGTGCAAAAGGATCTGTCAATCCTGGCGACGACAATGTCGGTGGATGGCGCCGCGCCAGCAGTTCGGGACACGCTACAGCTGAACGGCGACGGCGGCACTCATCGCGTTGACGTCCGGATTCCTGGTAAAGCGCAGCCGCCTCGGCCTGCGGAGATCCCCGTTCGGATCGGGGCCGGCGATAGAGCAGACCAGTCGCTGGTCCTCGGGCAGCGCTAGGTCTCCGGCGCGCACCGGGCGCGTCCGCAGTATATATTGTATGGAGGAGATTCCCAATGCGCGCCTGGAAATACGCACTTTTGATCCCGCTTGCGGTGGGTCTGTTGACGGCAGCCTATGAGCGTGCGCACACCGACCATCTGATGGTCGACGCGGCCAAGAACTATCTCGCGTCGCTCAATCCGGATCAGCGCAAGCTCACCTCTTTCGCGCTCGACAACATGGACGAACGCACGCACTGGCTATACACTCCGTTTCTGCGTCACGGTCTTACTCTGCGCGAAATGACGCAAACGCAGCGGAATCTCGCCGAGGCGCTGGTCGCCGCCGGGCTTTCATCGCAGGGATTGGTGAAGGCCCACACTATCATGAGTCTCGAAGAGATTCTCTTTATTGCCGAGAAGAACGGCGACATGGAGCGCGATCCCGGAAAATACTTCGTTTCCATTTTCGGTGAGCCCTCCGAGAAGGGCGCCTGGGGATACCGCTTCGAAGGCCATCACGTGAGTCTCAACTACACCGTCGTCGATGGCAAGATCGCTTCGTCGCCGAGTTTCTTCGGCTCGAATCCGGCGCAGGTCCTGGACGGGCGGCGCAAAGGGTTGCGCGCTCTCGCTCGCGAGGACGATCTGGGGTACAGGCTGGTGGGCTCATTGACAGGCGAACAGCGCGCCGTCGCGGTGGTCGATAAGGAAGCACCGGGGGACATCCTCACCACCAACACCCGCAAGGCCGCGTTGACCAACCAGCCTAATGGCCTGGCTTATGCGAAGATGACGGCGCCGCAGAAGGAAGCCATGGACTCGCTGATTGCCGAATACGCCAACGACTTTCCGCCGGAGATCGCGTCGCAACGCGTCGAGCAATTCCGCCGCTTGCAAGGAAGTGCGTTCTTCGCCTGGTCCGGTCCCGTGGAGCCCGGCCAAAAGCATTACTACCGCGTGCAGACGCCCGAGTTTCTGATCGAGTTTGACGAAACGCAGGACAACGGCAATCATATCCACAGCGTGTGGCGCGACTACAAGAATGATTGGGGCGAGGATCTTCTCGCGGCCCATTACAAAACCAGCCACTAATTTAATGCTGTAATTGGGGCCGCGTGTAGATTTCGATGCGCGGTGTCGCCGGGTTAAAATCGGCGCGCTCCGCGTAGCCGGAATTCGTCAACTGACGCTGCCGCTCGGTGACAGAATCCTTAGGCTGGTATGGGCTGATTGCCAACGCTACCCGCGGCTGTTGTCCGGGCGCGCATTCGCGATTCTGGAGATCCGGCTCAAAAAACGCATAGAGGTTTCGTGAATCTGGCGGCGAATAGACGACACAGGTTTCGCCCGCGAGGATGACCGCGGCGGTGCGCCAGTCCTCGCGCGGACGGCGGAAGAAGCTGATGTTGCCCACTACGAGTGCGATCAGAAGCCCGGCCGTGAGAATCGCAGCGGGGCGCCGGGGCAGCGCTTCCACTCCCGCGGTGAACAGCAGCGCCAAGGGTGTGAGTACAAAGATCATCTGGCGGATCGCGAGAAAGTAACCGAACCACGCATCAGCCGCCGCGGCGCAAACAATCGGCGCCATTAGATATAGCAGCCACAGTGGCCAGTCTTGCCGCTTCTTCAAACCGTAAGCGAAACCAGTTAATGCCAGCAGGGAACCGACGTAGCCGGCGGCTACCAATTCCCGCAGGATCATGGGGAAGGCACGAAGACCGATGGTCCCTTTGAGCTGGCCGATCGCCACCGCGGTGCGCCACAACGCGGCGGAATGCAGATACCAGGGAGCGAATATCAATCCTGCGATTCCCAGCGCGAGTGCCACGACCAGCAGTGGCTGCCGACGTTGCGTTCGAAACGACACTAAACCCGCCCATGCGAGATGCGCCAAAGGCACGAACAGCATATACGGGAACGTAAACAGGCCAGCGGCTATGCACAACCCGTACAACACCGCGCGCAGCATGGATTCCGGCTGCTCCAGTAAGCGGAGGAATGCAACCGTTGCCCAGATGCTGAGGCACAGCGCCAATTCGTAAGGCCGGGCTTCCAGCGCATAGCGGAGTTGCAGCGGAAACAGCGCGAAGATTGTCGTCGCCAGAAGCGGCCAGCGCAGGCCCATCCTCCTCGCCAGAACGAACACGCCGGCGCACGCTATCACGCTGGAGATCGCCGATGGCAGACGGCCCGTGAAGGCCGAGAATCCCAGCAAGTGGACACTCCCGAATTGGACGACGTAGTTAAGGGGAACATTGCCGGAGACATGGGGCACGTAGGCCAGCACATCCGAAAGGTGATCCATGCGCGCGACGATCAGGTCATAGATTTCATCGAGCCACAGCGAAAGAACCGGCAGGAGTGTCGCAAGAGCGCACGCGTAAAAGCCCAGAAATAGAAAAAGCCCGGCTCGCGAGTTGCCTGTGAGCCGGGCCTTCATATTCGAACGATACTTTATTCGGCGGGCGCTTCGCCTTCGTCCTTGCCTTGCCGCAACGCGTTCATCCGCTCCTCGCGCCTCTTGGCTCGTTCGGTTGCGCGCTTGACCAGCTCAGAACCCATCAGCTCAAGCATCGCCTGTTCGGCGCCGTCGCCCTTGCGGAATCCCAGGCGAACCACGCGCGTGTAACCGCCGCTGCGCTGACCGAAGCGGGTCCCCAGCTTGTCGAACAATTTCTGGACTGCCGCGGGAGTCTCCAGAAACGATGCCGCCTGCCGCCGCGTGTGCAGCGTGTCGCGTTTTGCCAGCGTGATCATTTTGTCCACCAGCGGCTGCACGGCCTTGGCCTTGGGGATGGTAGTGATGACGCGCTCATGCTCGATGACGCTAGTCACCAGGCCTTTGAGCAGCGCCTTGCGCGAACCTGCATCGCGCTTGAGTTTGTAACCGGATACTCCGTGTTTCATATAGTTTTCACCCTGTGATCCGGTTTATTCAACCGCGGGACTGGCCTCTTCTTCGTCCTCTTCTTCGTCGTCGTCCACGTCAGTGTCGAGGCTATATTCGCTCGGCGAAAGCGGCGTCCCGATCTGCGCCGGCGTGCCACTAGGCGAAATCAAGCGGCCTTGCGCATCGAACTTCATGCCGAAGGTCAAGCCCAGACCGGAGAGAATCTCCTTGATCTCGTTCAGCGATTTGCGGCCGAAGTTCTTGGTACGCAGCATCTCGGCTTCGGACTTCTGCACCAAGTCGCCAATGGTTTGAATATTGGCATTCTTAAGGCAGTTGTAGGAACGGACGCTCAACTCCAGCTCTTCGACGGAGCGATTCAGAACCTCGTTCATCTGGCTCAATGCGCGCTCGGCCGGCTCTTCGGCAAACTCCGCCACTTCCTCGAAGTTGATGAAGATGGCCATGTGGTCTTTCAGCAGCTTGGCCGCCTGACCGATCGAGTCGGCCGGCGAGATAGCGCCGTTGGTCCATACTTCGATGGTCAGCTTGTCGTAGTCGGTGGTTTGGCCCAGGCGCGCGGCTTCCACCGCGAAGTTCACCTTACGCACCGGCGAATGAACCGAGTCGATCGGAATGTAGCCGACCGCCAGATCCTCATCGTTATTCCGATCCGCTGCCACGTAGCCGCGCCCCGACTTCAGGCGCATTTCGATATTGAGCTTGCCGCCCGGCCCGATGGTGGCGATGTGCATGTTGCGATCAAGGACTTCGATATCCTGATCGGTCTCGATCTGGCCGCTGAGCACTGGACCCGGCGTCGTCGCTTTCAGGCGCACGGTGCGAGTGCCTTCACCCATCATCTTGAAGGGGACTTGTTTCAGGTTCAGAATAATGTCGGTGGCGTCTTCGACCACACTCGGGATGGGACTGAACTCATGTGCCACGCCGTCGATACGCACCGCCGTGATGGCCGCGCCTTCAATCGAGCTCAGCAGCACGCGCCGCAGCCCGGTGCCAATCGTCGAGCCGAATCCGCGCTCGAACGGCTGCGCGATGAACATACCGTAACGCTCGGTGAGCGTTTCGGTATTCGCAACTAACCTTTTGGGTTTTTGAAATCCTTTGAACATTCTTTGGCTCCTCTATTTTCCGAACGCCTACTTCGAATACAACTCGCCTATTTTGAATACAATTCGACAATGAGCTGCTCGTTCAACTGAATCTGCACCAGGTCTTCGCGCTTGGGCTGTCCCAGCACGCGGGCCTTGAGATTCTCGCGATCCACTTCCAGCCAGTTGGGGCTGGGCGAGTGCGCGGTGGCTTCGGTGGCGTGTAAAACCGCGGGGTTCTTCTTGCTCGCTTCTTGAATCTCAATCACGTCGTTTGGTTTCACCAGGAACGACGGGATATCCACGCGGCGACCGTTCACCTGCACGTGGCCGTGGCGAACCAACTGCCGGCTTTGCGCGCGCGACGTGCCGAAGCCCATGCGATAAATCACGTTGTCCAGGCGGCGCTCCAGCATGTTCAGCATGTTGTCGCCGGTGATGCCCTTCATGCCGCTGGCCTTTTCAAACAAGTTGCGGAACTGGCCTTCGAGCAACTGATAATAACGGCGCGCCTTCTGCTTTTCGCGAAGCTGCAAACCGTAGCCCACGATCTTGGGCTTGCGATCCTTGCCGTGCTGGCCGGGAATGAAATTGCGCTTTTCGATAGCGCACTTCTCGGTGTGGCAGCGCTCGCCTTTCAGGAATAACTTCATGCCCTCGCGCCGGCATTGCCGGCAAACGGGGCCAATATATCGTGCCAAATCAAACCTCCCTAAACTTCAGTCAGGTGCAGTTTACGACCCGAAGGCCTTCTTCCTGCTTTACTTTTCCGGGCTTCGATCAAACTCTGCGTTTCTTCGGCGGACGGCAGCCGTTATGGGGAATCGGCGTGAGATCCTTGATTATTCTCACTTCCAGCCCGGCCGTCGACAGCGCGCGTACAGCCGATTCACGGCCCGCACCCGGACCGCTCACTTCCACATTTACTGTTCGCAAGCCCGATTCCTTGGCCTTATTGGCGGCGGTCAACGAAGCCTGCTGCGCTGCGAAGGGCGTGCCCTTGCGCGATCCTCGGAACCCCAGCGAACCCGAGCTCGACCACGACAGCACGTTCCCCATGGGATCCGTGATGGTGATGATGGTGTTGTTGAAAGACGCCTGCACGTGGACCACGCCCACGGGGACCATCTTCTTTTCCTTCTTCTTGAAGGTCTTCTTCTTGCCGCCTTTGGCCGCTGTCTTCGCTGGTGCTTTGGTCGCCATGTGTAATGTTCAGCTCTCTCTGATCTGCGCTTTAGGTCTTCGCGCTGGCTTTCTTCTTATTGGCCACGGTGCCGCGCCGCGGACCCTTCCGGGTGCGCGCATTGGTGTGGGTGCGCTGTCCCCGCACCGGCAGGCCGCGGCGATGCCGCATTCCGCGATACGAACCCATCTCGATCAGGCGCTTGATGTTCATCGAGATCTCTTTGCGCAGATCGCCTTCGACCGAACCTTCGGCTTCGAGGATCGTTCGGATATGATTGATCTCGTCTTCCGTCAGCTCCGACACCTTCTTGTTGGGATCGACGCCCGCCCGGTAGCACAGCGACTTGCTGCGCGTCCGCCCAATGCCGTAGATGTAGGTGAGACCGATCTCGGTCCGCTTCTTCGCCGGTAGATCAACGCCCGCTAAACGCGCCATGTGGTTAACCCTGCCTCTGCTTGTGTTTCGGATTGGTGCAGATCACCCGCACCACGCCCTCGCGGTGAACGATCTTGCACTTATCGCACATTACTTTTACGGAAGCTCTGACTTTCATAACTCACTCAACCTTTCGTCAACAACGCCATCATTTCGTCAACAGCTCGACAATCCTGCCACGCGTCCGGTCATGCGGCGAAAGCTCCACTCGCACCCGATCCCCGGGACGCACCCTCACAAAATTCACTGTCGCCGGCCCCGCTGCATGCGCTACCACCACATCTTCATTCGCCAGCTTCAACCGGTACGCCGCGCTGGGCAATAACTCAACCACTACCGCTTCTTCGCTCGCCCCGGGCTTCACGGCCTCGTCAAGACCCATGGCCCTTCGGCCGTTACCGCCACCGTATGCTCGAAGTGCGCCGAGTATTTTCCATCCTCGGTCACCGCCGTCCACTTGTCCGGTCGCACTTTGCTACCCGGCGCCCCGGCATTTACCATCGGCTCGATAGCCAGAACCATTCCTTCTTTCAACCGCGGATTCTCATTCCGCCGATCGACGTAGTTCGGAACCTGCGGCTCTTCGTGCATCTGCGTTCCGATGCCGTGGCCCACAAACTCCCGCACTACCGAAAACCCGTTGGCGGTCACGTGCCGCTCCACCGTCCCGCAAACATCGAACAACCGGTTGCCCGGCCGCATCTTGTCGATCGCCAACTCCAGAGATTCGCGCGTCACTTCGATCAGCCGCTTGGCCTCTTCGGAAATTTCACCCACCGGGACGGTGATCGCCGAATCGCCGTAATATCCGTTCAACTGCACGCCGGTGTCGATGGACACGATATCGCCATTCTTCAGAATCTTCTTCTGCGACGGCATGCCATGCACAATCTCATCATTCACCGACACACACAACACAAAGGGGAACTTCGTCCCCGCAGCCGGATTCGGATAACCCTTGAAGGCCGGCCGCGCGCCCCCCTCGCTGATCATCTTCTCGGCCGCCACTTCCAGGTCGTAGGTCGAAACGCCTTCCTTGACCATGCTTCTCAAGGTGCTCAGGACCTTGTATACCAGCAGTCCCGCAGCGCGCATCTTTTCGAGTTCGGGTTGATTCTTACGAACGATCATGATCCGGCGGCCAACTTCAGCCAACTCTCAGTTTCGATACCCTTTGTCCTTCAACATCCCTTGAATCAGCCTGGCAATCGCCTGCGGACCACCCGCTCCCGCGCCATCTACTTCCCACACATCGAATCCGGATGCCCGGAAATATTCCAACACCGGCGTAGTCTGGCGGTCGTACCCTTTCATCCGCTCGGTTACTACCTCTTCCCGATCGTCGTCGCGAACCACCAGCGTCGATCCGTCGTAATCGCAAACTTCCGAAACCGTGGGAGCGTTCGGAGACAAACTATACAGGGCGCCGCATACCGGACATTGCCGCCGCCCGGCAAGTCTCGCCACAATAACATTATAGTCGACCTTTAGGTGCACCACCACGGTCGCTATCGCCTGCGCCCTCAGCATCCCAGCCAGGATCTCCGCCTGGCTCACCGTTCTCGGATAGCCGTCCAGCATGAAACCCGGCTCGCAATCCGGCTCTTCAATTCTCTCGGCCACCAGAGCGTTCACCGTAGCGTCCGGCACCAATGCTCCCGCCTGGAGCGTTTTCTCCACCTGCAGCCCCAACTCGTCCCGCCGCGCCACTCTTTCCCGCAGCATGTCGCCGGTCGAGATGTGAGGCAATCCAAGCGTGTTTTTCAACAGCTTGGCTTGCGTGCCCTTGCCAGAACCCGGGGCACCAAAAAGGATCAGGCACAGCCGGTTCATCTACGGGGTGTCCCGGCGGCGGCTTAGATCCCGCTCCGCCGGCCGCGGATCCGTCCCGCCCGCGGAGTAAAGCCCTCATAGTGGCGCATGATCAGCTGCGCTTCAATCTGGTTCACGGTGTCCATCGCCACCCCCACCACAATCAGCAAGCTGGTTCCGCCAAAGTAAAAATTCACGCCTAGACCGTCCAGCAACCAGCGCGGGAAAGTCGCGTCGATCCAGTTGCCAATCCCCGGCAGCCGCTGCAGCTTGATACCTGAAATCATGATCTGGGGCAGCAGCGACAGGATCGATAGATACAATCCGCCCACCACCGTGATCTTGGTCAAAATATTGTTCATGTAGTCGGCGGTATTCTTGCCCGGCCGGATGCCTGGAATGAAGCCGCCGTACTTGCGCATGTTATCCGCCGCTTCGTTGGGATTGAAAATAATCGAAACGTAGAAGAAGCAGAAGAACATGATCAACGCCGTGTACAGCAAATAGTACAGCGGCGTCGATCCCGCCATCGCGCCCAGCATGCCGCTCAGCACCGGCGAGTCCTTGACGAACTGCGCGGT
>Ga0163163_10001936_pt1 | contig 17537 bp, 17 predicted proteins | sample S65metaG_FD_119766 | JGI IMG/M metagenome (GOLD analysis project Ga0163163, IMG submission 119766) | Switchgrass rhizosphere microbial communities from Kellogg Biological Station, Michigan, USA - S6-5 metaG | ecosystem: Host-associated > Plants > Roots > Rhizosphere > Soil | place: USA... | reverse complement strand
GTGGGCATGCAGGTCGTGGACCGTGCCAGCTCGATGCGTGCCTTCCGCATGGATGACCGCAAGCAGCGCCTGTTCATCGACCGGACCATCGAGACGGGCACTCAGGTCTTCGGTTGGGAAGTCGCCAACGCCGCCGCTCTCGACTCGCTGGCTGTGCGTCTCGAAGCCGCAGGCGTCGCCGTGAAACGCGAACCCGTTGGGATGGCCGACCAGCGCTGCGTGACAGACCTGATCTCCTTTGATGATCCCGCCGGCAACCGTTTGGAAGCCTTCCACGGTGCTCAGGTAGCCGATACGGCCTTCAGGCCTGGCCGCGACGTCTCCGGCTTCCGTACCGGCCCACAAGGCATGGGCCACACCCTTCTGACATTCCCCGACATCGATGCCGCGCTGGCCTTCTACAAGGACCTGCTGGGGTTTCGGATCAGCGACTTCATGGTTGCCCCGGTGAAGGCCTATTTCATGCATGTCAACGCACGCCACCACAGCGTGGCTCTCGTGGCCGCGCCAGTGCGCAGCATGCATCACCTGCTTGTCGAGTACTATCAGCTCGACGATGTCGGCCAGGGCTACGATCTGCTGCAGAGTACGCCACAGCAGATCGTCGCCACGCTCGGTCGCCACCCCAACGACCTCATGACGTCGTATTACATGCGCACCCCGTCGGATATCTACGTGGAATGCGGTTGGGGCGGCAGGGAGGTTGACGACGCAACGCCCGCCGTGGAGATGACCAATCTCAGCAGCTTCTGGGGCCACAAGGGCCTGTTGGAGGATATCGGCGCGCCCATCCCACCTGCTGACACGCGCCGCGCCCCTGTTCAGGTGATGGAAGGCAACTACGAACGAATGGCCGGTACCTGCCCGTGGTGGGATGCGATGCGCAGCAAGGCCCGCTAACGCCTGGCGCTGACGCGGAAACCGAGACCGAGCCGCGCAACGCTCGTTCAGGTGGCTGCTTCAAGGTCCTGGACGAATAGAGCGCATCTACCAATATCATCTCGCTGGCATCATCACAGGAGCAGGATCATGGAGGCGGTCGATAAGGTATTCGCGGGATCGATTCCCGAAATCTACGAACGATCTCTGGTCCCGCTGCTTTTCGAACCCTATGCGCTCGATTTGGCTGATCGGCTGGCCGAAAGCGAGCCGAAAGACATACTGGAAACCGCTGCAGGAACCGGGATTCTGACCCGAGCTGTAGCATCGCGTGTACCCGCAAATGCGCGCATTGTCGCGACCGATCTCAATCAATCAATGCTTGACCATGCAAGGACGCGGTTCTCTCGAGAAGACCGGGTGGAGTGGAGGCAGGCTGATGCGTTGGCTCTGCCGTTTCCAGATCAAACCTTTGATGCCGTGGCCTGCCAATTCGGCGTGATGTTCTTTCCTGACAAGCTTCAGGGTTTCAGCGAGGCGATCCGGGTTCTCAGGCCCGGCGGTCGCTTCCTCTTCAATGTCTGGGACCGCATCTCGGAAAACGAGTTTGCCGACGTCATAACCGAAGAGTTGGCAACTTTGTTTCCCCAGGATCCTCCGCTTTTTTTAGCGCGCACCCCGCACGGCTATCATGATGTCGAAAAGATTCGGCAGAAATTGAAAGCTGCAGGATTTGGGAACGTTTCGTCTGAAGCTGTGGATCGAGAGAGCAAGGCTTCCTCGCCACTCGATGTTGCGATCGCCTATTGTCAGGGGACTCCGCTGAGGAATGAGATCGTTGCTCGCGACGCATCAAGACTGGAAGAGACAACGCAAAGGGCTGCTGAAGCTTTGGCACGGCGATTTGGAAGCAAGGCCATCGAGGGCCGCATCCGGGCGTTCGTGATCAATGCCGCCCGATAGCACGAACTGCCGCATCGACGATGCTTGAACGCTCCGCAACCTGGTGAACGACCACCCCGCGCACCCCGGCACGAATTGAGGCGGGCAAGCGGGATTGCATAGTCGCCTATAGCGTTTTCGAGCGAAGTGGAGAGCGGTTCGCGGTGTAAGAAAACGCGTCAAAATATAAGGTTAGAGCCTCGGTTCTGATTCAATCAGAACCGATCAGGCTCCTAGTGTGGCGGTTCGGAAGTCCGCATTATTGCCGCCGCTTGTCCCTCGTGCGGACTTCTGAACCAAAGCCACACTAGAATCAACAAGATGCTAGTGTCCTTTCGATTCCGAAGTTCGCAAAAGAGGGGGCTGCACAAAGGTGCGAACTTCGGAATCGGGACACTAGGCGGGTGCCAGGGATGCCTCGCAGGCGTCACAGATGATCGGGTCTTCCATGATCCGCTGCATGCGGCGGGTTTGCCTCCTGGCAATTTCACTCACCCGACGTGCAACGGCCATGTGCTCTTTCCGAATAGCCCTTAAGCGATTGTCGGCTGCACGGGTCAGCGCTTCGCCTTCCTTCGCATTTATTCTGCCTTCGAAGAGGGCCGTCATGCAGTCGAACAATAACCTACGGACCGCCTCCAGCGTCATCCCATCGACTTCCGCAATTTGCGCTTCGATTGCCGGCTTCAAGCTGACGGCCTTTTTGCCTTCCATAGTCCAGCTCCCGCTCTCGCTTGCCGATTCTGATCCCCGGTTCGGAATCAGCGCAAGACGGTCACATCAAACGGTGCAGTTGTGCACCGGTTATCCACAGGCCCACGCCAAGGGATGAGCGACGAAGCTTGAACTTGGTTCGGAGCTTGGCGGTTTGGCGCACAGCGCGGGGCCTGACGATCTGTCGGAAAATCGCCCCATAGCTGCCCAAAATTCGAGGCCGCCAGGGTTCGATCCGCTGAAGGAATAAGGCGCGGGCCAAGGCATCATCGTATTCGGGAGCAGTCCGCCGGTTCTTCGGGAGTAGTCCGCCGGTTCAACATCCACCAGTCGGTCAGTTCACGGCTCGCAAGCTCGTGATCTGACTTCATTGTACCTGAGGGGACGAAGTATTTCTGAAGCCATTTTGTTTGGCGTCGAAAACCGCCCGAAGCGATTCGCCGCCAAAGTCCGGGGAGCGAAAAGTTTCGAAAAGTGGAGCTTTCAAATGTCTGCACTCGTTCAGAGCTTCTCGGAGACCTCAGGAATTCGAATCGGTGAATTACTCAAGCCGGTCGCGAAAGTTTGCGGAGCCGTTCTAACCATCTGGCTGGTTTTCGCGACTTATGGTCTGGATTTGAGTGCCGGATTTTTCTAGCGGTCGACCAGCCTTTCTGCTCTGCGCAAGTTCCATGCTCTTCCACCCTGGCAGTCGAACAATGCTCGGCGTCCATCTCAGTGCTAGGCGAGCCCAGCTTCTCAGGGTTCTATTCTCAATCGGCTCAACCGCTTTACTTGGCGTCGGCACTTACATGGTTCTGCGGTACCTGACCGGAAGGTGAGGCGGAAGGGGCGGCAAAGAGAAGCCGGCCGATATTTTGGTTGCCGAGAATGACCCAAGGTACGCGTCGAGGATTTGCCGGCCGCATAGACGTCATCCTCGACTTGGACGGGAATGTTTTTCTAAGACAGAGCGTATCCGACCACTTTGATGGCGGCCCATGCCAGTCCGGCAAGCCAAGCCGCGGTCGCGAACGGGGCCGAGATCAAATACAGGACAACAATCAATTGGTGTCGGCCACGATGGACGCTGACGCTGCGTCGTAGCTCCGCATTCTGGTCCCTCGACAATACGTGGAAGGTCGCCAAATCTAAAGTTGAACCAGACAGCACGCGCATCACCTTGCTCCCCCAGGCAGAACCGTGATGCAAAGTCCAAGGCCGGGATAGTTAGTTTTGGTCGAGGGAATTCGAAGATTCCCGCATTACCAATTCCGCGACAGATAATTTTCGAACCGCTTGATGCGCATCGAGAGCCTTAGGGCGTCCGAGGTCAATTCGGGTAGGCCACGCTGTGAGCCTATTCGCTTGAGTTCGCCGATCTCCAGCCGGATACGCATTAGCTCCCTGTGATAGCGTTCCAACTCGCAAGCAGCCTGGCACGCATGGGATCTGCGATAGTCCGGTGTCGGTTTATGCTGCACGAAGGTCATGTTGCTCTACCCCGACGTCTAATTTGCGCGCGTGTCCTTGCGCGCCCAACAGCGTCAATGCAGGGAATCATTGTGCGATTGGAGTATAGACAATGGTGCCTTTGGACGGATTGCGGTTGCGAATCCAAGCGAGCAGACCGAATGCCAACCCGATGAGCATCATCGTCCAACTGGCGGGTACGGGCGTTGCACTGACACCGGGGGGATCCCCGCCTGCAGTACCTTGCCCCTCAGCGCCAAAGCCAAACGAGCCATTTGATCCGGCATTTGCCAGCATGTTGGATAAGCTTGAGCCTCTATTGCCTCCCGCAGAGCCAAGCCCTTGCTGAAGGCCTTTCATGTTGAAAAAGCCGGAACCTCCCGAAAGGCTCCCCCCGGCGCCATTGGCTCCGCCGCTCGAAAATCCTGCACCTCCCGAGAAGCTTCCGCCGACGCCGCCGCTTGAGCCTCTTGAGTTGAAGCCATTGAACGAGATGTTGGATGAAAATCCCTTTCTGCGGCTTCCTTGATCATCGTTGAAGACGCCGATCCGACCGCTGCCGGACGTCCACCAACCATCGCGCTCGTAAAAACCCTTGCGATCCACGATGTAGGAACGTGAATCAGCCGAACCATTACGGTCGAATATCAGGAAGAACGATTTGTCTGTCGGGGCGGAGCCGGTTGGGCCAGGCGGAAGAGTATTTGCTTGAGCAAGCGGTGCCAGAAAGATCACAGATGAAATTGCGATGGAAGAAAAAAACGCACGCATCACAGTCTCCCCAAGGCTGGGATTGGTGTGATGCAAAACCAATGTAGCCCGAGGAAATCGGAAACGCATTATCCCATGTTAACTAAAACCATCGGTGCTCGCGGAACCTTCATGTGACACGGGAACCGGAAGCTGAATCCGTCATGGCCGGGCTTCGTTCCGGTGATGACACAAGCTCGGTGACGACCGGTGGGGGTGACGCATCTGCGGCCTCACTTGTCCTGGCGAGCGGCGTTTTCCTTCCTGCGTGCATTGGAAACCCGATTTAATGTGCCGAGTGGCGAAACCATGCTAACCTTCGCCATCACCGGCAAATACTGGCCCGCCGGTGCCTGAGAGACAAATCCGTGCTCCCGCCTCAGCGGCAAAAGGGAAGCACGAAATGGCTTTTCCGATCCGTGCGGAAGCTCTTCGCACATTGTCACGTAATCTCGCGCGAGCGGAACTTCACGTCGCCGAAGGCCAGAAGCGCCTCAGCGCGCAAGAGGACTTGATCTCCAAGCTGAAACTTGCCGGTCTGGAAATCGCGCTAGCCGAGGCTCTCCTCGTGACCATGCAAGAGACTCAGGTCCAGTACGTTTACGATCGAGACCGCATCCGAAGCCAGCTTCAACGATAGGGTCGGCCGGCAACGAGCACCGTTTCAGGAATGGCCATTCGTCGTCGAGTCGACGACTGTCAGGTTTGTTCGGCCTCGCGGGACGATGGTTATTCGGAACGGATACTCGGCAGATCGGTCTGGGTCCGGCTCAATCGCGCAGACGAGGCCCGAAACAACCTGGATAATGCCGGCACTGTTCAGGCCTGTAACCGTAACAGGTTGGTTGGCTTGCATGCAGTGCTTCACCTTTGCCAAATCGCTGGCCCGAATGTGTAACTCTGCCATGGGCTCCTTACGCTCACTATACGGATCGCGTCGCCGCCCGTTTCGGCAATCCCTGAGCATTCCGAATGTTCCCAAATGACTGGGAGGGCAGCGGAGGTCCGAAGGGCTCTCTTGATGGTCGCACCCGCTGTTCACTCGGTTTCATCGCGGTAAGCGGCTGCGATTGCGAGCGCGCACAAAATCAATCTCCGCATGGTTTCCTCCTCGCCCTTCGACGGCGCAACAGGGGGAATGCACATGCATGATGGCGGTTCCAAACTCGCCAGCCCGGCCATTGGCGCAGCAGGAACTTGTGTTGACCCACATCAAAAAGGGGCAGCGCGGTCGCGCTTTAAGCAACGTTTACAGGTCGGAAAAAATTCCACGCCCAGTTTGCAGAAGGAGGATCTCGATGCACATTCACTGACAAACCAGTACGGGGGTCTTCGCGTGCGCCAGGACCTTGTTTGTCACACTACCGATCAGAAGCATGGAAAGTCCGCTGCGCCCATGCGATGACATGACAATGAGATCGCAGCCTTTGTCCTCGGCTGCGGCGATGATGGCTTGGTGCGGTTGCCCGCTCTCCACTTGAATCGTCTGGCACGAAACACCAGCCTCCTTGGCATCCTTTGCCGCGCGATCCAACACGCTCTTGGCCTGTTCCTTGCGCAGCTCGACATATCTTGCCAGCGTTTCAAGAAACCGCCCTGTCATTTCCGGAAACGGTTCGACAACGAAGATTACAGATGCTTTGGCTCCAAGGGATTTCGCCAGCGCCAACCCTTGCGCCACCCCATGCCCCGCCAGCTCAGACCCATCTGTCGGAATGAGAATATGCCGATACATAACTTCACCTCCCGATTGTCTGGACGTATTGCTGCCTTGCGAATGTAGGCTGGGCCGGCGTTTCGGATAGAGTCTTGAGATAGATCAATCCATCTGCTCATCGTGCCGCGACCCCGATGGAAGATTCTCCTGAATCGACGCTGTTGCGGCGCAGAGATCATCATGCGTTGGAACGTCAGCAGCCAACCGACGGCTTGCGCCTGGGTGAGGCAACTTCAACCAGGCGATCCGCCCATTGCGTGTCGTCAATGGATCGCGTGGCTTGCCGATCGTTCCAGCATTTCTCCACCAGATCCTCGCCGCCGTGGGTCGAGCCCTAACCGGCCTGATTTGTTTCTGAATGTATCCAAAAGCTGGCCTGAGAACGAAAATCATAATTATTGATACAAGTTTATGGACCGATTTTACCTGGCTTTAGTTCGTCTGGACGATGCTCTATCCGCGATTTCATCTTCCAAATTGCACACGAGGACAGAGCATGAAGCGAAATATCTTTGCGAAATTCCTGGCCGACGATACTGGGGCCACCGCGATCGAATACGGCTTGATCGCCGCAGGCATCTCCATTGCGATCCTTGCCGCGGTGAACGGCCTTGGCAGCAACCTGAACACGATGTTCAACTCGATCAACAGTTCGCTGAAATAAGCGCGCTGCATCGGTAAGGTTTACCGAATACGACAAGCCGCCGCGGGGCGGCTCTTGCTTGAAACCCGCACGCCCCGTGGACTTACGGCGCCGCCGCCCTCGAGCGGTGCCTCATTACCGCATTGATGAACCCGTCTCGGGTGTCGGAGTGGCTCTGCCCGCGTGGCTCGAGCACGTGACGAAGCAGGAATAGGCCCGTAAGCGCAAACCCGTCGCTCAGGTCCTGGTCTGACCAACCCTTCGCCCCCTCCCCGCCGCCGCGCAGGAACGCCGGCAGCCGCAACAGCCGATCGCGGAAGGGCGCGCCGGCCGACCGCGAAACAGCGCTGCCCGATTTCGGCGAGACGTAGACCAGTTCCTCGGTTGCTCCGGTGGCGGCGCAAGTGTCAAGATCAAGCCCGAACCCGAGTTCCGCAAGCATCGCAAGCTCAAACCTGATCAATCGCAGGGCCGCCTCGCTCGGATCGTCGAAATCGTCCAGCGTCCGCTCCAGCATCCCGTAGATGTCCTCATGCGGATCGCGCTCGGGCAGCAGTCGGGCGAGCGCGGCAAGATGCGTCACGCCATAGACCGCGTGTGGGGACGCCAACAGACTAGCGGCGCGCAGCCTGCCGCCTTCGATCGCATAATAACCGAGATGTTCATCCAGCCGCGCCCGCCACACCGCGCCGACGCCGTTGCCGGGCTGCAGCACGGGCCGCATTCGCCTGCCCGCGCCGCCGCGTACGAGCCCCAGATGCCGGCCATGGCCGCGCGTCAAAAGTTCGACGATGGCCGAGGATTCGCCATGCCGCCGCACACCCAGGACGATGCCTTCGTCGGTCCATTCCATGATTGGGTCTCTATCACGCTAAATGGCGCGGGCGAAGCGAACTCGCCAGTTGTAAAGGCTGATCGAGCCGCAAGAAATTCTCAGGCGTTGAACCAGCCCCGCGCGTCGCCGGTGACGGAAAGATACAGCCCCGCCGCCGTGAGCGCGCACGACAGCGCCTCAATCGCACTGTCAAGTTGCAGGCCATTTTCGCCGACAATCTGGAACAGCGAAATCACCGAAAGCACCAGCGAGGCAAACAGCACCCATCGCGGCCAGCTTTTCCGCCGCTGGGCCGCAAGCCAGACGAAGTAGACCAGCATCAGGATCAGGCAAGCCGCCAGCAAGGTTGCGATCGTAATCGTCGACTCCGTCATGTCCGCGCTCGGCGTTCGATCCTGAAACGCGACCGACAGCGCGTCAAGCATGAGCGAGGCGTAGAGCAGAACCTCAAACCACAACACGTTCCTGGGTGTTTTCATCGCAACGCCGGATGTTCCCTTAAACTTCCTGCTTGTCTATTCCTTTGGGAATTCAAGTCCCATCTCCCGGTAACGGTCCGGGTCGTCGCCCCAGTTTTCCCGGACCTTCACAAACAGGAACAGGTGCACCGGCACACCCAAAATCTCGGCGATCTCCTTTCGCGCTTCGGCACCGATCGCCTTGATGGCGGCGCCACCCTTGCCAAGCACGATCTTGCGCTGGCTCTCCCGCTCGACGAAGATTGTCTGCTCGATGCGGACGGATTTGTCCTTGCGCTCGGTCCAACTGTCGGTTTCAACCGTGGACTGGTAGGGCAGTTCCTGGTGGAGCTGTCGAAAGATCTTCTCCCGCGTGATCTCGGCGGCCAGATGCCGAACGGGTGCATCCGACATCTGGTCTTCCGGATAGTGAAACGGCCCCGGTGGCACCATCTCGCCAAGCGCCTGGCGGAGGTCCGCAACCCCGTCGCCCGTTAGCGCGCAGACCATGAAGGTGCGCGCAAATTTCAACCGCTCATTGGCGGCATGGGCGAGCCCCAGCAGTTTTTCGCGCGGCACCAAATCGATCTTGTTCAACACCAAAATCTTCTCATGCGCAACGGCGGCGAGGCGGTCGAGAATGGCATCCGTCTCCTGGTCCAGCCCCTCGCGCGCGTCGACGAGTACGCAGACGAGATCGGCGTCGTGGGCCCCGCTCCACGCGGTGGAAACCATGGCGCGGTCGAGCCGCCGCCTCGGCGAAAAGATTCCGGGCGTGTCGACCAAAATGATCTGCGCATTGTTCTCGATGACGATGCCGCGTATCAGCGCGCGGGTGGTCTGAACCTTGCGCGACACGATCGTCACCTTGGAGCCGACCAGCGCGTTGACCAGCGTCGACTTGCCGACGTTGGGAGCGCCGATCAACGCGACAAAGCCGCAGCCTGTGGCCGGTACAGTTCGCAACGGCGTTTGCTTCTCAGTCATTGCCGCCGCCGCCGACGCCTTCGCGCTCGATCATGACGGAGGCGGCGACCTTTTCGGCGGCCCGTTTGCTGCCGCCGACGCCTTCAGCGGGCGCCAGCCCCGGCAATTCGACGGCCACGCGGAACTGCGGATCGTGATGGGGCCCGGTGCGTTCGATCTCGCGATACACCGGCGTCGGCAATCCTTTGCCCTGCGCCCATTCCTGCAGAACCGTCTTGGGATCGCGCAGCGGCCGCCGCGGTTTGTGCATCCGCTCGGTCCAGTTGCGTTCAACGAACCGCGCCGCCGCCTGATACCCGCCGTCGAGGAACACCGCACCGATCACCGCTTCGCAGATGTCGCCGAGCACCGATTTCCGCAAGCGCGCCCCCGCTCCCGCGCCAACTGCGCCGAGCTTGATGTCATCGACCAGGCCAAGCGATTTCGCGACGTCGGCGCAGCTTTCCTTGCGCACCAGATCGGCCAGCCGCTTCGACAATTCGCCCTCATCGGCGCCCGGGAATGCGCGATACAGCATGTCTGACACGATCAAGCCGAGAACGTGATCGCCGAGAAACTCCAGGCGCTGGTAGCTATCGCCGCGCTTGCGCGACGATTTCAACGCCGAAACGTGCGTGAAGGCGGTCGTTAGCAGGGTCGGATCGGCGAACTGGTGTCCGATGCGCTGTTCGAGCGCGGCCGTGGCCGCCTTCGCTTTTGAGTTGCTGCGTTTTTTCTTGCCCGCTGCCGCTTCGCGCCCGCCGTCAGGCTGAAGGCTTGCTTCGCCAGAAGATGAGGTGTGAATATCCGGCGCGTCGTCGTTCATCGCACGAATGTGAAAATGCGATTCCAGCGCACCGCAGTGGGCCAGCGCCAGAACATCCAGGCGTGCTCGCCCTCGGCAATCGAGAAGAAGATCATCTGGGCGCGGCCGACGATATTCTCGAAAGGAACGTAGCCGACCGCCGACAACACCCGGCTGTCGGTCGAGTTGTCCCGGTTATCGCCCATCATGAACAAGTGGCCGGGCGGCACCGTATAGACGATGGTGTTATCGTAAAAGCCGTTGTCGACGCAATCCAGCGTTTCGTAGCTGACGCCGTTCGGCAACGTCTCCCTCCAGCGCTTCACCCTGGCGGTTGCCTCCGAACCGCAGGGGTCCTCGCCGATGAAATCGCTCAGCCGTTCCCGTTTGACCGGGGTGTCGTTGATGTAGAGCAGCCCTTCCTTCATCTGGATGCGATCTCCGGGCAATCCGATCACGCGCTTGATGTAATCGGTGGAGTCATCCTTGGGGAGGCGGAATACGATAATATCGCCGCGCGAAGGTTCGGTGCCGAAGATACGGCCCGAAAACAGCGGCGGCGACAATGGAAAGGAATAATGGCTGTAGCCATAGGAATATTTGGAGACGAAAAGATAATCGCCGACCAGGAGCGTGGCTTTCATCGATCCGGAAGGGATGTTGAAGGGCTGAAACAGGAACGTGCGGATCACGAGCGCAATCAGGAGTGCATGAATGACGACGCGGATGGTTTCGCCCAGGCCGCTTTCGGATTTTGTGCCGGATGTCACGCTCATCGCTTTCCTGCTTCCCCTCGCGTAGCCGCGCGGTGGCAGAACATTGTCCTTACGCGAATCGATGACGGCTCCGCGTCGAGGAAATGGTCTAGCTTCTGAATTGCGAGCGATCTCCGGTACATGGTCCGAATTCGCCCAGCTTCGAATTCCCTTGCGGCCTTTTAGACGGTTGTTGGCAACCACGCAATCAACAGCGTTATCAAAACTTTATAAGGCGCTGAAAAAACTACGTTCTTAGTCTTTCTGCGGAGGCAGCGGTTCAATCCACGCCAAGGCTCCAGTCTTGCTGGCTTCGGCCGCCGAAATTATGACGAACGCCTGCGCCAGCGGCCAGTCGTCGGTGATGCTGAGGTCGATGCTGGCCACAAACCCTTCGGGCGTCAGCGCCTCCAGGCGCGCCAGTGCCCCGCCTGTCAGGCGCATGGTCGGACGTCCCCCCGGCAGATTGACGACGCCCATGTCACGCCACCAGACCCCGCGCCGGATACCGGTGCCGAGCGCCTTGGAACAGGCTTCCTTGGCGGCAAAACGCTTGGCGTAGGTCGCAACGACCATCCTCTCGTTCCTGGCGCGGCGCTCGGCCTTTGCGCGTTCGGCATCGGTGAAGATCCGGTCGAGAAAGCGGTCGCCGTGACGTTCGATGACCTTGGCGACGCGGCGAATGTCGATCAAGTCCGACCCGATGCCGATGATCATGTCTTGCCCGCCAGCCGACCGCCGGCCGCACCGGAACCTGAGGGCCTTCGCCCGCGATCCATCGCGGCGCGCATCCGGCGAACCGTTTCGCCAAGGCCGACAAACAGCGCCTCCCCCATCAAGAAGTAGCCGATGTTGAGTTCGACGATTTCGGGTTGCGAGGCGATCCTTTCCGCCGTCGCGTAGTCGAGCCCGTGCCCGGCATGCACTTCCAGTCCGGCAGACCGCGCCAACGCCGCGCCCTCTATAATTCGCTGCCACTCGCTCTGCGCCTTTGCCGCGTGGCCATCGGTTACCGCGTCACACCAGGCGCCGGTGTGAATTTCGATGACTGGCGCCCGGAGCTTTGCGGCCATTTCGATCTGCGCCGGATCAGCCGCGATGAACAGCGAGACGCGAATGCCGGAATCGTTCAGCCTGGCGACGAACGGCGCCAACACCGCCTGCTGCCCGACCACGTCAAGCCCGCCCTCGGTGGTGAGTTCTTCTCGCCGCTCGGGCACGAGACACACCGCGTGCGGTTGGATCGAAAGCGCGATGCGTAGCATGTCCGGTGTGGCGGCCATTTCGAAATTCAGCGGCTTGGATATTTCAGCCTTCAGCCGCGCCATGTCGGTATCGCGAATGTGGCGGCGATCCTCGCGCAGATGCGCCGTGATGCCATCCGCGCCGGCCTCGATTGCGACCAGCGCCGCGCGTACCGGATCGGGCCGCGCGCCTCCTCGCGCGTTGCGCAAGGTGGCGACGTGATCGACATTGACTCCGAGACGCAGCGCAGAGGAGGTCATGAGAACAACGCCAATGGCCTGAGAGCTGGAGCTACCCGTTGACGCGCTCGACCCGGGCGACAACGGCCTTGGCGCGCAACTGTGCTATGATAGCGCTCAGATGCTTCAGGTCATAGACCTCAAGATCGATGGTAATCTCGGTGAAGTCGGGCGAGCGGCGAGACATGCTGATATTGTCGATATTGCCGTCGTGCTCGGCGATCACAGTGGCGACCTGGGCCAGGCTGCCGGGCTCATTGACATTGTCCACACGGATACGCGCCGGGAAGCGCTGCGGCGTCGAATCATCGACATCCCATCGCACGTCGAGCCAGCGCTCCGGCTCCTCTTCGAAATCCTTCAAGGCCGGCGACTGAATCGGATAGATCGTGATCCCCTCGCCCGGCGAGACGATCCCGACGATGCGGTCCCCTGGCACGGCCCCACCGTTGGGCGCGAACTTGACCGGCAGGTCTGAATTGATGCCGCGGACCGGGATGGCGGACGGCCCCCGCCCGGGATCGGCCGGAGATTTCAGCCTGAGTTTCGAAACGAGGCCCTTTTTCACCCCATACCGGGCAACCCGCTCTTCCTTGTAATCGGGATACATGGCGCGCGCGACATCGGAGGCCTTCATCTCTCCACGGCCGACCGCCGCCATTACGTCGTCGATCGAGGCTCGCGCCAGCCGCGGCAGCGCGCCTCTCAGCTTGTCGTCCGCATAGTCGATCTTGGCGCGCGCGAACAGGCGCTCCACGATCCGCCGCCCAAGCCCGGCATATTGATCGCGCACGGCCGCACGGGTGGCCCGTCGGATCGCTGCGCGCGCCTTTCCGGTGACGGCAAGCGATTCCCACGCCGAGGGCGGGGAGGCCTGGGCTTCGGAGGTCAGCACCTCGACCTCGTCGCCGTTCTGCAACTCCGATGACAGCGGCGCGAACTTGCCGTTGATCTTGCAGCCGACCGCACTGTTGCCGACATCGGTATGCACCGCATAGGCGAAGTCGATGACATTGGCCTGGCGCGGCAGCGCAATCAGCTTTCCCTTGGGTGTGAAGCAGAATACCTGGTCATGGAACAGTTCGAGCTTGGTATGTTCGAGGAATTCCTCCGGATTGGCGCTGTCTGAGAGGATCGCGATGGTGTGGCGCAGCCACGCAAAGGCGTTGGATTCGCGCTTCAAGAGTTCGGTCGGTGAGCCAATGCCGTCCTTGTAGAAGGCGTGCGCGGCGATGCCTAGTTCGGCGATCTGGTCCATTTCCTCGGTGCGGATCTGCAGTTCGACGCGCTGCTTGCCGGGGCCGATCACGGTGGTGTGGATCGAGCGGTAGTCGTTCTGCTTCGGCGTCGAGATGTAGTCCTTGAAACGGCCCGGCACCACCGGCCAGGTGGTGTGCACCACGCCCAGCGCGCGGTAACAGGATTCGACGTCGTTCAGCACGATGCGGAAGCCGAAAATGTCGGATAATTGCTCGAAGCCGACCGACTTGCGCTGCATCTTGGTCCAGATCGAAAACGGCTGCTTGCGCCGGCCATACACATGAGCGGTCAGGCCATTCTTGTGCAGGTTCTTGGAAAGCTGGCTTTCGATCTCGCCGATCAGGTTGCGGTTGCGCTCGGCGAGCGAATCCAGCCGCTGCCTCACCACTGAATGGGCGTCCGGATCGAGCGTCTTGAACGACAGGTCCTCAAGCTCTTCGCGCATCTCCTGCATACCCATGCGGCCTGCAAGCGGCGCGTAGATGTCCAGCGTCTCCTCGGCGATGCGCTGGCGCGCCGCCGGCTGCACGAACTCCAGCGTCCTCATGTTGTGCAGCCGGTCGGCAAGCTTGATCAGCAGAACGCGCACGTCGTCCGATATAGCCAACAAGAGCTTGCGCAGGTTTTCGGCCTGCTTCGCCTCGCGCGAAACAAGCTCCAGCCGCTTCAATTTGGTAAGACCCTCCACCAGCGCCCCGATCTCCTGCCCGAACACCAGGTCGATCTCGGCGCGGGTCGCCTCGGTGTCTTCGATGGTGTCATGGAGCAACGCTGCGACAATGGTCGCATCGTCCAGCTTCAGGTTGGTCAGGATCGCCGCAACTTCCAGCGGATGGGAAAAGAACGGATCGCCGGAGGCGCGGGTCTGGGAACCGTGCGCCTTCATGGCGTAGACATAGGCACGGTTCAGCAGGTCTTCGTTGGTGTCGGGATTGTAGGAACGGACGCGCTCGACCAGATCATACTGCCGCATCATGCGCGGGCGTGGCGATTTCGCCGACCGCAGCGCGGCCGATGCAGCCGATTGCGGCGCCACGGCGACCGAATCGGTTGCGGCCTGCATTTGCTCCGGACTGCGGCGCCCTCGCGCCATCGAACTACCTCACCTCCGGGGGCCGGGCACTGTGCTCCCCAATATGATCGGGATAATTTAGTGCGTTCCCGGGCCGAGCGGCACCCTTTTCAGCCCTGCGACCCGTCTTCGCATTGGACGCAGTCTAACGCGAAACCGCCAATCCTTGGATCAAATAGCAGACAGGCCTAACCAATTCGTTTGCCGTTGCAATCGGCGGTAACCAAGGGCACGCGAAGAAGCCACCGCCCAGACAAGCAAAAAAGGCCCGAACACGTGGTCCGGGCCTTGCGTTAACAATAGAAGCAAAAGATAGCGGCAGAAGAACTAAACCGCAGGATGCAGGATAGCCGGCCTACTCGTCTTCCTCGGGTTGCTCCTCGGGAGGAGCCAAGCCTTCGAGGCCCTTTAAGAGTTCTTCCTCCGTCATACGCTCGACAGCGACCTCGGTATCGTCGGCATCGACGCTGGCGCCGTCCGAGCCGATCAGAGGAACCGTGTCGGGCTCCGGCTCGTCGACCTCGACGAACTTTTGCAAGGAATGAACCAGTTCTTCCCGCAAATCCTCCGGCGAAATCGTCGAATCGGCGATTTCCCGCAGCGATACAACCGGATTCTTGTCATTATCGCGGTCGACCGTGAGCTGGGACCCGGATGAAATCATCCGGGCGCGGTGCGCCGCCAACAGCACGAGATCGAATCGGTTGTCGACCTTGTCAATGCAATCTTCCACGGTAACGCGCGCCATGAACTGTCGCTCCGTTCAAAATGGGACGTAATATTCTGATGGTCCGGGCGTAGTTATAGGCGTGGGGGACTTTCCGCAAGACAAAATTGTGATTTGGCGCCCATAATTTGCTCTGATAACCCATTAGGGAGGGACAGGCAGCGGAGCGTTACTAGCCGTCAGAATTGGCCGGGCGGAGAAGAAAACGCTTCATTGCGTCGACCAGATACATCATCGATTGCCCTGACCTTCCCCATTTCCAGCGGGGTCTATTCGACAATCCGCAGGGACTTTGGCGGTTCTTCGATTTGGCAGTTCTTCGAATGCGCGGATGGCTGCCGCCGCGCCGGCTTACCGGAACAACCTTGCGAGATTTCTGAATGTCCCCCGCCTCCAACAAGATCGCGCTCTTTATCGATGGCGCCAACCTTTACGCAACCGCGAAGACCCTGGGCTTCGACATCGATTACAAGCGCCTTCTGAAGGAATTCCAGAGCAGGGGAACCCTGGTGCGGGCGTTCTATTACACCGCGATCATCGAAGATCAGGAATATTCGTCGATCCGGCCGCTGATCGACTGGCTCGATTACAACGGCTACACCGTCGTCACCAAAGCGACCAAGGAATTCATCGATGCCAGCGGCCGGCGCAAGGTAAAAGGCAACATGGACATCGAACTCGCCGTCGATGCGATGGAACTTGCCGAACATGTCGACCAGATGGTGCTGTTCTCCGGCGACGGCGATTTCCGCTCCCTGGTCGAGGCCGTGCAGCGGCGCGGGGTGCGGGTTACCGTCATATCGACCATCTCGAGCCAGCCTCCGATGATTGCGGACGAATTGCGCCGCCAGGCGGATGTATTTACGGATCTGGTTGAATTACAGTCCAAGCTCGGTCGCGATCCCTCCGAGCGTCCGGCTCCGCGAGAGCCGCGTCATCATGCTCCGCAATTCCTGCAGCGCGCGACCACGATGGCGCCGAGGGGCGATGAAGACGATTTCGACGACTGAACGCGCCCCTGCAACTTGCCTGGCGTCCGCCGCCGACACCGTACCCGACCGAAATTGTCCGCTGTGTCCGAGGCTCGCCGCGTTTCGCGAGGCTACTCGCGCACGCCAAGCCGACTGGTTCAATTCCCCGGTTCCCTCGTTCGGCGATTCCAATGGCCGCCTGCTCATCGTGGGCCTCGCCCCGGGCCTGCAGGGCGCCAATCGCACCGGGCGGCCTTTCACCGGCGACTTCGCCGGCGATTTGCTCTACGCCACCTTGATCGAATACGGCTTCGCCAAGGGCGTCTATCAGGCGAGGCCGGACGACGGGCTGATACTTGTCGACTGCCTGATCTCCAACGCGGTGCGCTGCGTTCCGCCGCAGAACAAGCCATTGCCCGCGGAAATCGCCAATTGCCGCACTTTCCTTTCGGCGACCATCAAAAGCATGCCAAGGCTGTGTTCGATCGTGACGCTTGGGCGGGTGGCCCACGATTCCACGGTCAAGTCGCTGGGACTTCGCGGTTCAACCGCGGCCTTCGCGCACGGCGCCATCCACCATGCGGGCGCGCTCAAGCTCTACGACAGCTATCATTGCTCGCGCTACAACACCAACACAGGCGTACTGACGCCGAAAATGTTTCGCGCCGTCTTCGCCAAGGTGCGCGCCGACCTCTCGTAGAACAAGTTGCGAATGGATGGAATCGCAACAATTTCCGATTGTTCGAGCATGATATCCGCGCAAGCGCGCTTGCCGCGTTTGTCGCGCAAAAACCGATTCCCACTTTTCAGATGATACTCTAAACCCGGTTTTCCTTCAGCCAGGCCAGCACATCGCTGGCATTCCGATCAGGCGGAAACACCGGGTAAAATACCTGGGTGATGCGCGCATCATCGATGATCAGCGCAAGGCGCCTGATCAGCGTGAAACCCGCCACCTCCATTGTCGGCAAATTCAGCGCGCGCGTCAGAGCCAGTTTTTCGTCCGACAGCACCGGAAACGGCAAATGCAGGCGGCAAGCCATCTCGGTTTGATATTCGTTGCTCTGCGTCGAGAGACCGAAAACATGCGCCGTACCGGCGGCCTTT
>Ga0163163_10001935_pt1 | contig 17539 bp, 16 predicted proteins | sample S65metaG_FD_119766 | JGI IMG/M metagenome (GOLD analysis project Ga0163163, IMG submission 119766) | Switchgrass rhizosphere microbial communities from Kellogg Biological Station, Michigan, USA - S6-5 metaG | ecosystem: Host-associated > Plants > Roots > Rhizosphere > Soil | place: USA... | reverse complement strand
GGAGAAGACGCGTTGCATTTCGCGCAACTCGGTGCCCAGGTTCTAGCGTTGGACATCTCTCCTGAAATGGTTAGGGTCGCGCGTGGTAAAGGGGTCAACGCGCGCGTGCTCCCAATCGAAGGCGTCCATGCGCTCGCGGTTGCCTTCGATTTGGTTTTATCCAACTTCGGCGGATTAAATTGCGTTCGCGACCTGTCGGCTCTCCGAGAAACGCTGGTGCGATTGGTCCGCCGAGATGGATACCTGGCCGTCTGCCTCATGGGGCGTTTCTGTCTGCGGGAATCCGCGCACTACGCTCTTCGCGGCCAGTTTAAGAAAGCCGCGCGGCGCTGGCGAGGAGAGACGTTGACCTCCGCGGGTCTGCGCGTATCCTATCCCACGTTGAAACAGGTTCGGGAGGCGCTGTCGCCGTCTTTCGATCTGGTTGCCGATGTCGGCATCGGGGTCTCCGTTCCGCCCTCGTTCGTAGACGGAACACCTGCTCCTTTGCTGAATACTTTGGCCTCGCTCGATGCTCGCATTGAATCATCGAAACTCGGCCGTGCCATTGGGGATCATCGTCTTTTCGTATTCCGTCGGAGCTAGCCATGGATTCCGCGACGCGACAGCAATTCCTGCAGGATTACGCCACCATCCGACACGCGGAAGGGCGCGGTTCCATAAATTCCGCGTATTACCGCGAGCTGCCCTATCGCGATCTCAGCGGCAGGAATTCTGAACAGTGGCGAATCCGGGCGCGCAGCTTCCACGCTTTCGAGCGCACCGTTCTCGCGGACGCCGAGCAGCACGCTGGACGCGAGCTTGATATTTTGGACCTCGGCGCAGGCAACGGCTGGATGTCATACCGTTTGGCGCTACGCCAGCACCGCGTAGTGGCCTTGGATATTTTCTGTGACGAATTGGACGGACTGGGCGCGTTAACGCACTATCCGCTCCAGTTCCCCGCGGCCGCGGCGGAATTCGATTTGCTTCCGTTTCGCGAATCTTCCTTCGACCTGGCAGTCTTCAACGCATCGTTCCACTATTCGCCCGACTATCGCCGCACGCTGAATGAAGTTCGCCGTTGCCTCCGTCCCAGCGGACGGCTGGTCATCATGGACTCGCCTGTCTACCAACGCAGTGAGCATGGCGAAATGATGCGCGCCGAGCGTCAGGCCTATTTCGAAAAGCTCTACGGCTTTCGTTCGGATGCGCTCAAAAGCATTGAATATCTGGACCAACCGATGCTCGACGAACTCTCTAGTGAGCTAAAGATCGACTGGCAGTACAGCCAACCCTGGTATGGCTTGCGGTGGGCCCTGCGCCCATGGAAAGCAAAACTTCGGGGCAAACGGCCCCCGTCGCGGTTTCTCATTCTGGTGGGGAGATTCAGAGACCGATGATCATCTTGCTCCATCCGAAAGCCGTTAAGCCAAAGAATCGCCGCTTCCCTCTGGCGATTCTCTCGATTGCCGCGGTGCTCGAAGGCGTCGAGGACTACGTCATTGTCGACGGCAACCTCGACACGCAGCCCGGCGCAACCATGGACCGCATTGCGACGGAGCACCAAGTCGAGTTGCTCGCGGTATCCGTGATGCCCGGCCCGCAAATGGTGGCTGCCATCGCGCTCTGCCGTGAGTTCCGCCAGAAACATCCGAAGGTCCCCATCGTTTGGGGTGGATATTTCCCTTCGCTTTACACCGACGCCACACTGAACGCCGCTTACGTCGATTTCGCAGTGAAAGGGCAAGGCGAAGATACGATCGTGGAGCTGCTTTCGGCACTGCGCGGTGCCCGGAAGTTTTCGACCGTCAACGGCCTTTCTTTCAAGGACGACTTCGGCCTTCACGTTCACAACGCGGAAAGGCATCTGCGCTCGCCGAACGACTTTCCGCGGCTTCCGTATCACAAGCTGGGACCCATCGAGCGCTACTTGCTGCCCACTTTCCTGGGCCGCCGCACTGCGGTCCACCACGCAAGCATCGGTTGCCCGTTCCGCTGCCAGTTCTGCGGCGTAGTGCCGATTTTCGATGGCCGCCAGAAAACTGAGGAGCCCGAGCGCACCGCTGAAGTCCTCACGATTCTCCAGCAGAAACACGGCATCGACGCCGTCCAGTTTTACGACAACAATTTTTTCCTGAATGAAAGCCATGCGCGCAGACAGGCGGAGTTGTTGGCTCCGCTAAAGCTGCGCTGGTGGGCCGAAGGCCGCGTGGACACTTTCCTCCGCTATTCCGACACGGCGCTGCGTGACATCCGCAAGGCCGGAGCCACCATGATGTTTTTCGGCGCTGAATCCGGCTCGAACAAAGTGCTCGCCGAAATGAACAAGCGCATCACGGCCGAGCAGACGCTCGAGTTAGCCGCGCGTATCCGACAATTCGGCATCGTTCCAGAGTTCTCGTTTGTGGTGGGAAGTCCCACCGCGCCGGCTGAAGATACACGCGACACCATCCGATTCATCCGGCGGATTAAACGTCTCAACCCGGAAGCCGAAATCATCGTGCAGCATTACATTCCGACCCCGCACCCCGACGGAATGTATGGCAAGATCAACGGCAAGATCGAATTTCCCAGCACTCCGGATGAGTGGGCTACCGAACGCTGGCTCAACTTCACGATTCGCCAGGACCCGCATCTTCCCTGGTTGCCATCGCGCGTCAAGCGCCGCATCGACAATTTCGAGCTAGTGATTAATTCGCGCTGGCCGACCGTGCAGGATATCCAGCTCCCACAGTGGAGCCGGATGCTTCTGAAATCTCTGAGCAGTTGGCGGTATGCGTTGGGATTCTACGATTTTCCACTGGAGCTTGCGTGGGCACAACGATTCGTATCGCTGCGCAAACCACGTTGGGAGAGCTTGTGACTACGATTTCAGCGGCAGCGGCTTATCGAATGTGGGCCGGCACTTACGATGAGGATCCAAACCCGCTCCTGGCGCTGGAACACCGCATCTTGAGCGAACGCCTCAATCTAGTTCCCGGTGAACGCATGGTGGATCTGGCGACAGGCACCGGCCGCTGGCTAGAGTACGCTCTCGCGCATGACGTACACGCGACCGGCGTCGATCTTAGTCCCGAAATGCTGGCGGTGGCGTCGACCAAACGCGGTGTGCGAGGCCGCCTCGCGTGCGCCGACGTCTGTGCCCTGCCCTTCGCCTCACATTCCGCAGATGTGGCGGTCTGCTCATTCGCGCTGGGCTACATCGATCGTCTCGAACTCGCCTTCCACGAGATGGCTCGCATCGCGCGCCGCATCATCACCAGCGATTTACACCCTGACGCCATTCGCGCCGGTTGGGTTCGGTCCTTTCGTAGCAGTAGCGGAAGTTACGAACTTGAACATCACGATCACCTGTGGGATCGGATCGAAACCTGCGCGCGGGCAGCAGGTTTGCGTCCAATCTGGAAACTGGATGCATCGTTTGGTGAACCAGAACGCACACTTTTCGAGCGTGCGGGAAAGGGCGATGCGTTTCACGCCGCACGGCGAGTCCGGGCCATTCTTATTTCGGGTTGGGTGGTCGGATGAGACTCACCGGCGCGAGAATCGCACGTGATGCAAGGACCACCGAGGTCCTCGATTTGGAGGTCCGCGATGGTCGCATTTCGTTCACCGCTGCCCCCACAGATTCCGCAGTCGTGGACCTGACAGGTTTTTTAGTATTGCCCGGCTTGATCAACGCTCACGATCATCTTGAATTCAATTTGTTCCCGAGTCTGGGGCGCGGCACTTATAAGAACGCGAGGAGTTGGGCCGCCGACATCTATCAGCCCTCCGTTTCGCCGGTGAAGGAACATCTTGCACTGTCCAAGCGCACCCGCCTGATCTGGGGCGGCCTCAAGAACTTGTTGAGCGGCGTGACCACGGTGGCGCATCACAACCCTCTCGATGACACCGTGCTCGACCCTTCGTTTCCGGTGAATGTGGTGAAGCGGTTCGGCTGGGCCCACTCGCTGGATTTCAGCCCGGACCTGGTCGAACGTTTCCGCACGACGCCCAAAGATTGGCCGTTCATTATGCACGCGGGCGAAGGCGTCGATGAAAATGCACGCTCTGAGTTAGGCCGTCTGGAACAACTCGGAGTGCTGAGCGGGCGCACCGTGCTGGTCCACGCCATCGGCTTGGATCAACCCGATCTTCAACTGCTAAGTGCGCGGCGGAGCGCCCTAGTTTGGTGTCCCAGCTCGAACGTTTCGACCTATGGTCAGACTCTCTCCGCATCCACTCTTCGGTCGGATTTGAACGTGATCCTCGGAACCGACTCCGCACTTACCGCTCAAGTTGACCTGATCGATGAACTCGAAGTCGCGCAGCGTACACACCCACTCACCGTTGACGATCTTTTCGAAATGGTGACTACTCGATCCGCCCGCGTGCTTCGGCTTAACGATGGGGAAGGAACGATACGGGAGGGCGGCGTGGCGGATCTCGTTGTCGTCGCGGACCACGACCAGAGTCCCGCGGAAGCCCTGCAACGGATGCGTCCGGAAATGGTGATTGTCCGCGGGAAGGTCAGACTTGTCTCCCCGAGCTTCTTGAACACCACGGAGTGGCACCCAATCAACGTTGAAGGACGGGGCAATTGGTTCACCGACGTGAACCTCCCATCTCTGCACGACGAGACCCTTCGTGTCCTCGGGCCTGAGTATCGGCTAGCGGGAAGGCGGGTATCGCAGTGACCCTCGATTCCCTGCCCGTTCTCATCTTGAATCCGCACAGCCGCTGCAATTGCCGCTGCACGATGTGCGACATCTGGAAGACCACCAAGGCCCAGGAAATCAGCGTAGAGGATCTCAAGCGTCAGCTAGAGAGCATCAAACGTCTGCACGTGCAATGGGTCGTCTTTTCCGGCGGCGAGGCGCTGATGCATTCCGATTTGTGGAGCCTCATCGATCTGCTCCGTGAGCGGCAGATCCGAATCACGCTGTTGAGTTCGGGATTGCTGCTCGGCCGGCATGCCGCGTCTCTGGTGAAGTCTGTGGACGATGTGATCGTTTCGCTCGATGGTCCGCCGGCGATTCACAACTCAATCCGCGGCGTTCCCGGCGGTTTTGAAATCATGGCTGCGGGGATCGCATCCATTCTGGAGGGTGACCCCAACTTCCGTATTTCCGCCCGCTGTACCGTCCAGCGCTCAAACTTCCGTTATTTGTGCGACACAGTGGATGCTGCACGCGCGCTGCACCTTAACTCGATTTCGTTCCTTGCAGCGGATGTCGATTCCACTGCCTTCGCCCGGTCCGATGGCTGGTCAATCGAGAAAAAGGCTACGGTTGGCCTCGATCCCGCTGAGATCGCGGGCCTTGAGTCGGAAATCGAAGCGCTGATTTCGCGCGGCGTATGCGGACACTTTGTTTGCGAATCGCCGGCGAAGCTTCGGCGCATCGCGCGCCATTTCCGCGCCGTGCTCAACGAAATACCAGGGGTAGCTCCTGTCTGCAACGCCCCTTGGAATTCGGCCGTGGTCGAAGCCGACGGCGCTGTGCGCCCGTGCTTCTTTCACGGTCCCATCGGAAATCTGAATTCGGGGAAACCGCTCGATCAGATATTGAACGGCCCTGAGGCCGTCGCCTTTCGTCAATCACTGGATGTGGCCACCAACGCAGTCTGTCAAAAGTGTGTCTGTTCCCTCAATTGGAGATCGCTGTGATGTCTTTAGCTGTTCGTACCAGCATGCTTCTAGTAATATTCTGCACGGGCGTCTTCGTCGCGAATGCGCAGGATAAACCGGCCAACCATTTCGTAGAAAATACGGTCTGCAGAACGTGCCATCCGATCATCTGGAGTAACTTTTATAAGAATCCGCACTTCAAGAGCGTCGCTTCTGGTAAGGAACCACCAGAGAGTACGGGCTGCCAAGGATGCCACGGCCCCGGCCTCCTTCACGCCCAAAACGGTGGCGGAGCGGAGACCATCCGTGCGTTCACGACGCTTCCCGCCGAGCAGGTTTTGGACGCCTGCCTTCGCTGCCACAGTCAAACACTTTCGAGGGCCAACATCCGGAGCTCTCAGCACACGCTAAACGGGATGGCTTGCACTAGTTGCCATTCCATTCACGGCTCGCAATCCGTTCGCGCGCTCCTGCGCAAGCCTCAGACCACGCTCTGCGAAGGGTGCCATACCGACGTGCGTGCTCAGTTCGCGATGCCCTTCAAGCACCGAGTTGAAGAGGGAGTGATCTCGTGCACCGACTGCCACAATCCACACGGCACCTTTGCTCCCACCTGGAGAATGGCCTCGCGTCCGCACCAGGTAGACCAAGCGGCGCCAAACGAAGAGCCTTGTCTTAAATGCCATGCCGATAAGCGCGGGCCCTTCATCTTCGAACATCTCGGGGTTCGCGTGGACGGATGCGAGACGTGCCACGCTCCTCACGGCTCGACAAATTCGCGTTTGCTACGTCGCCCAGTGGTATTCACCTTGTGCCTGGAATGTCACAACGGCGCGGGGAACTTCGGCCGGCAGGGCACCGGCATTCCGAGTCAAACACCGAAGCATAACATGGCTGATCCGCGCTATCAGAACTGCACGGCCTGCCATGTTCGCATCCACGGATCGAACGCCGATTCCAGCTTTTTGCGGTAACACCAATGCGAATTACGATTCTTCTCATTCTGATCGCGAGCGTCGCGGCCGCTCAACCTCCGGTAGCCCCCAGCCCCGACCCGGCCGGGGAACGAGCCGGAGAAAACGTACACAACTACAACATCGTCGATAGCTTTGAAACTGGATACCGCTTCAGCACCGTGGGCGGAAGTGACGCCCAGTACCGCAGCAGCGTCAACTACGGCAACGGAATTCGGCTGCTGGGAAGTTCGCTGATTGTGACTTCAAGGGATGGCCATGGCTCGCTGTTCGACCAGATCACCTTGTCCACCCAAGGACTCGGCAACGATCCCTATGAATCGGCGTCGCTGCGTGTTGAGAAATACCGGACTTATCGCTACGACATGAGCTGGCGCCAAAACGATTATTTCAATCCCGGCTTGGTAACGGGGGGCGGCAACGGGCAGCATCTCCTGGACACGCAGAATCGGATGCAGGATCATAACCTGACGTTGTTCCCGCAGTCCAATCTCAAATTCTTTCTTGGATACAGCGGTTCTACGCAGAGCGGGCCGTCTTATTCATCGATTCAGCAATTCGACGTGACCGGCAATATTTTTCCGCTGTTCTCGAATGTGCACCGTGTATGGCGCGAATACCGGCTGGGCAACGAATTCCAGTTTTTTGGAATTCGCGTGAATTGGATGCATGGGTGGCAGGATTTCAAAGACGACACCGGCGCCGTACTCGCAACTTCCGGGGTCCCTGGCGCCGTCCCCTTGCCGCCTGAATCACCGGTGAATCTCACTAGATTTCGGGCCAGCGATCCGAATCATGGAACCAATCCGTATTGGCGAGCGGCCATCTTCGCGCAGCGAAAGCTGTTCAATGTGAATGGCCGGTTTACTTATTCCGGGGGTCGGCGCGCATTTGTAGTCGATGAGAGCGCGCAAGGCGTTGCCTCCTCGCTGACGCGCGTGCAAAACGTCGTCACTCTCGGCGACGCCCAACGTCCGGTCGCGACCGGCAACTTGAATGTCAACTTTACGCCCACCTCTAAACTGACCATTGCCAACAGCACTTCTGTCTATAACATTCGTACGCTCGGCGACTCGTTATTCACTCAATTTGACAGCGCTACTCAAGCCACAACGGTGCTTTTCTACAACTATCTCGGCATCCGGACAGTCGCCAATGACACCAACCTGAATTATCAGGTGTCGCCATTGGTGGGTTTCATGGCGAGCTATCATTTTTCCGACCGATTGATCTCCACTCAGGACCAATTCACCTTTGCGGGAGCGGTATCCAGCAGCCCGGCAGAACAATCGAATCAGCTTCACTCCGGGCAGATTGGAGTGCGCATCACTCCCTGGAAACCTCTCAGCGTGTTGCTCTCCGCGGAGATCGGAACCGACAGCCACCCCTTCACCCCGGTAGCCGACGCCGACTATCACGCCTTAACCGCCCGCGTTCAGTATCGTGCGAAGGCATTCCGCCTTCTGGCAACCGCCAACTCAAACTACAATGCGAACTCCGTGTCCCTTACTTCGTACGGTTCGCAATCCAGGACTTATTCCGTGAGCGGCAGTTGGACGCCCCGCAGCCAGTTCACCGTCGATGCCGGCTTTAATCGGGCGCATACCTACTCGATTGGCGGGATCGCCTATTTTACGGACGCGCAACTCATTCAGGGACAAAGCTCGATTTACTTGAGCAACATTAATTCGATTTACGCCGGGGTTCGCTATGAGATCGCAAAGCGAATTGACCTCTATGCCGCCTACACCCGCGTTCAGGATTTAGGAGACGGCCGCGATTCCGCGGCTGCCGGAATCGGGAACTCGCCAGCGGTGTTCCAGGCGGTGCAAACTTTCCCCGTAGCATTCCAGTCTCCCATGGCGAGGCTCTCGGTGAAAATCAACGAAAAGCTCCGCTGGAACGCAGGATATCAATACTACGGTTATAGAGCGGACTTCACGTCCTTGTTGGGGTATCGCGCAAACACCGGATACACGAGTTTATCGTTCTCGTTTTGAACCTATGGAATCGAAGTCCACTTCGCTGCCGCAGCCGGAAGCGCCGTTCTTCGATCCCGCGCAGAACGCGTGGGTGTTGAGCCGGTATGAGGATGTGCTGGCCGCCTTGCGTGAACCGTCGCTCCGCCAGGCGGGTCCGCAAAAAGCGCCGGCGCAAGTGCGCGAAGACGTGTTGAGCGCCCTTACCCAGTCAAAGATTTCAGAGTGGCAGGAACAGATCGAGCCTCTCGCTGATCGCATCATTGCGGAACTTCCGCCGGGTGGCCCGGTCGATCTGGTGAGCGAAGTGATTCGGCCCTGGTCGCTCGCCGTCACCATCATCGTGCTCGGTCTGGATCCCGCGGCTGGCCGGAAGTTGGCCGCGCTTCAAGCGCACCTCTCTGGCGGCAGTAGCGATTCACCGGCGTCGCAGCGGCCGCGTCGATCGTTAAAATCTCTGAATCGCGCCGTGCGGCGGAGAATCGCTAGCGCACGGTTGCAAAAGATATTGCGGAACGTGCGCGTGAGTGGAGCGCAGTCGCTTTTTCTGGGGGTTTCACAGACGCTACCCGATTTTTTGGCGAATGCGTGGCTCGCGCTTTTGGAGCATCCTCTTCAGCTCGCCCGACTCCGCACCGAACCACATTTAATGCCGAAGGCCATGGAGGAATTGCTTCGCTATCGCGGCCCGGTTCATACCCTGACGCGGGAAGCGGACCAAACTCTGGAACTGGCGGGTGTCGCAATTGCGCAGGGCCAACGCGTAATCCTGAAAATGGCTCTGGCGAATCGCGACCCGGAGCACTTCGCGGATCCAAACTCCCTCGACATCACGCGGCCAAACGCCGGACATCTTGCACTTGGCGCAGGTTCGCATTCCTGCGTCGGTGCGCTGCTGGTTCGCATGGCAGCGATTTCAGCCACTCGCGCGTTCGCGCATAACATGGCCAGCGCCGAACTCGTCCAGCCTGTTGTCTGGCGGCGCGGGTCAACGCTCGACTCGCCATCTTCCATACGGGTCCGTTACGATCCCCTGGAAAGTTCTGCAATCCAGAGGGTCGCCCGTTCATCGGCAGGTTTATAAGCATCCTGCGGAGACCCATGGCATAATGTGCCAGATGGAGCATATTCCCATGGATCAAGCCTCACGGCCCATTTTGAGAACCGCTCCATCATTGAGGCTTCTCGTTTTCGCGGCAGCACTGGCGGCGACGGCACTCCCTTCGAGAGCCGAAGGTCTGCCCGACGGGCCTGGCAAGAACTTGGTCGAGGCCATTTGCAGTGAGTGCCATACCACTGAGCGCATCGCAACTCAGCAATTGACCAAGCCTCAATGGGCAGACAAAGTTCTGGAGATGTTGCAGGAGGCGCCCGATGTCAAACAGTCGGAGCGCGACAAGATTGTCGAGTATCTCGCGAAGTACTTTCCAGCCCGAGCCAACGTGAACAAGGCCAATGCCAAGGAGCTTCAAGCAACACTTGAACTTTCTCCAGAATCAGCACTAGCTATTGTAAGTTATCGGCAAGCGAATGGAAGCTTCAAGAGGCTCGACGATCTCAAGAAAGTTCCCGGCATAGACACCGCGAAGCTCGACGCCAAGCGCGAGATTATCGACTTCAAAGAGTAGTCTCCTAAGCGGCGTTTTCCTGCATCTCAAGCATTGCCCGCCAAACGGCGATCCATGCGCCCTCATGCTGCTGGAACACCCAAAGATCCCGGCCGCTCGCCCGGTATCGCTCGCCTGAACGCTCGTAAACCATCTCATATCGAAAGGTAATCACAGCCGTGTCGTCGGCGACATCGACCTGCTGATCATGCTCCTGGAATTCCTGGATGGTCGCGCTTTGGCAGAAGTCATGGAACCCGGCAAGAAAGCCCGCCCGGCCCTGAATCTTCCCGGCGAAATCGGGAAAGACGGTGACAATGTCCGAGTGCACCAGTGGCGTAAGGTCCTCGACCCGGCCGTTGAGCCAGGCCTGGTTTATCTGGCGCATGGCTGCCGCGGCACTCTCGTGTTTGGATTCGTCCATGAAAATACTCTGCCATCAGCGGCAACGTTAGGCAAGTCCTCCCCTGCCCCGACGTGTATTCTTGAACAAGAGAATTCCGTGATCGCCTCGTCGCGACAATCGACTTCCGGTTCGACAAACCTTCGCCGCATCCTGCGCGTCGCTTCCGGCAATGCGCTGGAGATGTATGATTTCCAGATCTTCGGCTTCTACGCTCCGGCCATCGCGCACGTCTTCTTCCCGAGCACCAGCGAGTACGCGTCGCTCATGCTCTCGCTCACAACCTTCGGCGCCGGTTTCCTGATGCGCCCGCTGGGAGCGATCGTACTCGGCTCCTATATCGACAAGCACGGTAGGCGCGCAGGTCTGCTCCTCACGCTCACCCTGATGGCCTTCGGCACGTTATCGATCGCGTGTCTTCCAGGCTATGCGGTTTTGGGCTTGGCCGCTCCGCTGCTGGTGCTGCTGGGCCGCTTGGTGCAGGGCTTTTCCGCCGGTGTGGAACTCGGAGGCGTCGCCGTTTACCTCTCTGAGATCGCACCGCCGGGACGCAAAGGATTCTACGTCAGCTGGCAGTCCGGCAGTCAGCAAGCGGCCGTGATGTTTACGTCCGCGCTCGGGATTGTTCTCGCGATCTCGTTTTCAACGGCGCAGATGGCCGCCTGGGGATGGCGCATTCCATTGCTAGCCGGATGCGCGCTTTTGCCGCTGCTATTGTTTCTGCGGCGCTCCCTGGAGGAGACTCCGGAATTCCTCGCTAGGAAGCGCCGGCCCGGCACGCGCGAAATTTTGGAATCACTGCTGGCCAACTGGAGACTGGTGCTCCTCGGCATGATGATGTCGACCTTCAGTACCGTCTCCTATTACCTGGCGACGGTTTATACACCCACCTACGGCGGCTCCGAGCTCCACCTGCCGCCGACCGGCACGCTAGTCGTGACCCTCGCGGTGGGTCTGTCGGCGTTCCTCCTGTTACCCACCTCGGGAGCGCTATCCGACCGCATCGGCCGCCGGCCGATTCTAATTCTTTCCACCTCGGCTGCGATACTCACGGCGTATCCGGCGCTGGCTTGGCTATCCACTGCGCCTTCCTTCCAACGCCTGCTCGCAGTGGAGGTCTGGTTCGCGTTTCTTTTTGCCGCCTATCAGGGCGCGATGTCTCCGCTCATGGTCGAAATGATGCCCGCCAAGATGCGGACCACCGGGTTCGCTCTTGCCTACAGCTCGGCCACCGCCGTGTTTGGCGGATTTACGCCAGCCGTTTCTACTTATCTGATTCATGCCACCGGCGACCGCGCCATGCCTGGAGTCTGGCTGTCGCTCGCCGCCGCAATCGCTTTATCAGCTGTGCTGATTGTGACTGCGCGCACCAGTTTCTTAGCGAACTCGCGGGTAACTCAAATCGCCACCGGCGACGTCCAATAGAGTGGGAGCGAACTGCGTATAGCAGTTGCGACTGTTCTCATATGTGGACGCATTTATTTGAAGTTATCCTAACAGGTGTCGGGCTTTTCGTAGGTCCGCTGATGGTGGTCGGGGCCATCGCAGGCGTCTTGACAATCGCCTACCGGCTCTTTCACTTGCTTCACCAACAGCAACGCCAGAACTAGCTCAATTGCGCGATCCTAAGAACACCGCCGTCATGACCAAATCGGAAGTTCGCGCGCGCATTCAGGAGATCGGGATCATCCCTGCGATTCACGTTTCTTCTAACGAAGATGCCCAGTTCGCGGCGAGGGAAATTTCGGCTGCGGGGATTCCCATCCTGGAGCTCGCGACCATTGAACCCGGCGCGATGGAAATCATTGCCGAACTGGTGCGCAACTATCCGGATCTGATCGTCGGCGCCGGCGAGCTGACCGATGCGCAGACCGCGCAGCGCTGCTGGGACGCCGGAGCGAAATTCCTTACAGGCCCCGGTCTCGAATTAGGCCTGGATTCAGGCGGCTTGGAAATCTCTAGCGAAGACGGCCCAGTGATCATCCCCGGCGCGCTCACTCCTACCGAAGTGTTGAAGGCCTGGAAATCCGGTTGTGATTTTGTAAAAGTTTTTCCCTGCGCCGAAGTGGGAGGCGCCCGCTATATCCGCGCGCTCAAAGGGCCCTATCCGTACATACCGCTGATCGCTTCCGGAGGCGTCAATCAGGAGACTGCGGCGGAATTCATCGCCGCTGGCGCCACGGCCCTGGGAATCGGCGGCGCCTTGATCCCGCACGAGTCCATTCAGCTTCGTCAGACACAGCGCATCCACGAGTTGGGACGCCGCTTCGTCGCCATCGTGAAGCACTCTCGATCTCTGTCGCCCCATCGCGAGCAAAAGATTTAACCGGGATGCGTACGTCTAACGCGGCGCTCCCAGATATCGCTTGCGCATTTTCGCGACGATGGTAAACGCTGGATCCACGACGTTCGAGACTTCGTACTCCATCCCCTGGCCCAGCAGCAGGCTGGCGCCGCGTTCGTCGAATCCGTAGCTGTCCATCAGCCAGCGCAACAGCTCGGTAGTTGCGTGCTGCAAGGCTTCATTGAGCGCCCGCGAACTGCCCAGAACCATGATGTAATCCTGAGTTTCCAGGCGGGGCCAGTTGATTTTTTTCCCTTTGACAAGGTCCACGGAGAATTCCACGTCAAGCGAAGTCTCGATTGCGTTCCCCAGCACTTCGCCGTCGCCCTGCCGCGCGTGGCCATCGCCCAGAAAAAGCAGAGCGCCCGTCTCGAACACCGGGAGCATCACGGTCGCGCCCGCTCCCATACCGTTGTAGTCCATATTGCCGCCAAAGGTGTCAGCCGTACTCGTATGAATCGCGGCATGATTGTCCGGAGCAACACCGATACAGCCCAGCATGGGGCGCAGCGGCAACTCGATACGCGGTCCCTTGTAATCGGCCGGATCGCTAGACGCAATTCCCTTCTGTTTATCGATATGCCAGGTCGCCTGTTTCGCCTCGCGCAGGGCTTCGTACCGTAAAAAATCAGGGTCCGCTGTGTATGGAGCCAACAGCGTTGAGGAAAAGCCGGTAGCCCGGTTGGTTTCCAGGCGCAATATGTGAACCACCAAAGTGTCGCCCGGTTCGGCGCCGTCGATGAAGAACGGGCCTGTCTCCGGATTTGGCCGCTGGCCGCGCTGGACGCCAGCGGAATCAACGCCGCGCGCGTCGATAGTCGACGTGACCACGTGGTCCCCTGGCTTGATGTGCAGCACCGGTGGATGCGCCCCCGAAAAGGTGTTGTAGAATTTCGTCGGCGTAAATTGATGTGTTTCCGCGAAAGCGGTGGCCGTGAGCACCAGTGTCAGGAGCAGTCTCATTCTCATCCTCCAGTTTGGTCAAGTATAGCGAAATCGCGGGCTCCGCCTTGTGCGAAACCGGAAAGGATTGTAAGATACAGCTTGTCTTTCCGGCACATGCACTCATAGAAGGGACCTGACAAACACTCATGCGGCTAAGAGATCAAAAAACTTTATTGTCCCGACGACTACTCGCGGCCACCAGAGTCATGCTCGTGGCCTTGATCGGCGCCGGGCTGGCCGTCGCTCAGCCGGCGTCTACGGACAAACCGCTTCTGGCGGAACAGGTCTTCAAGAACATTCAGGCCCTCAAAGGAATCTCCGTCGACGATTTTCTGCAGACCATGGGGATCATGACCGCCGCCCTCCAGTTCGACTGCGCCGATTGTCACAACAACGCTGGCACCAGCGCTGTAGATTGGGCCGCTGACACGCCACGAAAGGTTATGGCGCGCCGCATGGTGAACATGGTCGCCACCATCAACAAGACCAACTTCGGCGGCCGCCAGGTGGTGACCTGCTGGACCTGTCATCGCAATCGCGACAAACCCATGACCACGCCGACTATGGATGTTATCTACGGCATGCCGGCATTGGAGTCGGACGATGTCGTTCAGCCGATTCCCGGACTGCCATCCGCCGATACCATCCTCAATAAATTCATCCAGGCTTCAGGCGGCGCTCAACGTTTGGCCAGCCTCACCAGCTTCGACGCGAAAGGCACCAGCGTAGGGTTCGGAGGATTCGGCGGCGGCGGCGACGTCGAGATTGTCGCGAAATTTCCGGATAAGCGCTCGACCATCATCGTGTTTAAGGAAGCGACTGGCCGGGGCGACCAGATCAGAGCTTACGATGGACAAACCGGTTGGGTGCGAACACCGCTCAATGTCGTGGGAGAGTTTCAGTTAGGCGGCGGAGATCTAGACGGAGCCAGATTCGACGCCCAGCTCTCCTTCCCAGGGCAGATCAAACAGATTCTCACGAATTTGAAAAGTGGCCCGTCGACTTCCATCACCGACCTTCCCGGGCCATCGAGCCAGTCTTCACTGGAGCAGAATGCGGCGGCCTCCAACCAGGAACACAGCGTCGATGTGGTTCAGGGCACTGGGCCAAGAGGCCTTCTGGTGACGCTTTATTTCGATAAGCAGACCGGCTTGCTTCTGCGTGAGTTGCGCTATGGCAATTCGCCGATCGGCCGCGTTCCCACTCAAATCGATTTCTCGGATTATCGCGACGTAGACGGAGTGAAACTGCCGTTCCGAATCACCTATGCGTGGTTGGACGGACGCGATTCAATCGTGCTGCGGGAAATTAAAACCAATGTCCCAGTGGACGAGGCGAAATTCGGCAAACCCGCTCCGCTAAAGCCCCGCTAAGCCGACCGTAATCAAAGTGAGAGTCTACTTCTTCTCGGCGTCGGCGGGCATCTGCAGACCAAGGAAAAGCCTCCGGCCGTCCGTGAACGTCACGTTCTTGCCGACCGCTCGATTCGACCCGTCCTTCGCCTGGTAACCCTCGACGATGATCTCTGCCCCGGCAGGCAGTGAATCTCTGGTGAATCCGAGCCGGTACAAGTTGTTCGGACTGCCGCCTTCGATCATCCAGGTGACCGCTTGTCCGTCTTCGCCCTTCACGGACATGTGGATCCAGGAGTGTGGATTGGTCACTTCCCACTTGATCACCGCTCCCTTCAATTTGAGCGGTTTCTTCTGATCGAATTCCGCGGCAAACGCGTGGTGCGCCCACAGTGGTACCGCAGCCGTGAGCAGACCAAGAGCAGCCACCATAACCAACAGCCTTGTTCTCATCTGTTCTCCTTTGCGTTTTTCCTCGCTACCACTACTTCCCTGCCTTCTTCGCGGCTTCTGCTTCAGCCACGCGAGCACCATTAAGGGTGTTCACTAAGCCGTAGTTCGCTTCGTGGCAAGCGTACTCGTACAATTGCCCTTGCATCTTGGTGATGGGCAGCTCTCCCGACCACGGCTTGGTCCACATCCCAGGGTCCTCCACTGTGAACTGATAGAGGATGGTGTCTGCATCGACGCGCGTCAGCCGTTCGACGACATGCACGTTCTGCGCGTCTTCAAACGGATTCAGATCGGTGAAATTCGTGGTGTCGATCACTAGCGTATTGCCCTCCCAATGCCCGACCGAATCGCCCATCCACTGTTTGACGTTCTTGGCGATATGCGGCCGCCCGTCGGTGGGAATGACCCGTGCGTCGTGGATCATTTCGGCTTCGATGACCACATATCCGGCGCCTTGCACGATCTGCAAATTGCTGTTGTAGGCCGAGGCAAGCAGCGGCGGACCTACATTGGCCCGGGCGATGCACCGCGCGCTTAGAGGCATGTTCTCGGCGCCGTCGAATTGATGCCCTTTCGCCTTGTCTCTGCGTTCCGCCCGACGTTTGCCGGCCTCCGGCGTGAGCGGAGGGATGGTGCCGTCGGACCCCACGATGATGGAAGTCCGCTTGTTCCAGGAGAGCTTGGTCTGAGCGCGGTCCAGTCCGTACTCGCTGAAATCGTAATGGACATCGGCGGCCGTTCCGGGTTGGGTGGGGAGACCTTCCTCAACGTTTAGGTCCAGCCGCTCATGTTCCTTCTTCATCCCCGCCGCCAATTCCGCGTCGGTATAGAATTCTTTCCCAGCGAGATCCTTTGGCCGCTCCAAAGGAGTGACGGTGTTGTTGGTCCATACTCCTTGCAAATCGGGCTGACCTTCGGGCGTACGCGGCGGAGTCCACGCTTTCTTCGCTGTCGCACTCTTTGCTGCTGGCGCGGCTTGACCCGCTGCTGGTACCGCCGACACAACCATAATCAAGGCCGCCAAGGCAGCCGAAGAAGCTACGCGCATCGTTCCTCCCCAAAATAATCCCCTCACTTTGCCGCCTTCTTTGCCGCTTCCTCTTCAATACGGGCACCACGGAGGATCGTCGCGAATTCATCCAGATTCCCTTCGTGGCACGCCCACTCATAGACCGGCCCTTGCGCCTTCGCCATCGGAATCTCGGCGCTCCAGGGCTTATCCCACGTGGCTGGATCCTCGACCGTGAATTGGTAGAGCAGCGTCTTCTCATCGGGGCGTGAGAACCGCTCAACCAAATGGAGTTTCTCGCCCGATCCCCGGAACACAGTCACGTCTGTGAAATTCGTGGTGTCCACCACCAGGGTATTGCCCTCCCAATGGCCCACCGAGTCGCCTTGATACTCGCGAATACTTTGCGAGATATGCGGCCGCCCGTCGGTCGGGATCACCCGCGTCGAATGATCCATCTCGTGCAGCAGCACCACGTACCCCGGCCCTTCTACGATCTGCAGCAGGTTGTTGTCGGCGGCTCCAGGAAGCATCGGGATGCGCTCCTGCGCCATCAAAATGCACCGCTCCTGCAGCGGGCGATTCTCATAGCTGTCGAATTCATGTCCCTTATTCTTCGCGGCGCGATCCGCGTTTCTCTTGCGCGCTTCGGGCAGCATGGGAGGAACCCTGCCCTCCGGCCCCACGATGAGCGAAGTCCGTTTGCTGGACGCCAAAGTGGCCTTGGTCACATCGAAACCGTAGAGGCTGAGATCGTAGCGCACATCCTGCGGGGCGGCGTTTCCCAGATCTGCCTCCTCGGGCACAATCCCCGATTGGATGCGCTTCATCAGCGCAGCGAATTCCTGATCCGTGTAGAATTCCTTGGCGCCCAAGCCCT
>Ga0163163_10001934_pt1 | contig 17541 bp, 14 predicted proteins | sample S65metaG_FD_119766 | JGI IMG/M metagenome (GOLD analysis project Ga0163163, IMG submission 119766) | Switchgrass rhizosphere microbial communities from Kellogg Biological Station, Michigan, USA - S6-5 metaG | ecosystem: Host-associated > Plants > Roots > Rhizosphere > Soil | place: USA... | reverse complement strand
TCGCTACGAACGCATTCGTGAAACACTCGGCGAGCATTGCCAGATCATCGAATTCGCAAGAGTGGACGAAGGTGAAGCGGTGCGATGGCTGACCGACACCGCTGGCCAGGAGAGCGTGAAGGTCGATCCGGACGCAGCCCGCGAATTAGTGGACTCGTTAGGCGGCGATATGATGATGATTTCTGGTGAACTGGAAAAACTCATCCTCTATGTGGGCGACAAAAAGCGCATTAGCCTTGGTGATGTGGAAACCATGGTGCTTGCGGCAAAACAGCGAACTCTGTACGAGTTGACGGACGCGATCAGCGCGAAGGATCGAACCCGCGCACTGGAAGTTTTGGATGCCGTGCTTTCAACCGGCGACGGTGAGGACGCTGCCATCGGACATCTCTACATGCTCGCCAAAACATTCCGACAAATGCTGGTAATCAGCGAGCGGAATGTACGAGATACCCGTGCCCTCTGGCAGGTCTTGTGGCAGGGGTTCCGCGTTCCTCCATTCGCCGCGGAAGATGTCATTCGACAGGCGCGTCGCTATAAGTCTCGCAGAGAACTGACGCAGGCAATACGCCTGATCGCCAAGGCGGATTTGGGATTGCGGTCGAATCCGACGAGCAAGCGGATGGTACTGGAGAACTTGATCCTGGACCTCTGTCGTGAGCCAAAGCCCGTCGAAATTGGCTGGCAGCAGGAAGAGCTGCCGGTCTAGTTCTTCGCCTGTGCGTGCACGCGAGCTAAACCATCCTGTGCAGCCTTCGCTTGTGGCGTATCCGGTGCTTCCTTTAAGTAAGCCTGGTATTGCCTTTCTGCTCCCGCTAGATCTCCCTTCGTCTCCCGAACAGCAGCAGCGATGAGATGGGCAAGAGGGTAAAGATCTGGTTCTGCCTTGTGACACTTCTCGGCATTGGCGAGGGCACTATCCAGGTCCTTGGTCTTGAGCTGCGAATATGCCAGCAGCATCAGGGTATCGGGATTTCCCGGCTGGACCGTATTTGATTTGACGAGCAATTCTTTCGCGCCAGTGAAGTCGTTATCCTGGATCTTCAGCCGCGCCAGATTCTTCGTAGCGTCCGGATTCTTGTCGTTGATTTCGACGGCGCGAGCGAAGGCTTCGCGGGCACCCGTCTCATCTTTCAACTGCATGTCTATGACGCCGATGTTGTTGTACGCCCAATCATATTTCGGATATTCCTCGGTTGCCTTAATGAAGTGCTTCTTGGCGTCTTCCAGTTTCTTTGCTTCCAGATCCTTCAAGCCCTTCTTAAATTCGTTGTGAGCCTTTTCGGGAACGTTCAGCGACGTCGTGGAGATCATCCCGCCGGGGGCACCCTTACCGTCAGGCGATCTCACCTTAACGGCCACGGACTCATTGTGGAAGTTTTCACCCGTATTGACTTCGAACTGGACCGCGGTATTTTCGATCCCGGCGCCGCTAACCTTCAGCTGGTACGTCTTTCCGGACGGAACTGAAAATGAGACGCGACCTTCAGGATCGGTGAATGTCTGCTGAACGGTGCCACCACCGACTCCTGACAATTCGACCATCACCTGAATGGGAAGCGGGCGCGACTCCTCGTTTGTGATCCTTATTTCTACCCTCGACATCCGACTCATACTCGGCATACGGGGTGTCGAGCCAGTGGAGATTCCACTGCCAGGATTAGGCCGGCGTGTTTGAGCGCCCAAAATGAGCGGAACTATCAGCAGCAGCGGCAGGAACAGATGACGGGGTCGAGTCACGGTGAGGTCCCCCTTTAAAGCGAGTGGATGCCTTACACGATTCCAAAGAAATTGATTTGGATGCCTATTTTTAAATCCTTTACTAATTGTTGACAAAAATCAGAGCCGCTTCGCCGTAGCCTCGATGTACGTCTTGAACTCTCCCGGCTTATCCGGAGGAGCGATCTCGAACTTGAGGGCAAGGTGGTCCTTATCCGTCCGCTTGTACGTAAGCCGGAAGCCGGGGCCAGGGCCCTCACTCACGAAGACGGCAGTGTTCGCTGTTGTCGAAATCTTGTAATGAATGACGTGGCCCTCATTGTCGAAATAAACAGCCTTGAGGTCGCCTCCTTCAGGATAAGTAATCATTAGGTCATCGTGACGATAAGCGGGCCGGTCCGCAGTAGCGGGGTATCTAGCGTAGTTGGTACGGACCAGGACGTGTTCTTCAAGATCGGGCTTGATCGTGAATCCACCAGAGCCATTGCCCGGATCGCCGCTGCCATCCCCAACCCAGTCGCCAACTAGGAATGCAAGTCGACCAAATGGGTCTTCGGATTTAGCCGGACTTTGCGCAATGGCCGCGACGGTCACGGCGAACAATAGAATAGTCAGTGGCAGGCTACGCTTCATCCGGTCTCCTAAGAACGCGACATGCTACTGCGATTCGGGTCCTTGTACAAAGCAAAACGGCAGGCTTGGAGGCCTGCCGTCGAAAAATCGGATGGGGCGCTTACTTCTTGGTAGCGGCCTTTACCCGGGCAGAGAGGCGGGACTTGTAGCGGGAGCCAGTGTTCTTGTGGATGACGCCCTTTTTCACGCTCTTGTCGATGAGGGAAACCGTCTCGCGATAGATCGCCTGGGTTTGTGACTGATCGCCGGAGGCGACAGCCGTTCTGAGCTTGCGGAGCTGGGTGCGCAGCCGGGACGCGTTCGCGCGGTTTACCGTCGTCTTCGTTTCCGTCTGCCGGGCGCGCTTCAGCGCCGAGTAATGATTCGCCATAACTGTTGATTCTGTCCTTCTAGAGAGTTCTCTGGAGTAGTCCTGAAAAAGCTATTCTACTGGAAAAACAGGAGTTCTGGCAATTCTCGGCAACAGGAGCCGGTTTCAGCAGCCCCGGATTTTAGCTTCCTGGTAGCTGTTTTCGCCATCTAATGCTTGGGAAGTACCCGAAATCGCCTGGCTTTCAACCCGGCGGGGTACTCAGTTGGAGGACAGTTTTAGAATTGGTTCTGCTTTTAGTTGACGTGGTTCTGAAGAACGGGCTAATCTCAGCCCCAATGGGAGCGTTGCACGCTACCAACTCTCACAACCCGCTGTACTCCGACCCGCCGTACCAATCGTGCTGCCAACTCAACGCGTCTCCCGGCAAAAGTATCGGGAGAGCTGTCCACGTGCTCCGGGGGAGCACAAAGGGGTGACGTCCAAGACTGAATGAAGAAGAAAATCGAGATCAGCCCGAACATCGAGACCCTCTTCGGAACCCGTGACGAAAACCTGCACCTGCTGGAAACCGGCCTCCAAGTCACTATCGACTTGAGGGCTGATTCCATTGAAATCAGCGGCGCGACCGCCGACGTGGCGCGCGCGGAGCAGATTTTCGCCGACTTCGACCATCTGCAACGGTCGGGCCACCAGTTCACCAACGGTGACTTGGGATCGCTGCTGCGCGTCTGCGTGACGGACCCCACGACGACGCTGCGTGCCCTCGCGGAAGCTGGGAAACAGCGCTCGTTTGGAAAGCGCCCGGTACAGCCCAAGAGCATCAACCAGCGGCGTTATCTCGAAGCCATTGAGAAGAACGACATGGTCTTTGGGATCGGTCCGGCAGGTACCGGTAAGACATACCTCGCCGTCGCCATGGCCATCTCAGCGCTGCTGAACAAGCGGGTGAACCGAATCATCCTCGCGCGTCCCGCGGTGGAAGCAGGCGAACGCCTTGGCTTCCTGCCCGGTACATTACAGGAGAAGGTCGACCCCTATCTCCGCCCGTTGTACGACGCGTTGTACGACATGGTGGAGCCGGAGAAGATCGACCGATATCTCGAAAAGAACATCATCGAAATCGCGCCGATCGCGTTCATGCGTGGACGCACGCTGAATGACGCATTCGTCATTCTTGACGAAGCGCAGAACACGACCAGCGAGCAGATGAAGATGTTCGTGACACGTCTCGGATTTAACTCCAAGGCGGTGATCACGGGCGACATCACTCAAATCGACTTGCCGAATGCCTCGAAGAGTGGACTTGTGGAAGCGATGAAGGTGCTCGGGAATGTCGAGGGTATCTCGTTCCAGACGTTCGATGAAGGCGATGTGGTGCGCCATCACCTGGTGCAGCGGATCATTCGCGCGTACGACGAGTTCAAGGTCGCGCGCGATCAACAGTTGACGCTGGGGCTCGATGCGACCGCTGCCGAACAGCGGCCGCTGATGAACGGCCGCACGAATGGTAAGAAGCCGGAGCCAATGCTGGCGCCGGATGTTAGTCCAACCCAGGTCTCGCAGGAGAGCCGGGCGCGGGAATAGAATAGGAACAACAGCCAGAGGAGGGTGGCCCTATCGGTTGCCCTCCTTTTGCTTATGGGAGCGACTTGGTCATTCTGAAAAAGGCGGTTGAGGGAGCGACTGCGGTAGCACTCGCGCGTTTTTTGTCGCGCGCTAAGAAAGCCGCTGGCTTACGGGGCGAGGTTGCAGTGCTGGTCACAGGCAATCGAGAGATCCAGAAATTGAATAAGAACTTCAGAAAAGAGGACAAGCCCACCGACGTGATTTCGTTTCCGTCGGAAGTGGATGGCGTAGCTGGTGATATCGCGATTTCCGTGGAGATCGCGCAGGCGAATGCGCGGGCACTGGGGCATGACACCGCGGCGGAGTTGAAGGTTCTAATACTGCATGGCATGTTGCACCTGGCAGGATTTGACCACGAAACCGACGAAGGTGAGATGGCGCGTAAAGAGACACGATTGCGGAAACAACTCGGATTGCCGGTGGGACTGATTGAGCGAGTGAATGGACGTCCGGCAAATAGGAGGACGAAATGACGACATTAGTCATCATCTTGTTCGTCCTGTTGCTTGGCGTGCTCACGCTAGTTGCTTACACGGCCCGGCTCTACGGGGAGGCCGGAAAATTCCTCTCTCGTGAGTTCCAGGAGAACATCGAGTACTTCGAGCAACACATCGAGCCTCGGCTGAAAGTAAGCCGACAGCGCGCATCGCTTTCCATGGCGTTGCTCGAGCAGATCACGATCACCGCGCAGACCCTGCTCGTCGCATTCGCAATTGAGCGCGAAAACGGGCACTGGCAGGCGGCAGAACTGGGCGAAACCGCCGTACTCATCATTTTTGTAATCGTCGTATTTCAAAGGTTTCTGCCCTATCTGTTATTTGTGCGCACGCGGGGGCAATGGCTTTCGAAGTTTGTGCCGGTGCTGGTGACGTTGATCTACCTGTGCATGCCTCTCACGCTGGTGTTGGGATTCCTCCAATCGGTAGTGTCGCTGACGCGGGAACATGCGGACGAAGAGCCGGAGCATCCATCAGAGGCCGTGGATGCACTGATCGAAGCCGGGCAGGACGAGGGCATTCTCGAGGAGAGCGATCGCGAACTGATTCATTCCGTCATTGAATTCGGCGACAAAATGGTTCGCGAGGTGATGACGCCACGGCCGGATATCGTCGCCGTGCCGGCAGAGACGACCATTGCCGAGCTTACGGATCTCTTGAAAGAGCAGGGTTATAGCCGGATTCCTGTGTATGAGGGCGACATCGACCACATCGTCGGGATCATCTTCTCCCATGACGTGTTGCAAGTGCCGGACACCGAGGCGCACACGCGCATGGTGCGCGATCTGATGTCCAAGGATGTTTATCTCGTGCCGGAGACCAAGCGCGGGAGCGAGTTGCTGCGCGAGATGCAGCGCGAAAACGTCCGCATGGCCATCGTCATTGACGAGTACGGCGGAGTGGCCGGTGTGGTCACGATCGAAGACTTGGTAGAAGAGATCGTGGGAGAGTTGCGCGACGAAGACGAGGATCGCGACGTGGTGCGCGAGAAGGATCACTCCTACATCGTTCCCGGAGGAATGGATGTGGATCGCCTGAACGATCTCTTCGACATACGACGCGGCGATTGGGAGGCGACCACCATCGGCGGCCTCGTGACAGAATTCGCGGGACACATACCGTCGCCCGGAGAGGTAATTGAGCGCGAAGGCCTGCGCTTTGAGGTTCTCCAATCCACCCAGCGGCGCGTGGAGCGGGTGCGGGTCTCACTACTGCACCAGGAAGAGGTCCACCAGCCAGAAAAACCGGAGTCCGGCCAGCGGACGCTGTAAGCTAGTAACATGCCGTTTCGCTCCGGATTCGTTTCCATCATTGGCCGTCCCAACGCAGGCAAGTCCACGCTGCTGAATGCGCTCGTCGGCGAAAAGCTCGCCATCGTTACACACAAGCCGCAAACCACGCGCAACCGGATCACCGGAATCGTTAACGTCAAGAAAGTCGGTCGCCGCCAACCAGGACAGATCGTCTTCGTCGACACCCCCGGCGTGCATAAACCTACCGACGCGCTCAACAAGCGCATGATGAAAGAAGTAGAAGACGCGCTAGTCGGATGCGACCTATTGCTGTTGATGATTGACGTCTCGCAGAAGTTCGGCACCGGCGACGAATTCGTACTCGAACTGGTGAAGCGAACCGAGGCGAAGGCATTCCTTATCCTCAACAAAATCGATCTCATCCCCAAGGGCAGGCTACTGCCGATGATCGAGCAGTATTCGAAGCTGCACAGTTTCGAGGCGGTAATCCCGGTTTCGGCGGAGAAAAAGCAGGGACTGGAAGAATTGGTGACTCTGGTTGTCAACGCGCTGCCGGAAGGTCCGAAGTACTTCCCGTTGGACCAGGTGACCGATCAGCCCGAGCGATTCGTTGTCGCAGAATTGATTCGCGAACAGGTGCTGATTAATACCAAGGAAGAGGTTCCCTACGCGTCGGGCGTCATCGTGGAGCGATTCGAAGACCTTCCGAAGCTGGTAAAGATCGCGGCGGCGATCTGCGTGGAGCGGGAGGGTCAGAAGGGCATCATCATCGGGAAGCAAGGCTCGATGCTGAAACACATTGGCACGCGCGCTCGGCTGGAGATTGAGCGGTTCCTCGGAAAGAAAGTATTCCTCGAAATATTTGTGAAGGTTCGTGAGGGATGGCGGGGATCAGCGAGAGCCGTGGAAGAGACGCTGGATTGGAAAAGGCAACTCGAGGATCTAACTTCGAAGACAATGCCCGAGTAAAACCCGAACCTTACAGAACCTTCGCGAGTTCCCGCAAGACGATGTCACCGTAGTCGGGGTCCTTGATTGAGAACTCGGCCATCTTCATGACGGGGTTTATATTGAAAAATACCTCTCCCTCGCCGCCAGCCAGGAAAAGCTTGTTCGGAGCCCAGTTTCCCGGAGGTTCTGCGTTGAAGCCGCCTTCGGGCGCTTGAGACATGTGGTCGCCAAGAGTCACGTAATCAAACTCAATTTGCGAACTTCGGGTTGCGTGGTTTGGGATGGACTTTGCTTCAAGAGCCTTCTTCAATTGTTGTAGCAACAGAGTGGAATCTGAACCAGCCACAGAGATAATCCGGCCCTTGCCGATAGCCGTAACAAACTGATTGTTGTTCTTCTTCGACAAGGGATCGAACTCTATGCGGAACTTAGCAACGGAGCCTTGCCAAGCGTACGTCGCCACATAGCAGGAACCACCAACGGTACACTCTGAGTCTCTGAAGGGTTCTATCCTGACCCCTACGGCATTGGGGTCCTGTCGATAGGACTCAAATTGCATACGACCTTGCTGTTGAGGAGGCTTTGAGTTGCAGGCTACACTGAGCGCCAAAAGAAGGTAAGGGATGATGAGTGCTACGCGCATTCGATTCGCCCGTAATGTCCTACTCCTTTACCGCAATCCCCAACGCCTTCATCTTCCGATACATGTGACTACGCTCCAACCCGAGGACTTCGGCGGTGCGGCTTACGTTGCCGTGATTCTCGTCAAGCTTCTTCAGGATGTAGTCGCGCTCGTAGGCGGCACGGGCCTGGTGCAGGGTGGAGAACTCGCCGAGGGCGCGGCGGGAGCCATCGCGATAGACGAGTGGAGGCAGGTGCTTGCGGTCGATCTTGTGAACCGTCGGGTTCATGATGACCACGCGCTCGACCACGTTGCGCAACTCGCGTACATTGCCGGGCCAGGAGTAGCGCATCAGCGTGTCGACGGCGTCGTCCGTGATCTCCTTCCCGCGACGGCTGTAGGCGGCGGAGATCTCCTTCAGAAAATAGCGCACGAGCGAAGGGATATCTTCCTTGAGTTCGCGCAGCGGTGGAACAAAGAAGGGAACGACGTTCAGCCGATAGAAAAGATCCTCGCGGAAATTGCCCTTCGAGATTTCGTCTTCCAGATCCTTGTTAGTAGCGGCAATGACGCGGGCGTCGACCGTGATCGGTTCTTCGAGCCCGACCGGGATGAATCGACCTTCATCAAGCGTGCGCAGCACCTTCGACTGCGTCTTCAAACTCATATCTCCGACTTCGTCCAGAAAGAGCGTCCCGCCGTCACCCTTCTGGAATTTGCCATCCTTATCGGCGCTGGCCCCGGGGAATGCGCCGCGACGATGTCCGAAGAGTTCGCTCTCGATCATGTCTTCGGGAATGGCGGCGCAATTCACTTCGACGAACATCTCGTCCTTGCGAAGGCTCTGCGCGTGAATGGCGCGTGCAACTAATTCCTTGCCAGTGCCGGATTCTCCGTAGATCAGCACACGAGCGTTGGTCGGCGCCATAAGCGCAATCTGCTGGCGCAGCGCCTTCATCGGCACACTATCGCCGACGATGACGGACTTGGAGAGAACCTGCCGCTTTAGTTCGCTGTTTTCGGTTCGCAGTCGTCGTGCATCCGCGGCATTCTTTACCACGATCAGTGTCTTGTCGAGTGAGAGCGGCTTTTCCAGAAAATCGTAAGCGCCGAGTTTGGTCGCCTTCACGGCGCTCTCGATCGAACCATGACCGGAGATCATCACGACTTCGGGTCGATCCTCGAATTCCTTGATCTTTTCCAGAACTTCAAGGCCGTCGATTCCCGGCATCCAGATGTCGAGGAGTACGACGTCATAGTGGCTTTTTCGCAACAACTCCAGGCAATCCTCGCCCGTGGGTGCGGAAGATGCTTTGTAGCCCTCATCTTCGAGCACTCCGCTCAAAGATTCGCGAATACCGGATTCATCATCGACAATTAAGACGTGATACATGGTTGTGCCCATTTTACCGAAAGTGTGGCAAATTGAGCACAGGAATTGGCGGACGGCAGGGATAAGTTAGTTGCCGGCTTCTCGGACAACATCATTGGGCGACTGCCCCCGTTCAACTTCCCCGGCGATCGGCAGTTCGACAATGAAGCGCGCACCAACCGGTTTATTCTCCTCCGCGCGAATACTTCCCCGGTGGTCTTCAATGATGCGGGAAACGATGGCAAGCCCCAACCCGGTACCGCGTCCCTTGGTGGAGAAGTAGGGGAGGAAGAGACGTTCCTTGATTTCGGGAGTCAGGCCCTGGCCGGTATCGGCGATAACGACTTCAATCGCTTCACGGCTTTCCAGCAATGAAGTCGATACCGTCAGTTCGCGAAGCATCGACTCCTGCATCGCTTCGGCCGCGTTATCGACGAGATTGGCGACGACCCTTTTAATGGCCTCTGAATCGGCCATCACCGGCGGCAGTTCAGGCGAGAGAAGCTTCCGGACTCTCAGGTTGCTCAGTCGTCCATTGAACATGGCAAGAGCCGATTCGACGATTGCGTTGATGTCCGCCGATTGCGGCTTCGATTGCGGAAAGCGTGCCAAGGTCGAGAACTCGTCGACGAGAGTTCGTACCGTTTCGACAGCGCCGGCAATGGTCTCCGCGCAACCGTGAATGACCGCCAACGATTGATCGTCGGGCGTTCCGCGATCGAGGTGTCGGCGAATGCGCTCCGCGGAAAGTTGAATCGGCGTCAGGGGGTTCTTGATTTCGTGCGCGATGCGGCGAGCGACCTCGCGCCATGCTGCCTGTCGCTGTGCCTGCAACAGTTCCGAGAGATCTTCGAAAACTACGACGTAGCCGAGACTCGATTCGCGACCCGTTACACGCTGAGTCATGGATGCGACCGTGACGCCGACTCGCATCGTAGTCGCGCCGTGTGGTACTTCCAGCTGCGTTTGCGTCGTTCCCATGCGGTCAGCCTTGCGGAGCAGTCGGCGAAGATCGCTGGTGGCCTCTACTCCGAGTCGTTCGCGCAGGACTTCCTTGCGCTCCGCCTCCGCTCCTTCCAGACGGAACATCCTCCGGAAAGCCGTGTTCACGTGCGTGATGTTTTCAGCGGCATCAAGGGAGACGACGCCAGTCGGGATGCTCTCGAGAATCGTCTCCATGTAACGGCGACGCTCCTCCAACTCACGGCTTCCAGCCTCGATTTGTGCGCGGTTGGATTCGAGCTCGGCCGCCATTCGATTGAACGACGCAACCAGTTCGGCCAATTCGTCTCCGGCGGCAACGTCAACCCGGTAGTCGAGGCGACCAGAGCTGATCTCCTGGGTCGCCTGCTCCAGCGCGGAGACGGGACGGATCACCATTTTCGAGAGATATAGCGCGAACCATGTCGCCGCGAACAGCACGATTACCGTCAGCAGTAACAGCACCAGCATGTACGTCTGGCGGATCAGTTTGCGCTCTAGACGCAGAGCTGTGTACTTGCGCTCGCTATCTTCCAGTTCACGTAAGGTGCTGGAATAGTTCGCCGGAAGTGGCATGGCGACAAGCACTCTGCCTTTATCGCCAATCTTCGCCGCCGCCAGCATGAATTCCTTGCCATCCAGCGAAATAGGGACAGGACTCTTCTTTTCGACAGCCTGTAGCGGAAGTTTGCCCTTCAAAACAAGCCAGGAGTCGGGTGCTTGGAAGACCGCTTCAGCGTGTTCGTCAAGCAAAGCAATGGCGAAGCCCCCTTGCAGGGTGAGTTCTCGCCTCCGGAACTCTTCCAGCATCGCGCCAAAATTTCCTGTGTGGTAGGCGCGCTCAGACTCCGGCGATGCGGCAATCGCGTCGGCTTCGGCCTGTGCGTTGCTTCCGGCGTAGCTGCTCAACAGGGTGGTCACCCTGCTGGTGTGCTCCCGCACTTCCTCCGCAGGTCTGGAGAACCACTTGTCGATGGAGCGGTTCATCAGCCCGTAGGAAAACAGGAACATCGCGATAACCGGGCCGAAGGAAAGAACGAGGGCTCCCAGAACCATCTTCGTGCGGAACTTCGACCCCAATTTTGCGGTCTGGCGTTCGAGGTAAAGCTTCAGCAGGTTCCGAACGAGAACAAAGGTCAAAGTGACCAGCAGCAGGAAAATGATCGCCGAAAGTGCGGCGAAGACCAGGGTCTGCTCGGAGGTGTCCGGTCGAAGGAACGTCAGGTTGAATGCAGCCTGCGAGAAGATGACGCCAAATAGCAGGAAAATTACGATGGCAAGTAAAACGAGCGTGGCACGACGAGGCCGGGGAGAATCGTTGCGTTTTGGCGTTTGAGATGCCAAGCGTTAGAACTCGTTACAGTCAACAGACGAGCACTGAACGGTTACGGATTCATTATAGAGTGCAGCGCAAGCGCGAATAGGCTATGGCAGAGTCGTAGTTGACTGTGCGGCTTTCCCTGACGCGACCGGCGATTCTGCGGCCCATACCTGCTGCTTCAGGTATCCACGCAAAGGACATTGCTCGCATCGGGCTACTCGGCTTTGGCAGTAATGCTTGGCTACCTGCACTATAAGGGCGTGAAACTCGTTGTAGGTCCGGGCGAGCTCGGATCGCTGAGCTTCGGACATTTTCGATGGCGTGTGCACCATCGGGCGAAGGACCTCTTCGGCCGGCCCCGGCCCAGGTTCTACCTCTGGTGAGGGAAGGGCAGCCTCGACGATGGCCGAAGCTGGTTGTTGAAGCGAGTGCTCCACCATCGTACGAATCTCGTCATACTTCATTCCCGGCTTCGCCAGCTCGTGACGTTCGAAGATCCGCCGGGTGTAGGCGTCCACCACAAAGATTTCGTGCTGCCCCGCATAGAGCAGGATGGAATCGGCAGTCTCCGGCCCAACCCCGTTGATGGCAAGCAACTCTGTCCGCAGGGCCACGGTAGAATGGGCAAACATCTTCGTCAGAGATCCCTCATGGCGAGCGTCCAACCAGCTCACAAAGGTCTTGAGCCGCGCTGCCTTTTGTCGAAAGAAACCTGCAGGCCGAATCAAGGCTTCTAAGTCCGACAATCCTGTCTTTCGAATGCCCTCGAGGGACAGAACTTCAGCCCTCCGCAAATTCCGCAGCGCCATCTCGACATTAGTCCAAGCTGTGTTCTGGGTAAGGATCGCGCCGACAATTACCTCGAAGGGTGAGTCGGCTGGCCACCAGTTCTGGGCACCCCAATCCGCAAAAAGCGTCTCAAAAAAAGACCGTATTGTATTGTCCTTCTTCAAGTTCTGCCCTTGTGCGATTGCCTAATACCTAAGTCGCCTACGCCGTCCACCTTACCTGAGTCTGTAGCTCTTTAGTTACCAACTCAGAAACTATTCTGGATTGACAATTTATGTCACAGAACATACGCTGGGCCTCATCCGCACCCGTGTGCCTTAATTTCCCGTAACCCATTGTCACACGGTGATTTGCGCAACTCAGTACATTGGCACAAAAGGCAACATTGGCAACCGATTTCCGGAAGGTTCAGTGATCGAGGGAGTACGAAATGTCGCAACGGCTAGGTGACCTCCTTGTTAAAGAGAAGGTCATCTCCCAGCAACAATTAGAACAGGCTTTAAAGGCCCAACGAGAGAGTAATTCTCGGTTGGGTTCCGCTCTGGTCAAACTGGGCTTCCTGTCCGAGGAAGACGTTACCAACTTCCTCTCTCGGCAGTACGGCGTTCCCGCAATCAATCTCTCATATTTTGAAATCGATCCCTCGGTAGTCAAGCTGATTCCCTACGAAACTGCCCGACGCTACCAGATCTTGCCCCTGAGCCGTGTCGGCGCATCGCTGACCATTGCCATGGTCGACCCTACCAACGTCTTCGCCATGGACGATATCAAGTTCATGACCGGCTTCAATATCGAACCGGTGGTCGCCTCCGAAACGGCAATCATGGACGGCGTCGAGAAGGCCTACAACAGCCTTCCGGAAGAGAACCTGGAAGAAGTGATGGCCTCCATGGACATGGGGGAGAGCGACGTCGAACTGCAGGAAGAAGAGGGCGACATAGCCCTGGCCGATTTGGAGAAGGCGGCCGACGAAGCTCCTATTGTCAAACTCGTAAATCTCATTCTTACCGAAGCTGTGAAGAAGGGCGCCAGCGACATCCATATGGAGCCCTACGAAAAGGAATACCGCGTCCGCTTCCGCGTAGATGGCATGTTGATGACGATCATGTCGCCGCCCATGAAGCTAAAAGACGCCATCACGTCGCGCGTCAAGATTATGGCCAAGCTGGACATCAGCGAAAAGCGCCTTCCGCAGGACGGCCGCATCATGCTGAAAGTCCACGTCGGCGGAAAAAAGAAAGCGCTTGATTATCGCGTCAGTACATTGCCGACGCTATGGGGCGAAAAGGTTGTTCTCCGGTTGCTCGACAAGGAGAACCTGCGCCTCGATATGACCAAGCTCGGATTCGAACCTGAGTCGCTTGAGAAATTCCAACACGCGATTTTGAAACCCTACGGAATGGTGCTCGTAACCGGTCCTACCGGATCAGGAAAGACGAACACGCTTTATTCCGCGATTTCGCTGCTCAACAAGCCAGACACGAACATCATGACCGCAGAAGATCCGGTCGAATTCCAATTGGGCGGCGTCAACCAGGTTCAGATGAAAGAGCAGATCGGTCTGAACTTCGCGGCCGCGCTGCGTTCTTTCCTTCGGCAGGATCCCAACATCATCCTCGTCGGCGAAATTCGAGACTTTGAAACTGCGGAAATCGCAATCAAGGCAGCACTCACCGGACACTTGGTGCTATCCACTTTGCACACCAATGGTGCTCCCGAAACCATCAGCCGATTGATGAACATGGGCATTGAGCCATTCCTGGTCGCCACCTCGGTGCACCTAATCGTTGCCCAGCGTCTGGTACGCCGTGTGTGCGTCGAGTGCAAGGACAAAGTCGACCTCCCGGTACAGGCGCTCATTGAAGCCGGTTTCACCCCGGAAGAGGCGAAGACAGTCAGCGTGTTCAAAGGTCGCGGATGTACCACCTGCAACAACTCGGGTTACAAGGGCCGCGCCGGTTTGTACGAAGTGATGGAAATCGACGACGACATCCGCGAACTGATTCTGGTGGGTGCGTCAGCCACGGAATTGAAGAAGAAGGCGATTGAGCACGGGATGATCACGCTGCGCCGGTCTGGCCTGATTAAAGCCGCCGCCGGCGTGACAACCCTCGAAGAAGTCGCACGCGAAACGATTCACTAGTCGAAATTGACGAGGTAAGTAATGCCAGTAACGCTGAGCGATCTACTGAAGAGAATGTTGGAGTTGAGCGGAAGCGATCTCCACATCACGACCAACTCTCCGCCGCAGGTGCGGGTTCACGGACATCTCCAGCCTTTGGACATGCCGCCCATGACACCCGCCGAGACCAAGCAACTGGCGTACTCGGTCATGACCGACGCTCAGAAGCACCGCTTTGAAGAAGACCTTGAGCTCGACTTCTCGTTTGGCTTGAAGGGATTGGCCCGCTTCCGCGCCAACGTTTTTAACCAGCGCGGCGCTTGTGCGGCCGTCTTCCGAGTAATCCCTTTTGAGATCAAGGGCTTCAACCAGTTGAACCTGCCGCCGATCGTTTCCAAGCTTTGTGATAAGCCGCGCGGGTTGATCCTGGTGACCGGACCCACGGGCTCCGGTAAGTCTACGACGCTGGCGGCCATGATCGATAAGATCAACTCCGAGCGGCATGACCACATCATTACCATCGAAGATCCGATCGAGTTCGTGCACCAGCACAAGAGCTGCTTGGTTAACCAGCGCGAAGTTCACTCGGATACCAAGGGCTTTTCCATGGCTCTCCGAGCCGCCCTTCGTGAAGATCCGGACGTCGTTCTGATCGGCGAAATGCGTGATTTGGAGACAATTGAGTCCGCGCTCCGAATCGCCGAAACGGGTCACCTCACTTTCGGAACCTTGCACACGAACTCGGCCGCATCCACCATCAACCGTATCATCGACGTCTTTCCGTCGCACCAGCAGCCGCAGATTCGCGCGCAGTTGTCGCTGGTACTGGAAGGCATCATGTGTCAGGCGTTGCTGCCGAAGGTCGGTGGACAGGGCCGAGCGATGTGTATGGAGATCCTGGTGCCGAACCCAGCGGTCAGAAACCTGATCCGCGAAGACAAGATTCACCAGATCTATTCGTCCATGCAGTCGGGACAGGATAAGTACGGAATGCAGACGTTCAACCAGTCGTTGGCTTCACTGTATTTCCAGAAGCACATCACCCTGGAAACGGCGCTACAGCGTTCCTCGATGCCGGATGAATTGCAGGAAATGATTAACCGCGGGCAGGGCTTGAATAGAGGCCAGACCACGGCACGCAAGTAACGAGATTGGCGGCGGGTTGCGACCGTCGCGGGCCCCTACTTACGGAGGTTCAGAATGCCGGTTTTTACATTCTCGGGAACGAACTCAGCAGGCGAAAAAGTCTCGGGTGAACGTGTCGCCGAGAACAAACAGGTTTTGGCTTCGAATTTGAGGCGTGAGCGCGTAACCGCCAGCACCATCAAGGAAAAGGGCAAGGAATTCGCGCTGCCCACGTTCGGATCGGGAAAAGTTCCGACCAAGGACTTGGCCATTTTCTTCCGGCAGTTCTCCGTCATGATCGATGCCGGTCTTCCCCTGGTGCAGTGCCTTGAGATTCTCGCGGCCAACCAGGAGAATCCTGCCTTCCAGAAGTGCCTCAATGGCGTCCGTGGCCGAGTAGAGAGCGGTTCGACGCTGGCCAATGCCATGCGCGAGTACCCGAAGGTGTTCGACGATCTCTCGACCAACATGATCGAGGCCGGTGAAACCGGCGGTATTCTCGACACCATCTTGCAGCGAATTTCGTCGTACGTCGAAAAAGCCGTGAAGTTGAGGTCGGCCGTAAAGTCGGCTTTGATTTACCCAGTATCGGTTATCTCTATAGCGGTACTCGTAGTCGGCGCGTTGCTCAAATTCGTAGTTCCGATCTTTGCCAACTTGTTCGTCGGACTTGGTGTGGCCCTCCCCATGCCGACGCAGATCGTCATCGGATTATCCAACTTCGTCGGACGCTTCTGGTGGATCATCATCGGCGGCGTCATCGTGATGTTTTTTGGAGTCAAGCAATTCCGCAAGAGCCCGCAGGGTCGCATGACCGTGGACAAGATCATGCTGGCGCTCCCGGTTTTCGGCATGCTGCTCCGCAAGATTGCAGTTGCCCGCTTCACGCGTACCCTTGGAACCCTGATCACATCCGGCGTTCCGATCCTCGAGGGACTTTCGATCACAGCCCGTACATCTGGTAACGCTGTCATCGAAGACGCGCTGATGAAAGTTCGCAAAGCGATTGAAGAAGGCCGAACCATCGTCGATCCGCTGAAAGAGAGTGGCGTCTTCCCGAACATGGTGACGCAGATGATCGGCGTCGGTGAAGCAACGGGCGCAATGGACGCCATGCTTCAAAAGATCGCTGACTTCTACGAAGACGAAGTGGATTCGGCAACCAAAGACATGTTGACGCTGTTGGAGCCGATCATGATCGGCTTCCTGGGCGTCGCCGTCGGCGGCATCGTCATATCGCTGTACATGCCGCTGTTCTCGATGATCGCGAAATTGGCCGGATAACAGTCCGACAGAATAGCTGGCGCGAGCTGGTCAGCCCCGAATGGGTGATCGACCGCGCCGGCAGATTTGAAGACCCTTAGTAGTACGGGCTACTCCCGGCCCAGTTGTCTCCTGAAATGTGGTATTGATGCCGACGACCTTCAATGAGCGGACCTGGCTGGAATGGCTGGTCAAAGTTCGCGTCATTATCATCACGTTCTTACTCGCCATTGAGTTGGCGATCACCACGCTGACAATCACGGGCGTCAACAAACACCTGTTCGTTGGCGTGATGCTGGCGTGGTATGCAGCTTCGGCCTGCTACATTGCCTGGTTGCGATATGGTTCAGCGCTGGTATTTCAGGCACGCGCCCAGGTACTTACCGACCTCGCCTTCGCAACGGCGGTCATCTACGTAACTGGCGGCATCGATACATCGTTCAATTTCCTTTATCCCCTGATCATCATCCTCGCCAGCATTCTGCTCTCACAAACCTGGGCATACCTTACTGCGGCGCTCTCGTTCATCATGTTCGGGGCAATCCTCGAACTATCTTATTTCGAACTGATTCGTTCCTATTCGTCGACACATACCGACTTAAAGTCGCTGCAAGCTGTCATCTTCATCAACCTGTTTGCATACATCGTAGTCGCGTACCTGGCCGGGCGACTTTCGACCCGGTTGCGACAAGTCGACGTCGAACTCCAGGATAAGCAGGACGCCCTCGAAGACCTGCAAGCGTTGCAGGCGAACATCGTCAACTCCATCAGCGGCGGACTGATTACGACCGATCTCGAAGGACGGGTGAAACTCGTGAACCCGGCAGGCTGTGGTCTGCTCGGATTAAGTCTGGAAACGGTGCAAGGTAGGTCGGTCCAGGACTTGTTCATCGATCCGCTGCCCAGCGAAGAGAGTGGTTTCTGGCGTCGAGAGGTACGCGCCATCGCCGGCGG
>Ga0163163_10001931_pt1 | contig 17558 bp, 13 predicted proteins | sample S65metaG_FD_119766 | JGI IMG/M metagenome (GOLD analysis project Ga0163163, IMG submission 119766) | Switchgrass rhizosphere microbial communities from Kellogg Biological Station, Michigan, USA - S6-5 metaG | ecosystem: Host-associated > Plants > Roots > Rhizosphere > Soil | place: USA... | reverse complement strand
TCGCGCGCCGACGCCTTCGACGGCTCCGCAGTCTGGAACTTCACCGCCACCTACACCAACTACCACAAGCTCTCCGTAAGCTCGCACATCATCACCGACACCAACACCAACCCTCCGCCCAAGAACTAATCCCGGATGCCGAAGACGATCCCCTCCAGCGCCGTGGCCGACAACCGCAAGGCATCCTGGTATTTCACCGCCGACTACACCAACTACCACAAGCTGGTCGCCACTTCGCACATCGTCACCGACACCAACGACCCCCGCTAGCGTCAAGCCAACTTGCCATCGCCGCACATTCAGCGCAAAATCTCCCCACACAGGATTTCGAGGAAGATCTGTGCGCTCCTCTTGTCTGCCTGGCGTCTTCGTCTTGTCGGCTTTGTCGCTGACGCCTTCGTTCGCCCAGCAACCGGGAGCACTTTCGATATCCGAAACTCTTACCCGCCTGCAGGAGAACGTCTCTTCCTATCTCTCCTCCGTTCCCAGCTTCTTCTGCGACGAGCGCGTAAGCTCCAATCTCTTCCAACCCAATGACGTAAAGATCACCACCGTTACCGACTCCGTCTTCCGCATACGGCGCGCCAGTGAAGACAATGCAACCCAGCTCGTCGAGAGCCGCGAGATCAAGTCCATCAATCACAAGCCCGCCAAGGGGGAGAACATCACCGGCCCCGCCGTCTTTCGCGGCGCCTTCACCAACGGTGTCCTCATCGTCTCTTCTGCTTTCGCTCCCTGCTACGAGTTCCAGCGCGAGGACGACGCCAAGGTCGAGGGCATCCACGCCATCGTTCTCAGCTACAAGGCCACGTCCGAAACGCTCATGGAGCGAAGCTGCCCCAAGTTCCACGAAGGCCGCGTCTTCATTGACCCGCAACGCTTTCACCTACTGCGCGTCGAAGCCCGTGTCCCCGACCACGAGATCACACCCGGTGTCTTCGGCCTCTGGAAATGGTCCATCGACTACGCGCCCGTCGTGCTCGACGGAAGAACCTTCTGGATGCCGAAGACCATCGAGTCACAAGCCGTTCCCCGCGACCGCCATGCCGCCTGGTCCTTCGTCGCAAAATACAGCAACTATCACAAGCTTGAAGTAAACTCCCGCATCATTACCGACGTTGGCAACAATCCTCCGCCGCCACCTCAATAGCCAATCGACAGCCTATTCGACCCTCATGCACGCATGAAGGCCCCGCAACTCCTTTTATGAAGTGTCATTTCGACCGGAGCGATGGACAGCTCCATCGTCCATCGCGGAGTGGAGAAACCTGCTTCTCTACCACGGGTGCTCTTCTCGCAAATAGCCGGCATTGACAAAGCGCTCTGCAGTCCGTCTCATGGACTCCTTGAAAACTTCCGAGGAGATTCACATCCGAATGCGCCGCTGCCTCTCTGTCGTAACCGCCGTCATCTTCGCCACCCTTCCACTCTCCGCCCAACAACTAGCCGCCACGCCGCCCATGGGCTGGAACTCCTGGAACTGGTTCGCCGGCAAGGTCACCGACGCCGACATCCGCAAGGCCGCCGATCTCATCGTCTCCAGCGGCATGCGCGACGCCGGCTACGTCTACGTCAACATCGACGACACCTGGGAGGGCAAACGCGACGCGCAGGGCAACATCACGACCAACGAGAAGTTCCCCGATATGAAGGCCCTCGCCGACTACGTCCACTCCAAGGGCCTCAAGATCGGCATCTACTCCTCGCCCGGCGCGCAGACCTGCGCCCACTACGAAGGCTCCCTCAATCACGAGGAACAGGACGCCAAGACCTACGCCGACTGGGGCTTCGACTACCTCAAGTACGACCTCTGCAGCTTCCGCGACAACATGCGCCAGGAACACCCCAACGACTTCGAAGCGCAGAACAAGATGATGCGCGACGCGTACGTCAAAATGCACAACGCGTTGCTCAAGACCGGCCGCCCCATCGTCTACAGCCTCTGCCAGTACGGCTTCGACCAGTCGTGGCAGTGGGCGCCCTCGGTCGGCGGCAACCTGTGGCGTACGACCGACGACATCCGCGCCAACTACGACAGCATGATCCTCATCGGCCTATCGCAGGCCGGCCTCTCCAAGTTCGCCGGCCCCGGCCACTGGAACGACCCCGACATGCTCGAGGTTGGCAACGGCAAGATGAACCACGACGAAAACATCTCGCACATGACCATGTGGTCCATCCTCGCCGCGCCACTCATCGCAGGCAACAACTTCACCGAGATGAACGACGACGTCCGCTCCATCCTCACCAACAAGGAAGTCATCGCCATCGACCAGGACAAACTCGGTAAGCAGGGCGACCGCGTATGGGCCGGTGAAGAGACCGAAATCTGGGCCCGCCCGCTCGCCGACGGTTCCGTGGCCTACGCCATCTTCAACCTCGCCAACAATCGCAGCGTGATGCGCGGCCTTACGCTCCATCTCAAGGAAGCAGGCTTCCCCGCAGGCACCGCCCACGCCCGCGACCTCTGGGCAGGCAAAGACCTCGGCGTCCTCAAAGACTCCGACGTCTTCACCATCCCACGCCACGGTGCAGTGATGCTGAAGCTAACGAAGTAGAGATCAACGATCTGACGCAAGCACGCGAAGGACACGAGTGATCGTGGACTTCGCGTGTTCAGCCACTCTGTGGTAAGCAGACAATCTGAGTTGTTAGTCTTTGTGGAAGAAATAGTAATCGGCTGTGTACGGCACGAGTTGAGTCTGGCCCACAGAGCAGGAGGACGTAGGAGCAGATCCTCCATTTGTGTTCAGACGCTGAACGAAGGTCACCTTATCCAGGAGCCCCCCGCCCGTCGGGCCCTTATCGTTCCCAACTGATTGCAACAAGAGGCAGGGTATGGATCCGGTGTTCGGGCAACTCTCACGATCTGTGCCAGCCACGACCGGTGTTCCCACCGCTTTGGCCCACACCCTGCTACTGTCAAAGGAACTCTGCCAAGTAGCGTTGCCTCCCAGGGGTACTGGTTTTGCGATGTTATCGTTGGGATTTTCATCGATACTGGCGAAGTGCGTAATGATCTGGAAGGGCAGTCCGAAGGCTTCAGTAAAGAGTGTCGCTTCGGGCCTGGCAGGATTGACGGTCCAGGAAGTTCCGCCTGTGTTCGTTGGCAGGCAGGTATAGCCCTGACTACCGACGGCGTGGCCAACTAGAAATGCAACATTTCCTGGGTCAGGCGTGATCTGAGTTGGAGTGGGTGGCGGTGCGACTCTCTGAGCATTGGCATGGGTAATCGTGCCAAAGGCACATCCCATCGCAAGGACAGCGGCAGACATGCTTCGAACTCGTGCAATCTTGTTCATAAACGGAAGACGGTCGTTTCTCATTCTTAAATTCTCCTATCGGTGATTCAAATCGGGGCCCGGGTGTCGCTATCAGCAAGGTTGCGCCTTGCACCGAGAAACGTTGTCACGCTCTAGTTCGATCTTTGTGATCTTTTGGTAAGCCTGTGCACACAAGCTGAATTTAAGAGCCACGAGAGAGTACGCACGCGACCTATGGGCAGGCAAAGACCTAGGCGTCCTCAAAGACACCGACGTCTTCGCCATCCCACGCCACGGCGCAGTGATGTTGAAGCTGGCGAAGTAGTTCACCCCCTTTACCGGGATGTCATCCTGAGCGAAGCAGCGGAGGTCGAAGCATCTGCAGTCTGCTTGCGATACCGAGCCGGATCATAGTTCCCGCGATACCTTGCTAGAATTCGGGGCGAACCGCTGTGCATCGATGTGAGTTTGGAGTGTGCTGTGGCAAAACATCCGTTGGTCTTCACGTACTACATTGCCGCCCCCATAGAAGAGGTCTGGGAGGGATTCGTCTCCAAGGAGGCGAATCAGAAGATATTCATGGGTGCAGACTTCGAGATCGAATTGAAGCCGGGCGGCTCAATGACATGGTCGGGACCCGGCGCCGATGGCAAGCCGACGCGATATGTCACCGGGCGTGTTGTGAAAGTGGACGCGCCGAGACATCTCGAGTACGACTTCGGCATGGGTATGGGCGAAACAATGTCCCACGTCAAGATCGAGCTGACGCCTGAATCCGAGGCAGTCAAAGTCGTTGTAACGAACGACGGCTGGGCCGAGACCGATCCAACCTACGCGCAGAATGCAGACGGATGGCCTCGCATTCTCTCGCGACTCAAGACTCTCCTGGAAACAGGGAAGACCTTTCGTCCACATTGAACGTCGCCAGGCCCAGCCGGGTGCGACCTACTTCGCCGCAGCCTTAGGCACCGTCCCAGTCCATGTCCACGACATGAACCTCCAGACAGCACCTTCCTTATGCAACACCATCGCCATACGTGCCGGCTCACGCATCGGTACGCCCTTCTGTTTGTAAATGTAAGTCATCGGACACACCAGGTACGCCACATCGCCGCTGATCGTGTTCACAAGCGGCGCGTCCATCGTCACCATCGGTTCAGTGATGCCCTTGGCCTTGGCGTCCTTGTCAAAGTCAGCCGACCACGTTGCAAACGCCGACTTGCCCGTCCACAGGTGCGGCGCAAACTCGTCCACGATCACCAGCCCGCTGGGCGAAGCCAGTGCCGCCGCCTTCCCATTGTCACCCGCATTGAAGGCCGCAAGAAACATCTTCGCCGCCTCCAGCGGAGTCGACTGCGCGCTGCCCTCCACCGAAACTCCCAACATCGCACCCGCGAGCATCAGTCCGCGGCACAGCATCTTTCCGCTTCGCATCACACTATCTCCTGGCAAGAAAATCGCATTTCCCGGCCCGCATCCGCGGCAATATATATCGACTGAGCCGCAGAGATCACACAAACTCACTGAAAATGTATGCCGGAGGATAGCACACGATACGAACGTCGATTTCTTGCAGACCCCATGGACGAGTGGTAGAACTACGGAAAGCGACCCGAGGCTAAATCTTTGAATTACCGCCACCGTGTGCTGGTACTTGTGTGCCTGTTGCTCACGATTCTGATGCTGGACCGTGTCTGCATCTCGGTTGCGGGACCTCGCATGCAGGCTGCCTTGCATATCGGCCCGGTCGGATGGGGGTGGGTCAACGGCGCATTCGCTCTGGCCTTCGCCCTCTTCGAAATTCCCTCCGGTGTCCTCGGCGACCGCATCGGACCTCGTCGCGTACTTACGCGCATTGTCCTCTGGTGGAGCGCCTTCACTGCGCTTACCGGCGCGGTCTTCAGTCTGCCCTTCCTGCTGGCCGCCCGATTTCTCTTCGGCGCAGGCGAGGCTGGCGGATACCCCAATGCCTCCGTCGTCATCGCGCGCTGGTTCCCTGTGCGCGAACGCGGTCGGGCATTTGGCTTCATGTTGATGGCTGCGCAACTTGGTGGCGCGCTCTCACCGCTGATCGTTGTACCGATTCAGGTGCACTACGGCTGGCGCGCCTCGTTCTGGTTTCTTGGCCTGTTGGGTCCGCTTTGGGCTGTCGCGTGGTTCTTCTGGTATCGCGACTCGCCAGGCGAGAAGATCGGTGTCTCCGTAGCCGAGCTCGCGGAGACCGCGGAGTTGCGCACCCTGGCGATCCACACCATGCCGTGGGCCATCGCCCTGCGCTCAGGTAATATCTGGGCCGCACCCGCCATCTGCTTCTGCTACATATACACGTACGTATTCTTTGCCTCGTGGTTTCACACCTATCTCATCAAGGAGCGGGGCTTTAGCGAAAAGGACCTCTGGCTCTCATCGCTGCCCTACATCGTGGCCGCCGGAGCAAACGTTCTGGGAGGATTCATCAGCAACATCCTGGTCCTGCGCTGCGGCCTGCGCTGGGGACGCTGCGCTATTGGCTTCGCCGGTCTCACAACTGCCGGACTCGCCATCATCGGCGTCATGTTCGCCCATGGTCCTATCACTGCCCTCGCGTTCCTCGTGCTCGCAAACGGTGCGATTACCTTTCAGCAGCCCATCATGTTCGCCGTTTGTCTCGATATCGGCGGAGCCTGCAGCGGCGCTATGGTCGGCGTGATGAATACCGCCTCCGGTGTCGGATCGTTCTTTGGGGCCGTCGCCTTCGGCTACATCGTCTCCCACACCGGTAGTTACACGATGCCATTCCTGCCCATGGCGCTTTTGCTATTCATAGGCGCACTGTTGTGGCTCTACATCGATCCCAGAAAGCAGATCCAGCCTCAGCATCCAATCGTTCCCGAGACAGCCGCAGCAATTGGTTAAGCTGAACTTGCGGTTACCGCATTTGATGACACAGCGGCATCAATGCGATCAGTGGCCCAGGACAGACTCGGCCGGACGAGGCGTAGTGATGGGGTCTGCATGACGATGCACAAGCTGCCATCTTCCGTCGATGAGTTCGTACAGGCTGGTCACGCGCACATGAAACTCCGCGAGTGTTTCGCTGCCGCCAACCCTGGCGCGATCATTTTCCACTTCCACGATGCACGCCATCCTGTCGTCGGCGTACTTCGCTACTAGATCCACCGTTGCGCTTCCGTCACGATACTTTGCGGCAGCTCCCGCAAGAGTCTTCACTACCGCCGTTCGACCACGAGCGAACGGCCCAAAGGGATTGCCGAGGGTGATGTCGTCTCTCTGCGCGAAGAGTTCCTCATACAGCTTTGGATTGCCGTTCAGGATGGCATTCAAAGCGCGATGACTCTGTTCGATGGTCTGGTCGAGATTCGCCGACGCCGCAGAAGACCGAGCGGCCAGTCCCTGCAATTGCTGGGAAGGGGCCACGACGGAAGACAAAGCTATGCTCAGATATGCGGCCGTTCGAAGAATCTGCATGGGGCGAAGTATAAGCGGCGACGCGCGGAGTTGAGCATAGGCGACGGGTGCCACGTGCCCACATCTCAAGTAAACTCACGCCAATGAAACTCCGCACGCTCATTGCACTCCTTGCGCTCTGCCTTGTTGTCCCGCTCGTTCATGCGCGCACCGCCGACGGCCGAACCAAAATTGTCCTGATCGCTGGCACCAAATCCCACGGACCGGGCTTTCACGAGTACCTCAAATCGGCGCGCTTGCTCAAGGTCATGCTCGACCGTTCCCCCAGCCTGTACAACGTCGTCACCGAGGTCTACTACGATGGCTGGCCAGTCGATCAGACCACACTTGAAACCGCCGACACCATCGTCTTCTTCTCTGACGGCATGCAGTGGTCGCCATGGTCCTGGTCGCCGGAACGCATAGCCTTCATGCAGAGACAGATCGACCGCGGCTGCGGTTTCATGACCTTCCACTTTGCAACCTATATTCCTTATAAGTTTGCTCAGCAGGCCCTCAACTGGAACGGCGGCTACGTCGACTACGACGGCCCGAAACATCCCACGCCCTATTTCACGCAGAAGACCCTCACTACCGATCTCGTCTTCCCCAACCCCTCTCACCCGGTGATGAACGGGGTCCATCCCTTCCGAATTCACGAGGAGTTCTACTACAAGCCCACCTTCGTCGATGGCATGGTCGGCATTACCCCACTGGTGCGTGCTGTCGACCTTCCCGCCGATCCAAAAATCTTCCCCGGTCCGCTTGCCACCCCTCTGGAACAGACCGTTGTGTGGGCTTACGACCGCCCTGAACACCCCGGCAGCAAAGTTCAGGGCCGCGCCATCGGAGCCACTTTTGGTCACTACCACACCAACTGGCAGATGGACGACTACCGCAAGATCATCGTCAATGCCATCTGCTGGACCGCCCATCTGCCTATTCCCGCCAAGGGCATTCAGACCGCCTGGGTCGATGATCCGATCGTCGATCAGGCCCTGGGCCCTACTCCTGCCCCGAACCTGTCACCCCTCGAACCCACTCGCCCACCACCCGATCCCGCCTATATCAAAAAGTAGAGCTGCCTCCAGCCCGCTGCCCCACATCTCGATTCTGAGATATGAGTTCATTCAAACGAAGCTCGAACCTCTTTTTTGAGAGAATCACAGGGACCGCTGAAAGACCTTCGAGGACCCGCCACAATGCTCCAACCTACCCTGCGCCGAATCGCCGCCCTCGCAATCCTCATCCTCGCCGCATCCCTCTCCTACGCCCAGCAGACCCCGCCCCTCGCCGGAATAGCCCACGTCGCCATCCGCGTCCGCTCCCTCGACGCCGCACGTGACTTCTACAACAAGCTCGGCTTCGAAGAGGCCTTCACCCTCACCGACAAGGACGGCAAGGTCAACGAGAGCTTCATCAAGCTCAACGACCGCCAGTTCCTCGAGCTATACCCCGCCAATCCCGACAACCCTAAGACCGCCTCCATCGGCTTCCTCCACGTCTGCTTCGAAGGCGACGACCTCCAGGCCATCCACGACGACTACGTCGGACACGGACTCACCCCCACGCCCGTCCGCAAGGCTGGCGCCGGCAACCTGCTCTTCACCCTCGCCGGCCCCATCGACGCCGCCGGAGCCGCGCAGAACATCGAGTACACCCAGTACATGCCCGGCTCACGCCACTACGAAGACCGCGGCAAGCACATCAACTCCGACCGCATCGCCGACACCGTAACCGGTGTCTCGCTCGCCATGCAGGACGTCGGCGCCGCGCGCGACTTTTACCTGAACCAACTCTCCTTCAAGTCCATCGCCGGCGACCCCACATTCCTTCACATGCCCGGCGACTCCGGCCAGGAGGTCGAGATCACCACCGCCAAATCCCTCGGCACCAGGGCGCGCCTCACCATGCGCTCCTCCAACCTCTCCAAAGCCGCCCGCATCCTCCACAAACACGAGATCAAGATGATCAAGTCAGCCGACCGCCTCACCATCTCCGACCCCGACGGCAACCTCATCATGATCCGCGGACAGTAGAGCCGCGGAAACGCATGTCAGGCTTGTTTGGCGCTGAGCTTTTGAAATGTCTCCCAGGCTGAACGCTCGACGCGGTTGTGCAGCAGCTTTCCGTCTTCGCGCACACTCCAAACCGCGGTTCCGGTCATTCTGATCGGCTGTTGATCCGGCATCGTTCCCATCATGCCGTTGTTCTTACCCGTGAGACACCAGAGTGTCGTTACACGGCTTCCACTTTCATTTTGGAAGATCTCGACGACCTCAAAGTTGAGGTCATTGATCTTGGACAGGAACTCCCGGGCCCAGGCGATAAACTTCTCCCGCCCTTTAACCTCGACGCCTCCAGTTGTGATGATCGCGTCCTCGGTAACGAACTCCGCGATCGCGTCTGGGTTCCTGGACTTCCAGACCGCCGTCCAAAACTTGTCCACAATCTTTACTGAATTCATGTCGCTTCCTGCCGGAAAAAATCGTGAGTCATTCTCTCCGGATTGACATTAATTCGATGAGGCGAACGTCCAATGCGATTCTGACCAGTCCATTCTCGACGACTCACACATCACAGATGCCGGTGCCTGTCCTTCGCAGCTCCCTCGCGAAAGCTAAACTATCCCTCGGCACTTCTCACTAAGCTCCCTCCATTCACCACTGACTCATGACCGCCACCGAAGCCCTCCAATCCGCATCGCAGCATCTCGCCGCCGACCCGCACCTCGCGGACAACGCCCGCCGCGACGCCGAACTGCTCCTCCTCCACACCCTAGACATCTCAAAAGCCGCACTACTGGCCAACCCCGCACGCGAACTGACATCCGAACAGCAAACCCGCTACCAAGCCGCCATCACCCGCCGCCTCCGTCACGAGCCCATTCAATACATCACCGGCACCCAGGAGTTCTACGGCCTCCCCTTCCGCGTCACTCCCGCCGTCCTCATCCCCCGCCCTGAGACCGAGCTCCTCGTCGAGGCCGTCCTCTCCCGCCTCCCACACGACCGCCCCGTCACCATCGCCGACATCGGCGTCGGCTCCGGAGCCATCGCCATCGCACTCGCCGCAAATCTCCCGCACGCACACCTCACCGCGCTCGACCTATCCCCCGCCGCCCTCGCCGTCGCCCAATCCAACGCTGCCGACCACAACCTCACCTCTCGCATCCGCCTCCTCCACTCGGACCTGCTCGACGCCCTCCCCCCCTCCGAACGCACCGCCCACTTCGATGCCATCGTCAGCAACCCTCCCTACGTCCCCCTCACCGAAGCACCCCAACTCCACCCTCAGGTCCGCGAGCACGAGCCCGCCACAGCCCTCTTCGCCGGAACCGACGGCCTCGATATCTACCGCCGCCTCATCCCCCAGGCCCACCAGGCGCTAAAGCCCGGCGGCATCCTCGCCCTCGAGATCGGCCACGGGCAGCGCGAAGCCCTCGCCACCCTCCTCCATGGCTGGTCTGGCATGACCTTTCTTGACGATCTGCAGGGCATCCCCCGGGTCGCTCTGGCCAGCAAATAACCCCTCCGACGGACAATCGTTTGTCCTTTCATCTTGGAGTAACAAAGCTTGCCAGCCCGCCTAACCCCCGCAAAATGTGGTCCTACCGGTTCCCCCTTAAGTAACCCCCTTGAGTTCAAAAGGAGAACCGTTCCGGTTGACAGTCGTTAATTGCCGTCCATATAGTCTTTTCGCGCTCCCTAGGCTCCTTCTCCATGTCGTGAAATTCACCTTTTAAGCGCAAAAACCGATTCATTTTCGAGGCCGATTTATGTCAACCAAACTTATAAGTGGACTGTCCACTAAGAAGCTGTTCAGGGCAGCAGTCCCGATTCTGCTGTCGCTGATTCTGCCGGTCACTCTACACGCTCAGGCTGCAGGTACCGCCAGCGTTCAGGGCACCGTCACCGATCAGACCGGTGCCGCCGTCCCTGGCGCCACCGTCACTCTTACACAGACCGCCACCGGCACCTCCCGTGCCAGCACAACCGACGGCGCGGGCGTCTACGCTCTTCCCAACGTCCCCGTTGGACCCTACTCCCTCTCCGTCGCCGCGTCCGGCTTCCAGTCCTTTACCCAGACCGGCACACTCGAAGTTGGTAACAACATCTCCATCGATCCGCACCTCAAGGTCGGCTCTGCCAGCGAGCATGTTGAAGTCCAGGCCTCCGGCGTGGCACTCGAAACCGAGACCAGTTCCTTCAAGCAGGTCATCGATCAGGCCCGTATCACCGAGTTACCGTTGAACGGACGCCAGGCAACACAGCTCGTCCTCATCTCCGGTGGTGCCGTCTCGTCCTCTGGCATCAACAACGACATGGTCGGCTCCAAGAACTACTTCAGCTCGGTCGTCATCGCCGTCGCCGGCAGCCAGGGCAACTACAACAACTACGTGCTTGACGGCGGATACCACACTGACAACTTCACCAACGTCAACCTGCCCTATCCCTTCCCCGACGCGCTGCACGAGTTCTCCGTCGAATCGAACTCGCTGCCTGCGCGTAGCGGCGTTCACCCCGGCTCGCTTGTCAACGTCGTCACCAACGCCGGAACCAACCAGTGGCACGGAACCGTCTTCGACTTCGTCCGCAACAATGTCATCAACGCCACAAACTTCTTCTCCCCGGCAAAGGACACCGTCAAGCGCAACCAGTTCGGCGGAACCCTGGGTGGAAAGATCATCACCGACAAGCTCTTCTTCTTCGGCGGCTACCAGGGCACGCGGGAGAACAAGTCCAACAACTCCACCGGCTACTGCCTGCCCACTGACGCCATGCTCGCCGGCGACTTCAGCCAGATGCCCACCACCGGCAACTGCGCCCGCACCACGATAGCCTTCAAGAACCCCATCACCGGCGTCGCTGTTCCCACCCGCCAGCTCAACCCATCCAGCTACAGTCCTGCCGCGCTCGCGCTCGTGAAGTATCTTCCGCTCTCGCAGCGTGACTCCGTCGGACGCGTCAACGTCGCTCTTCCCGCCAACAACTCCGAAGACCAGTACATTGGCCGCGTCGACTTCACCTGGAGTCAGCGCCACAACCTCTTCGGCCGTTACTTCATCACCAACTACAACCTGCCCGCTTACTACTCGCCCACCAACATCCTGCTCACTACGCTACCCGGCAACAGCGAGCGCGTGCAGAGCTTCACCCTCGGCGATACCTTTATCTTCTCCCCTCGCATAGTCAACACCTTCCACGGCACCTACTCCCGCCGCCGCAATAACCGCGGTCCGACGGCCGGCGGCATCAACGCCACCACGCTCGGCGTGAAGAACTACGTCTACACCCCCGTCGATCTCCGCATTCAGATGAACGGCGGCTTCGCCACCGGTTGCGGAACCTGCACCCCGGGCTACTTCAACGTCAACACGGAAGACTTCTCCGACGACATCGACTGGCTCATTGGCAAGCACCAGATCGCAGTCGGCGGCGAGTACATCCGAACCGGCGACAACACACGCGCCGGCTACCTCTTCAACGGAAGCTACACCTTCGGTGGGCAGGCCTCCGGCGAGACCCTCGCTGACTTCCTCACCGGCCAGATGACGACCAACGGCGCGTCCTTCGCCTTCAGCCAGAGCCGCGCCCAGGACACCACCTATCGCCAGAACATCTTCGGCATCTACGCCCAGGACACCTGGCACATCACCCCCACCCTCACCGTCAACTACGGCGTACGCTGGGAGCCCAATCTCTACCAGACCGACAAGTTTGGTCGCGGCGCCACCTTCGATCAGGCCGCCTTCAACGCCAACCAACACTCCACCAAGTTCCCCCTCGCTCCCGCGGGCGCCTTCTACTACGGCGACCCCGGCGTTCCAAAGTCCTTTACCAATAACCAGTGGGCAAACATCTCGCCTCGCCTTGCCTTCACCCTCGATCCCTTCGCTACCGGAAAGACCGTCCTGCGCGCCGGCGGAGCCTTGATGTACGACTCCCCGTCGCTCTATATGTCGCAGCGCGTCGCCTCCAATCCACCCTTCGTCAACGAGATCGACGTCAACGGTCAAACTTCCTTCGACGATCCCTGGCGCGGATACCCCGGCGGAATTCCTTTCCCCGGAGTCTTCCCGCCCAATGCCACCGCCACCTTCCCCACCAACACCCTCTGGGTGCTCCTGCAGAAGACGATGCAGACCCCGGTCATCTACCAGTGGAACGCCAGCATTCAGCAGGATCTCGGCAACGGTTGGATGTTCTCCATCAACTACCTCGGCAACCAGCAGGCGCACCAGTGGCTCGGCAATGGCGTCAACGCCGCTACCTATATCCCGGGCAACTACACCGGCCCCGGCTCCTGCCAGGGAATGCCGCAGGTCGTAGTTCCAACCGCTGCGAATCCCAACGCGCTTTATCCGCTGGTCGGCAATCCTTGCTCCTCCACGGGTAACCCCAACGCGCGCACACCCCTCACTCTGAAGAACAACACCCAGGGACAGGGCTACAGCCCAACCCTTACTCTCATCACGGATGGTGGAACCACCAGCTACAACGGTGTCATCGCCGCCATCCAGCACCGCATGAGCAACAACTTCAGCTTCCTCGCCAACTACACCTGGTCCAAGTGCCTCGCTATCGCCGACAACCCTGGCGACATCGCCGCGCCGGCCATGGAACACAGCCTCAACCCACGGCTCGATCGCGGCCCCTGCGGCTTCGACGTCCGCCACATCTTCAACACCACCCTGGTGGCCTCCAGCCACTTCACCTCCCTCACCGGATGGAAGGGAGCCATCGTCAATAACTGGCAGGCCGCTCCGCTCATCCGCATCCTCTCCGGGCTTCCGCTCAACGTAACCTCCGGCATCGACAACTCCCGTACCGGTCTCAATCTCGACCGGCCCGATCAGATCTCGAGCGCCGTATACACCGGAAACAAAATTCAACGCACTGGCGCGAACCTCGCCTACCTCAGCAAGACGGCGTTCGCCCAGAACGGGGTCGGCACCTACGGCAATCTCAGCCGCAACGCCTTCCGTCAACCCAACTTCTACAACGTCGACCTCTCGGTCAGCCGTACCTTCCCCGTTCACGAACAGTTGAAGTTCCAGCTCCGCATGGAAGCCTTCAACATGTTCAATCACCCCAACTTCAACGCCTTTACCACGGCGTTCAACTCCGGAACCTTCGGCAACGCCACCGGCGCAGCCGACCCCCGCATCTTCCAGTTGGCCGGAAAGTTCAACTTCTAAAACTCAACCCCCTGCAACAAAAACCCAATGGCTGCCGGAGACCCCGGCAGCCATTTCCTTTGCCCACCCGCAACTAACGCTCCTGCACCGGAATGCCCAGCCTGCTTCGCTGTTGCACGCCGTTCCGTGGTCCGACCGGTGTCTAAAACAGTACGTCCATATGTAAAAGAAGAGTCATTTTTATTGACAGCGCTAAAAACGCAACCATATAGTCCTTTCGCGTTTGCAAGGCCTCGGTGCCATGTTGCGAACCCAGGCTGGCCGGCGCACAAGCATCACCTTTGAGGCCGCTCCAATGCTGAAAAATCTGCGAAGTGGACTGTCCAATAGGATTCTCTCGTGCGCCGCGTTGTTCGTTCTCCTGCTCGGCGCTGTACCCTCCCTCTCAGCTCAGGCGGCCGGCAACGCCAGCCTGCAGGGAACTGTCGTTGATTCCACCGGCGCCGTAATTCCCGCCGCCACTGTCACGCTCACCAGCGCCGCGACCTCGGTTACTCGCACCGCGACCACTGACAACGGCGGCCTCTACAGCTTCCCCAACACCTCCGTCGGAACCTATAACCTCTCCGTCACCAAACCCGGCTTCCAGACCTACACACAGACCGGCATCGTCCTCGAGGTCGGCAGCGCCATCTCCATCAATGTGCCTCTGACCGTCGGCTCGCAGAGCGAGCACGTCGAGGTCAAGGCTGAAGGTCTCGCCCTGCAGACTGAGGACGCATCCTTCAAGCAGACCATCGACCAGCAGACCGTTACCGAGATGCCCCTCAACGGCCGCCAGATGACCGGCCTCATCACACTCTCCGGAGGCTCCACTCCCGCACCCGGTGGTGACTTCACTGGCTCCAAGTACACCTACCAGACCATCGCCGTCTCCGTCGCCGGAGGCATGGGCAACACCACCATGTGGCGCCTCGACGGCGGCACCAACAACGACTACATGGCCAACGGCAATCTTCCGTTCCCCTTCCCCGACGCCGTCAGCCAGTTCAGTGTCGAGTCCACTGCACTCAGCGCACAGAACGGTATGCACAACGGCGGACTCGTCAACGTCGTAACCCGCTCCGGCACCAACCAGTACCACGGCAACGCCTTCTGGTTCATCCGCAACAACTACATCAACGCCTCCAACTTCTTCTCCGCCACCAAGGACACGCTGCATCAGAATCAGTACGGCGGGACCTTCGGCGGCCCCATCCTTCGCGACAAACTCTTCGCCTTCGCCGGCTATCAGCGCACTGACTCAAGCCAGTCCCAGGCCTCGCAGCAGGCATTCGTCCCAACCGCCCAGAATCTCGCCGGCGACTGGTCCGTCACCGACGGACCTAACTGCACCTCGGGAAAAAACACCGTCCCGCTCGTCGACCCAATCACCGGAGCAAAGCTCGTCAACAACAAGTACCCCAGCGTCCCGAACTACAACGCACAATCCCTGAAGCTGCTCAGCTATCTTCCCAAGATCGATCCCGCCACCGACACGAACAACTGCGGCCTGGTCAAATACTCCATCCCGCTCAAGACCTCTGACAATCAGTTCGTTACCCGCGTCGACTACACCCTCAACCAGAAGAACACCCTCTATGGCCGCTACTTCCTCGATGGCTACCAGCAGCCGGCCTTCTTCTCACCCACCAACATCCTCGTCACCACGCAAGCCGGGCTCTCGCAGCGGATTCAGTCCTTCACTCTCGGCGAGGCCTACACCATCACCCCGAAGATCGTGAACACCGCCCACATCACGCTGCTGCGCCGCCGCAACAACCGCGGATACGCATCCAACAACATCAACGCCAACACACTCGGTGTCGATCTCTGGCAAGGTCAGACTGCAGGCCTCCAGATGACGACGACGAATAAGTTCACCATCGGCGGCGGAACCAACTCCAACTCAAAGTTCAACGACAACACGCTCGCCTTTGAAGACGACATCACCATGCTCCTCGGCAAGCATCAGCTCGTCTTCGGCGGCGAGTACGCGCGCAACCAGCTCAACATCGCGAACGCCTACGAGACCAACGGCGTCTTCACCTTCGACGGCCGCTACAGTGCCAACGGACCCAACGGCGGCTCGGCCGGCGGCGATCCCAACCTCGACTTTCTCATGGGCGGCCTCAGTGCCTTCGAGCAGAGCAAGCAGCAGCAGAACGCCCTGCGCGGCCCCATCCCCAGTCTCTACTTTCAGGACACCTACCACCCAACCAACGACCTCACCCTCGTCGCCGGCGTCCGTTGGAGCCCGAACTTCATGCCGTACGACTACTTCCACCGCGGAGTCGTCTTCGATCAGACCGCCTTCCTCGCCAACAAGGTCAGCTCCGTCTACCCCAACGCTCCAGCCGGAGCCATGTACTTCGGTGATCCCGGAGTCTCCGACATCTTCACCAAGAACTCCCCTTGGCAGTTCTCACCCAACGTAGGAGTTTCGTGGGATCCTACTGGCAACGGAAAGACCGTCATTCGCGCAGGTGCGACCCTGGTCTACGATCAGGTGAACTACTTCACCTCCCAGCGCAACCAGCAGAATCCTCCCTACGCAACCGCGATCCGGCAGGCCCAGACCGCAACCTCTGGCCCCATCCGCTTCTCCGCACCCTGGTCCGCCGGAACCACTACCACCAACCCATTCCCCCAGCCGCAGATCCCCACCCCGGCTATCGCGCAGTTCTTCCCACAGTCGCAGTACATCGTTATGCCTGCGCAGCTCCATCCCTCGTATGCTGAACAGTGGACCGTCAGCGTCCAGCGTCAGTTCGGCAATGGATGGCAGTTCCAGGCCCAATACATCGGCAGCCACACCGTACACGCTCCCATGGGCACTCCGCTTAGCCCAGCCATCTTCGTCCCCGGAGTATGGGGAGCCAACGGTACCGGCTGCGCAGGCGTCGTCACCACCGGCCCCGCCGGCAAACCTGCAGGAGCCGCCGGTACGCCCTGCTCCACTACCGGCAACCAGACCCAGCGCTTCGCTCTCACCGTCGCCAATCCGCTGCAAGGCAACGGATACACCGGCGGCGGCGGAGGTTCGGTCCTCATCGGCTCCAACGGCATGGCCAACTACAACGGCCTCGTCACCTCCATCCAGCATCGCCTCTCGTCCAGCTTCAGCCTCCTCGGCAACTACACCTACTCCAAGTGCCTCAGCCTCACCGATGCGCAGGGCGACTACGCCGGAACCAACGTCCAGAACCCCAACAACCCCGCAATGGACTACGGCCCATGCGGCTCCGACTACCGCAACATCGAAAACGTCGTTCTGATCACGCAGAGCAAATTCCCTCTCACCGGCTTCAAGGCCCTGCTCCTGAACAACTGGGTCTTCGCTCCCCTCATCCACATTCAGAGCGGAGCGCCCTTCACAGTCACCGCCGGCCAGGACAACTCGTTCACCGCTGTCAACAACGACCGCCCCAACCTCGTTCCGGGCGTCCCTGTCTATCTCCGCACCCCTATCTACAAGGCAACGGGCGCCTCCAACCGCGGCTACCTCAACCCCGCCGCATTCGCGCAGGTCACGGCCGGATGCCCAACCCCGATCTCGCCGCTCACCTGCCCCGGATACGGTAAGTACGGCAACATCAGCAGAAACTCCTTCCGCGGGCCCACCAACTACCAGTTCGACGCCCAGATCTCCCGCATCTTCCCCATTC
>Ga0163163_10001928_pt1 | contig 17567 bp, 50 predicted proteins | sample S65metaG_FD_119766 | JGI IMG/M metagenome (GOLD analysis project Ga0163163, IMG submission 119766) | Switchgrass rhizosphere microbial communities from Kellogg Biological Station, Michigan, USA - S6-5 metaG | ecosystem: Host-associated > Plants > Roots > Rhizosphere > Soil | place: USA... | reverse complement strand
GGACAGACCTACCAAGGCTTCCAGAGGAGTAAGGAATGATGACTGTGTTCAAGAATTCGAAAAATGATTTGGGACTAACAATTAAAGAACTTAAAGAGTTTATAAAAGACAAGGATGATAGTACAATTATTTTAATGTGGAATAGAACTGGACAAGGTTATGACTCTGTCAGAACTGCAACTTTAGTGGAAAATACAGTGTTGGATAACACCACAGGACAAATACTTAAAGCGGGATCAATACTGTTGGAGGATCAATAATATGACAGAACAAATGAATATTGCCCAGTCCACTATGTATCTTGCTGGGTTGGTTAAAGAAAGACAAGGAAAGATTATGACTATTAAGTACTTTACCAAAGACGGTAAAGTAAGAACACTTAATGGTCGTCTAGCTGTTAAGAAATATCTATCCGGGAAGGGGGCTAAATATAACGCTCTTGAGAGAGGGTTGGTATGTATAGCTGAAATGAAAATTATGAGAGAGAACAAGAAAAATAACACTAATAAAACTCCTTATAGATCTGTCAATATGAGTCAAGTAATAAGTATGTCCTCTCAAAATAGGAAGATTGAGGTAGTTAAATGAGACCTGTAGAAGAGTATCAAGCTCACTTAAATCAAATAGCTGAGGAACTAGGATGTACATTAGTCCAAGCTCCTAGGCTAGCTGGTATGATGTATGTGGAATTTGGTTATGTTGAAGGTCCTATTATAGGACAAGGATACGGTTCTCCTCAAATAGATTACTTCATAAACTTACATGAGCTTGGTCACGTCTACCATAAACACACTCAAGGTAGACCCCCCAAACAACATGAAAAGTTCTACTTTGAGAATGGAGTACTGAAAAGTGAAGCCCAGGCGTGGGATTTTGCTTTTGTAAGATCTTTGGATACTATTATAGAAGATAGGACCAGGTCATTTATGTGGAACACTTGTTTAGGTTCTTACTATAGCGGCTATAAGTTTTCTGGTGGGAGTGAAGACCGCATATTAAGTAACGGAAATAGACATTACGTGAAGTTCAAATATGATGAGCCAGATGATTACTTTATATCCGTGGTTAAATTAATTAAAGGTAAATATTTTGATGAGAAGAATCCCTTTGCATTTTTCAGGGAGTAGATAAAATGGAAATAACATTGAGAGAGTATTTTATAGAAAAGGTGGAGCTTAAGAAGCCTGTAACTAGAAGGCCCCTGAGATTCAGGGATAATGATGAGGACGAAGAAGAGATTCCTGCAACTAAATCAGTAAAAGAGTCACCTAAAGAAACGATTAAGCTTATAGACTCTCTGCGGAGAGATCCTACTACTAAGGGTATGACTAAGATTGATATAGACGAATTTAATATTGGAAAACTAATTTACTACGGATACATTTCTTCTGGTGATGGGATAGGGGCTTGGATAGACGCCATGACTAGAGTCTATCTAAAGACTGGGTCTCACATATATAACTTATCCCCTAAGCAATCTATAGGTAAGAGTAAGGGTTATCATATGTATACTACAGGTTTCGATCCTGTGGCGCCTGAAGTTCAAGGAATGGAAATAAATAGGAATACGCAAGAAGCACCTGAACTCGAAGAAGAAGAGGAGCCAATTAGAAGGCAGGTAGAAAATAGACCACTAGATGGTTTTGAAACCCTTCCGGATTTTGAGACCTTCACGGAGTTACTAGCAGTACCACCAATAAGAGGAGAAGTAAATGAGTGATGAAAACAAAACAAAGTCCACAATAGTAGACTTATTCATTAAGAAGCTGGAAAAAGAAGTAAATAAAGAAAAGGATGAGGAAACCTTAGCAATAGAAGATATGGTAGACTTGGAGTTATCATTAATTTCCGGAGGCTAGTATGTGTTTGTATTGCTTAACAGCTAATGATTACAGGTTTAATGGAAAGAAGATAAACAATACAATATATGATACATTTTATTGGCTATCCATGCCAGTAGATGAGTACGATGAATTTCTAATTACGGGGTGGATGTAATGAACTTAGAAGATGCACAGAAACATCTTTCCGAGCTTATAAATAAAGTTATAGGACCAAAAATAAAGTCTGCTGTAGAGGATAAGACCCTATTAGAGGAGGATGTAATTAAGCTTATAGAAGAAGCTAAAAAGTATCCGGAGCTTAATGAAAAACTCACACAATTTATTACAGAAGGTGGAAGAATAAAGAGGTGCTTAATTCTCGGCTGGTCTGGATATTTTGAGAGAGACACCAAGACTATATACCTCATATTTTCAGAGCTGACTCCCGTGTTCTTGTTTCATGAACTAGTCCACTATGAACAACATAAGAAAGGAATGTTGAATACTTATGGAATCTATATGGAAACCAACCTCCTATGTGAGATAGAGGCATGGGCCGCTCATACAATGTTTGCTCATAAATATGGGTTCATAGAGTTTATAGACTTCCTAAAACTATTAACTATCCCAGAATTTGTATTGTTTACAGAATCGGAGAAGTATGCACGCACTTGCATTAGATCTAGAGCTCAATAAAGGAACGCCTATAGAAATAGGTTTAACGGAAATTAATTTACTTACCAACACTATAGTAAAAACTATGAGTTTGCCTATTAAATGTAAAGATTCCTTGGATGAAGAAATAGTCAAGCTTACTGGGTGGACTGATACTAAATTAAATAGGTGCGGAAAGTACTTGTGGGAATGGGTGCCAACACTACTGAGGAATGGGAGTAAGAATAGGCTTATAATAGTAGACTCTTCTGATGAGCTTCTATTCATAGAAAATTATGTAAGGCTTAATCATATAATGCTTTCAAGTCCCTTCGGTAATGAAGTTATCAATGTTTCCCATTTATACTCCTTGATCTCCGGAGATTATGAAAGTAGAAGTTTGGACAATAAGTTAGAGTTTTTTGGATTAAGATTTGAAGGACGTCCGCACAGGGCAAGTACGGATTCCCTTAATATTGCTAGGTTATTTCTAAAAATAAAGGAGGATTATTTATTTGTTAAAAAAGATGAAGGAGTCTTACCTGGGGAGTAGTATAAACGTACTACCCCTTATGGGAGGCTACACAATGTTTAAATTAATATTACTATCAATTCTTTCATTCCTGCTAGGATGGCTCTTCACTGTATACTGCCCTATATGGTGGCTAGCTATGTTATGCAGAATTACATTATAAAGGGGCATCACTTATGAATGTCTTAGAATATGACTCTACGGAGTTTGTTAAATTACTAGAAGCGACTATTACGGAATTTGTTACTGAAACGGAGGGAAGTATAGGAAACATAATGCTACACTTACCAAAGTCCTGGGAAGACTCTGAGCAAGTAGATATAAAGGGTGTTCCATTCATTTTTACTACAGAAAATACATTGGAAATAGAGGTATTATGGACTGACGAAAAGACCAAGACGGAAGTAAATTTTATAGGTGTAAGAATGCGGGCTCCTCAATAGAGGGTCCGCATATTTGGAGGAATGATGAATAAGTTAATAGTGGATTTGGATAATGGTGTGTGGCTAGAACCTGCTGGTTACGGATTCTCAACACAATACTACGACTCTAAGGTTAGATGTACTATTGGAAAATTTAATGCTTGTGTTGAGAACAAAGATAAAGTAAATCCTTACGCCCTTATTGATGAAATAATTGGTCAAGAGAAAGTAAGGGAAATTATATCCATTAACGATGGTAGGAACCTACTTATGGATGAGGTGGAGTTTAATAAAGGGTTACAGTTCTTTGAGCCCTTGAAAGAAGGTGCAGACCATGAGAAAGCTGTAAGATTGTTGTTGGAAGAACTAGCAAAGCATCCAGATAAGGTAGAGATTAGAGGTACTTATGTCAGAGACAGCAGTAGGGTATATAGCTGAGGCAGTAGTCGGAGGCATAAAGTTTAGAATGCATAGTGATGGTTTTGTTCAGGTCAATGTACCTGAATATCAGCACTGTCTTATAAGGGAGCTTGGATTTCAACCAAATTCTTGGTATATGCTCCCTCCGGGAAAAGGATTAATTAGGAAGTTAGCAGCAAGCTCCCTATCAGGGGGAGTATTAGGAGTTAGAAAGAGATATGAGTAATTGGGAAGCCCGCAAAGCAAGGAAGTCCACACTTAAGGAGAAAAGGGACAACTGGTATTTTTATAGTCTTGCCAAGAGAAGTGAAGAAAAAGCAAAGAAGGCTATAAATAAAAGAAATGTCAAGATAACTGAGTTTGTGGAAGAAGCTGCTGGATAAAAAGTTATGATAATCAACACTACATATGAGCTACAAGAAATTATCCATAAGCCTGATGATTCCATAGCTTTTAGAACTGTACTTGCAGGAACATCTACCCAAGAACTGTTGGACATTATAACCAATAATAAGTTGGATAGTAAGAAGTACAGAATACTAAGGAAAATAGAGAGAGTGGAAACCATACATGATATTGTATGGCCTATAGGCATAGCAACTAAGTAGGTGGAAAATGATAATACTTCATACCAAAGATAACTCCAGGGCCCTAGTATTAAATGATGGCCAAGCATTCTCCCTCTTAAATGGAAAGTGGCATAAGAAAATAATGTTTGATTCTTATGAGTTAGACGAAGACTTCTACTTAGTGAAAACATATGAAGAAGCAAAGCCAATTATTGGGGAACTATTAAAGGATGTATATGATAGTAACTAAAGTAATACAAGCTAAAGACCAACTAAGAAGGTATGTTAGGGGTGAAATGAAAAAAGGTCACCATGTAGAGTTAGAATATGATGAAAGAACGGAAACGTGGCTAGCTTTAGGTTGGATTAATATGGAAACCTCCTGGCCCTCCTCTATTATAGAAGACCCTTGTCCTACTATTTCTGTTAATACTTTAATTGCTGAAATGGATGAACTTAATGATGCTCTAGCCTATTATGAGGGTTGTTTCTAGTGCTGGAAAACTGCATACTCTGTAAAGAAGGTAAGCCTCATGAGTATACCTATGAAAAGAGTACAGGACTTCCTTATATGATTATTCATGAGACAGACTCGTGTGGTTATTATTTATGCAAACAACTAGGTAATAAATGTCCTAGTTGTACGCCTCCATACATAATTCCAGAGGATAAGATAAGTGAATGATATAGTTGACCTGTTTCTACAGTTAACAGATAAATTTCCTAGTCTTGAAATATTACTAGATGTTCCTGATCGTACCCTTGGTGGAAGTGTTTGGTCATTGGATGTACTTACTCCTGGTCATCACTTAGCAGTAATGTGGTCTGTAACTAAAGGTTTTGGTATAGCTTTTAGGGATGAGCATCTATATGGTGAAGGCGCTGATGAAGTATATAAGACAGTGGATGAAACATATGAAAGATGTAGTCAAATATTAAATGGGTGGTTACAATGATTCCAGGTGAAGACGAAGATAATCCTATGAGTGAAGAGCTTATAGCGCTAGCAAAAGACTACTTTAAGAGAACTAAAGGTGGGTGTCTCAACTCTTTCCTATGGGTTAGGGAAGAAGCTATGAGGGAAATAGCTTTGGAAAAGCATCCTGAAGGTATCTTCCAAATATATAGATATATTAGAAGAAGTAATTGGGACAGAGAAACCCATCAGTACTTAACTAAAGAAGAGAAGATTAGTGGTATAGGATTTAGGGAAATATCCAGGTATTCCAAAGGCTTTTCCGTTAGATTAACATATAAATATGAGACTCTAAAAGATAGTGAGTTACAAGAATACTACTTGGATACTAATTATGCACAGTCTGGATCTTATTTAACTATTACTAACTATGTTTTATGGGAAAGCTTTCTAAGAGCTTGTGGCAAGTTTAATGTTCCGTCTAAAATGTTTGAGATGTTTGAGCAACAGGCAAAGGTGAGAGGGTTAATATAATGGGGCTTACTAGAACTAGAAAATATGATACAAGTACAGTAATAGGAGAGATAGAAAGTAAAGTAAAGGCAAAACTAAACGTAGTTATTACTGGCTCCGGTCTTTATATAACTAAGAAAAATAAAGAGAAAAACTTAGTTGCTTCTATAAACCTAGAACAGTTTCCCAGTTGCTGTGGGGCTGCCGTTATATCTAACCTATGGGTAAGCTTTGACTGTAGGAGGTCTGGTATAGGTACATTAGTTTCCCAAATAGCCCTACATCTAGCACATGAAAAGGAATATGGTTTAGTATTAGCTACGGATATATTAGAGCATAATGACTCCGTTAAAATAGCTAAGAGATTAGGAACCCTAGTAAAAACATTTACTAATCCTAAAACTACTAACAAATTATATATGTATAAGTTTATTCCCAGATTAATGGAAAAAGAACTTGGGTTTGTAACCGAGGCTGATAAGGTTATAATTGAACCACAATTAGGTGTGGTAGAAATGCCACAACCACAAGAAGAGAACATTATAAGAAGAGCATATAATCTATGAAAATAATAAGGGTGGTTAATTATAGGTCCTATTTGATTCCCATAGATTTACACAGGTATTGGTGGAATAAATTTAAAACAAGAGTCGTAGAACAATTTAAAGTAGTTGTGGTTGGACTCGCTTATCTTATTGATGGTCTTGTTACTATAGTGTCTTTAGGGTTTTTAGCTACTGATTTGGTTCCTTGGGTACTGTTTGATTTATTTGTAGAGGATAGACTTCCTACAAGAGAGGATTAATGACTAAATTTAGGATTGTAGCAATCTCGGACACCCACATGGAGACTCCAGATCTCCCTAAAGGAGACCTTCTTATCCATACTGGAGATTGGACTTATATGGGTAAATTGGCTAAGAAGACTGTGTATACAAGTGATATCCTCTACCTACCTAAAGATGAAGTAGGGCCTAATCAAAAGTGGATAGATAGTCAAAAACATAAATTTAGAAAAATTGTATGTACAAGTGGCAATCATGACTGGGGCTTTGATAAGGACACATTTCAAGGTGTTATTATGCTATTTGATGAAGAAATAACAATAGAAGGATTGAAAATATACGGTACTCCTTATGTTCCTCGTTATGGTGATTGGGCTTTTATGGAGTCTGAAGAGAGATTAGCAGAAAGGTATGATAAGATACCTGAGGGTTTGGACATTTTGATAAGTCATGGACCCCCGTATGGTATTTTGGATGCTAATAAAAGAGGAGATAGGTGTGGATCTAAGGCTTTACTAAACAAACTCAAATCTATGAAGAGCCCCCCTAGGTATATGTTTTTTGGACATATTCACCGCGACTCTAATAGTCCACATAATCCTGTGTTTGATGGTAAAACATACTTTTATAATGTCAGTTACAATAATGAATCCTATAGTCCTACTAATGATATAGTTGAAGTTGATATTGAGGTATTGAAATGAAGATAGAAATAAGTGGGGCGGAGCCCAATAGCAATATTATTTTAGAGCCTATTGGAGACCATCCTTATCCTGGTTATAAGTTGACAATAAGGAATTGGGTTAGTGGGGAGACTGCTAGTATAAATATGGATATAGTAAATGCATGGGAAGTAATGCGAGCCATTGAACTATGTAGAAATACTATGAAAACTATGGAGGTTAAATAAATGAATCCCCTTGCTGGTATTACTAAAAGCCAAGGGCTGGCTAAGCCCAACTTACTAGACTTTGTAACAGGTATATTAACTATAGATGGTTTGTATTCCTATCATATATTTTCCGATGATTACTTAATGCATCAGAGTAAGGCTTTAATTAAAGTAACCAAGGGTACGGCAGACCTTATGTGCAGTAACTTTGGTTTGGCGCTTAAAAATATGAATAGGATAGAAGATGATGAAGTATTTAACTTTGTTATCTGGTATAGATATCCTAAGGAAAATACTTGGGATAAGAGAGCTTTCGAAGGTGTGTTTAGAGCTATGCGTCCTACCTACATAGCAGGTGAGTTGGGTAGGGAAATAGAACTAGACTATACTAATGGGTATTATGGACAACTAGGAGTTATGTAATGAGTTTTTATTGGCTAAAAAGATACATAAAGCGGGTATGGGATTATGCTATATTTGCGGTAAAGGATGAAGACTATGATTGGACATACGCTGTACAAATACTGGGCTGGAAGCTCGGAAGAGTTAGAAAAGCAATAGTTAATGGGCCAAAGAGAGGGACTCATCAAACAAAGAAGACAGCCCGGAGAATTAAGGTATGTGAAAATCTTTGTAGGAGAATTGCAAATGAAAATCACAGCTTGCCGGAGTGGGATAAGCTTACGGAAAGCAACAAGTCTTTCACAGGTGTGTTTGGAGAAAAAGTAACTGCACTTACTCTTATTAATAGAGAGGAGGAAAGAACAGAAAGAGATTTGGATTACTTGTTTAATTGTATGAGAAGACACCTACAAGAGTGGTGGGATTAATAGGGGGTAAGTATGCAACATAAGCTACCTGAAATGGCCTATATATTAGATGGGTTGTGTCAAGATGAAATTGATAAACTAATTAAAGCCAAGGAAAATATAGACATAATAGTAAGATGTGATACTTGTAGGTATCCTATTATCTTCCATCTATCTTTTGATGGGGAGAAGGTAGGTAATACATATAAAGACTTTCCTTGTTCCGGCAAGACTCCTAATGGTATACTTACTGTAGTAGCTAATCCTCCAGAAGTTAATACTCAGGAGTTAAGGATGCCTAGACCAAATCTAGCTCCTATATGGCCCGATAATACTAGAAGGGTATTTTAAGGACAATAACTACGCACCTGCTCACATGACGCGCAAACCTTATTGTATGCGCGTGCAGGCTAGGCGTAATCAAAATTTCTTACTACTTGATTAGATATTTTAGGGTTAACTACTAAGTATCTATTTGACTTGCGGTGATAGTTTTTAGTCAAACAAAACAAAGCATACTTATAGTTTTTATTAGTCATTACACCTTTCTTGGGAATGTATATAGGAACTTCTATAAGAGTTCCTGGTTGCTCTGTAAGTAGTTGCTCTATGAAAGCAGGCGGAACCTCTTCAGACTTAGCTAAAGTCTTAGCTAGCTCGGATATATCTCCACCATCCAATATACCAAACTCTGATATTAAAAATACGTTATCTTGATCAGGAAGGTCCATATTAGTCCTCTTCGGTAGTTAAGTATATATTTGGTACTCCTAAAGTAATAGAGTTATGGGTTCCGCACTCATCACTATCATAATACCCGTACTCTTTCTCTATAATCTCTTTTAGCTCAGCTTCGGATATTGTATTGGATTGGTCTTCTTCTATGTCTGACTTACTAGTCCTATGGGCGCCGCCTCTTATAAAAGAGTTATCTTTAATTCTCTTTTGTCTTCTTGCAGCTCTTTCCCATTTACGCTGCATTTCAGAGGTAATAATCATATCATTATCCTCTCTTGTTTTTCTATCTTTCCTAGCCATTTGGTTCACCTTCTAGCCAAAATTCCTTTAATATACTATCAGAAAATCCCGGATTTACTAATATAAACTTCTTATTTCTTAGTCTCTTTCTCTTAGTCAGACAATAAGGAGATAAAGTATTTTTATCTACTAGAACAGTAGACTTCTTATATCCTATGGGAATCTCTATAAACACTCCTACATCTTCCCTTTCTATAATGTCAACTACTGTTTTAATACTTACATCATAGTTAGAAGCTAGAACCTGAAGAAAGTCTTCCGGGTTCTGTATATTTATTATTCCATCCTTCCCTATAAGAAAGAGGCCTGTTTGAGAGTTAGACATTTTGCTTCCATCACTTGTATTATTTACTTTCTATCCAACATTGTACCATATGTACTATTAATTTTGTCTACTTTGTAACAGATAAGATTCTAAATTAGAGGCATATTGAGTTACAAGGTCTAAAGGTTTGTGTAGTTGTAAATCGTTGTACAGGGACTCATTGGCTTCTTTTAGTAATTGGAACCCTCTACCTATATTCTTTTTTCCTTTTACTATTTGCTTTAAGGCCTTTTCCTTATCTGGTATTTGATTAAAGTTTTCTTCTCCCGTTTGCTGGTAAGGACCAGCTTCAAGGGGATAAGGTATCCATGGTATAGTAGAGGTAAAATTTACTTCCGGAGCTTCCGGATAGTAATAAAATCCTTTTTGGGTAACTTCTAATATCTGATCTACCAACTTTTCTAGATCTGGATTAGGAATAATATTAAGTAGTCTTGTACTTCCTTTCCTTATCTTCTTAATGGCTTTCATTATATCCCTCTCTTATATAATTCTTCGGACAATAAAGCTGAAAAACCTTTGTGCCTTGGTTGTCTTCTATCAACACGTTTCTCAAATGGTTTCGAGATCTGTATGGAATGTCTAAGGCTTGAAGTGTAATCTATAACCTTTCTAATAGCCTCTGGGGCTAGGTCATTGCAGATTGTTATAAGTTCTTCCATTTCCGCGTTCATTTGCTTTTCCTTCTATCCTTAATATCTTTAAGTACTTTCTGTCCTTCTTCAGAGTTTAACCAAGTATCAAACTGAGTTCTTAGTTGTTCCTCTTTTCTTTTATGAATTAAGCTATCATGATGATCAGGGTTATTAACATTACCACCACAAAATAAACAAGCACGAAAGTTATATCTCATAATCTTCATCACATGCTTGATTCCAAGCTTCCTCCACTTCCACCTGTTCCGCCATGACTGGAACCACGTCCGTATTTTTCCTCATCTGGCTTGTCCATAATGTTATAGTCTCCAGATTGGGCTGCATATGTGGAATCTCCTGGATTCACTCCATTGGGAGCATAATCTGATTCTGAGTATTGTTCAGGTGGTAGGGCAATGCGGCTTAGTAATAAGTCTATTAAAGCCACTAACCTATCCTGGGATTTACTTAATTTTCTAAACTGAGACTTTGTTAACTCATAGCTTTTAATAGCTTCTAGACACTTTTCCAGTCTCTTCCTTGCCTTTTGTAGTTGTTTTACTTGTTTTTTACTGTCTTTCTGTTGTTCTGTTAAAGGCATAACTACTCGACTCCTTCTATAGTAAAGTTATTATAGTTAAACTTTAACTTTCTATCCTCAGTAAAGATAATATCTCCTAAAAGTATTAGAGATAAAATTTTGGAATGTACTTCAAGATCTTCAGTCCCTGGATGCTGAGATCTAACTATTCTCTTTAACTCAGTCATAGTTAAATTATCTGTGTGAAGTAATGTTTCCAATACTTCCTTTCTAGTTATCATTTGACCTTCTTCCTTTGTTTGGGCTTTCTTTCAACCTCAACACTTTCCTTGGTTGGTGGCTTAACATCTATGGGCGGCATTGTATCTTTACTTGTAATAGTGTAACCCTTATTACTCTCATCCTTCCCTAATAACCCTTGGGATTCCAACACTTCTTTAGGTCCCAGCTTCTTAGGAATGGGAAGCTGTGGATACATCTTATCCACAAACACACTCTTCTCACTTTCCTTAGCTACAGTAACCTTGAAGTGGTCAAGGATGATTGCCAAATCATTAGTAGTCTCTGCTATAAGCTGTTTAGTAGTAAATACACCCTTACGTGGAGTAGCAAAGTACGCTGCTACAAACAGTTTGAGGTACTCTAATTCACCAATTTCCATCATCCTCTCCTTTATTCAGTTAGTAGTGCTCTTTCTAGGTTCCATTTATCTCTGTGTATCCTACGATACACTTTTTGATAAAAGCGAAGAGTTTTAAGAATTCCGTACTTTTCTACGGTCTCTGCTAAACATAGCTTATCTCCATTATACTCTACTATTAGACTGTTAGTCTTATTCCAGCAGTTCTGTCTGGGTGTTACCCATCTACAATTTTTTGGGCAATAATTACCATTATTATCTATTCGGTCTAATTGTAATCCATCTTTCCAACCATTCACCATAGACCAATCACGGAAGGATAGAAAACTATTGCTCCACTCACCACAGACTGTAATACCTCTACCTCCGTAGTTCTCATAGTGTTCGGTACTGGGATAAAGGCACCTGCATTTCATGTCTTTCCAAGTTCTATATAATGATGTCTCATTAATAGCTTGACCATGTATAAACTTAACTTCCGATAACCTTTCTTTGCAGAAGCAACCACATGACCTAGTAGGTGCATCCTTACGTTTAAGGTTACTCCCTCGTACCCTTCTTGGTGTAGAGCCACAAGAACACTGACAAATCCACTCTATGGGGAGAGTATTATTAACTCTACAAAGAATAGTTAATCTTCCGAAAACCTTTCCAGTTAAGTCTATAGCTTTCCTACCCATTATTATTCTCCATCTTTTGCGTTGGCAAACTTTTTCTCTGCCCATACTTTAATCTTAGCAACTAAATATTTTGTACTGCCTCTATACCAATTAACCTTATTAAGGTCTGCTATCATCTTACCATTAAAGATTGCTTGTTCACAGAGCCTCCTTCTGTAAATGCCGGGAGAGAACTTGTTTCCCGCACGGTTGTACCAGGGGAAAACCTCCGCTGCTCCTTTCTTATCTCCCGCCTTATACCTTTTGAGTAAGGTAGACTTGGCTAGTGTACCTAGCCCTAAATTAAATGTAAATGAGACCAAGGCATTCCATTCGCCTTGGGAAGGGGTGTTTGTACCTACTAGTAGCTTCGCGATCCCCTCTTCCTTAGACTTAAGGTCATTGACTAATATGGCTTCTGCCAAGCCTTCGGATATACCATCTTTATATTTAACATGTTCCTCTGTAGACAATAAGTGTCCATAACCTATTGTCCAATAACCCACAGAATCTTTGTATGGATGTAAAACACAACCCTCAAAAGATTTGATTAACGTTAACCCTGTGTCATCTATATGCACTGCCTCTACTCCCCCTACCTTCATTTTTTCAAGTGGTTTAGTGTAGTGTCTAAGTCTCAAAAGTCTTTGTAGTGGGAATTCTAACCAATTTATCTCCCACATATCAAACCCCCTAACCCTTGCTACCACTATACCATTTCTTTCTCTGTACTATTTAATACCTTTATAATGTATTAAAATACCTGTAAACACTACTTTCCCTTACCTATAGGGCATTGACAAGGTACTCTACCAAAAGCATCACCACAATACCCAGTACCTTCACACCACTCACACTCTATAGACACAGCATCCGACAATATATTCCAACAACCCAGTTGTTTCCAATTCCTTATTTTACTAGGAGCAAAATGTCTTTCCACTTCTTCCTCTCCATTTATTTTATCTGCTTTTAATAGCATTTGAGGTTCCAAATAGTATGGGGTAGTCCCCCAATACCAGCTTATATTTTTAACTATATAGTGTTTATCTTTACCAGCATGATTCACATAATCAAATTCGTATAGCTCACCCATATTAATATACTAATCCTCCTGTAACATAATAACCACCGCCTGGGGCTTCTCCCCTATAATACCCTCCACATTCTGCTGGTATATGTAACTTATCTTCCGAGGAATTAAATGTCTGTATGCGGGAATCCTTCTTAGCATCAAAATGTCCAAGACAATATCCTACATAACAAAGATAACAGCAAGCAATAATATAAGATAAACATAAAAATATTTCATTCTTACTCATACATCTTTTCCTCAATAGCTTCAGCTATTCTTAGCTCTAAGTCATCCAATGCTGTGTAGACTAAAGCTTTAGCCCTACCTTCCCTTAAGGTATTCAGCATTCTCCTAGTATTATTTAAACTGGAAATAGCTACTAGTATATCATTTTGTTCCACAGGAGTTAGTTCACTAAAGTCGTTGGACTCTACTACTTTCTTTATTCTCCTAAGTACTCTAGTCATTTACTTTAAGACTCTCTCTAGCTTCGGACATTTCTATTTCTATTAGGGCAGGAATACTATTGAAAGCAACAAATATGGAAGTACCCATTATGTTCATTACTTTACCTTTAGTACCCTGTGGAATTCCTTCGGTACTCTTTAGTAGTGTAACGTTATCCCCTCTCTTTACTTTATTATCCATGTCCCACTCCTTAAAATTGTATTGGTAACTCTCAGCAGTCAGCGGTTCTTTGGATGTAATTTCATATAGTATGTCTATCCAACTAGGCTTATCCATACACTACTACCTCATATCCATCTTAATGAAGTTCCAGAAAACATTGTATTGACTAGCTATTCCCGGATGGGTTACTACGTTAAAGGAATTGTCTTGTTGTGGTGCTTGGATTGTGTAATTGTAAGAGCCCTCCGCTGTTATCATACCATCACAAACAATAAACTTAGCGTGTACTAATCCATGTCTGGAAGACTGTCCTATATAGACAGGAATACCAGCATCCAATAGCTTTATAACTGCAGCCTTCTGTCCTACCATTTTACTTTGGGAGAGGTCTGTGATTATCTGTACATCCACGCCTTTTTTCTTACTGGCAATTAAAGCATCTACAATTTCTGGATCATTTATGGCGTAAATACAGAGCCTAATAGTTTCCGTAGAGCTTTTAATAATATCTAGTAATTTAGCTTGAACATCATCATAAGGCGTTAGATAACATCCGTCCGCGTAAGCGGGTGCATTAAATAAGGTGAGCGCGCACAAAAGCGCGAGAGTAATTATTTTATTCATTATTAGTTACCTTATAATAAGGGACTCCATATATAGCCCTATAAACATTATTTATAGCTGCTTTACTTTGTTCTACCCTTTCCTTTTGCATTTCTGGATGAAGGGGATAAGTTAACATATCCATTTGTTTAGTATATGGTCCTGGTTGTGGGTTTCTGTCTCCTATAATATAGTCAGGGAAATTGCTAGCTAGTTTGTCTATATTGAATTTGGGGGCACTTCGTAAATGCTCATTAAATATACAAAAATGGTTTGTGTAGGAAGATATAGCTACAGGGATATAATTAACTCCATCCTTAGACAGAAAAAACATAATATATCCAGGTTCTTCTAACTCAGAGCTAAGTTCCTGTATGTTAACCAATATACATTGCCATGGCTCGACTTCACAGTGTTGCTCGTACTGATTAATAGGCATACTAAAAGCTTCCACAGGACCAAACGTGTATCCACCATTAGTTAAGTCATGTCCTAACTCAACAGCAGCCACCCAATATTTACCTTTTAATGGTTTATTTATATCACTAAGAAATATGTTTGTGGGGGTGATTACCTTTGCTTCTATTTTCATTACTTAATCTCCCAACCTTTCCAACATACATACCATGGGTGAACCTTTTCATAGTCGGAATAAAAGTACTCATTATAAAAGGGAACTATGCCCTTATGTGCGCAATACTGTGTGTAATCACTATAGTTCCAAGTATTACCCAAAAAGTAAACTATGGTAAGCATATGAAGTAACCCTAATACACACATAGTATTATATGTTACAGTACATAACCAATTCCAAACCTTCTTCATTTCACTTCCCTCTTCTGTATTGTTAATTCCAATGTACCGTCTCCCCATTCCATGGGATGTTTATACCATTTTGTTTTACTTATATAAGTACCTACCTCATTTACTTGGTTACCAGCTTTATCTTCACAATACTCTATAGCTTTACCTTCGGAGTCAAACAACATAATATAATAATCTTTCAGTTCATAGTTGTTCCAAGTCTCACACCGTACTAACCATACTTCAGTCATAATGATCGTATTCCTTTAGTATCTCCACTATATCATTGGCAACTAACTCATACCCTTCCTCTCTCATATAGTAAGACCATGCCTTTATTGCCCTTCTAGCTATCTTATCATCAAACTCTAGTACAATACACCTGCCTAGGGGCTTGCCATTTAGCTTTCTTACTTCATAGCAATCATGTAACCCTTTATCTTTTCTATTACTCATATAGTTATATACATCTCATCTTCTTCATTTACTGCTAACTTCTCAAGCTCTTCTTTTATCTGATAAAACAAGGATTTATTAAGGATGACTCTTCTTAGTCCTTGTCTGTATCTAAATTTTAGATAGGATCTAAACTTATCAAGATCTTTATAATCTACTGGCCCTGCCTGCCATAAAGTCTCTCCATAAAATGGAAGAAACTTATCTTCTTTCACTCCATCATTAGCCATAATGGTTAATTTACCAATTTTCATTGATCATACACCTCCTTATCAATTACTCTGGGAATATAGTATACGTATTCCCTGTCTTTGTGTAGTACCTTTAAAGTTACTACAGTTCCAGCTGTCCCTGTAATTAGTTTAGTTCCAGGCTCTCCATCTGCGGAAATTATTTTATCTCCTTTTTCTAGTCCAATTTCATAAGCAGGACTATGAGTATATACTTTAGTAATAGTATTGCCATGATGTGGAACTGTAATACCTATACGTCCATAATTATTAGAAGTATAGCCTTGTAATATTAATCCAATTACAACCTCAAGCATTGTTTGATTCTCCTATAATAGTCTTAGATTTATATAAGTTGGAATCCATAAAAGTTTCCAATATGGTTCTCTCAATCCATCTAATACATCTTATTACTTCATTTTGTAATTCTCTTTGTAGTAGTTCATGAGGGGCTATTCCTGGATCTCCTAGCCAACTAATTTTCAAAGTATTTCCCCAAACTAAATAACCTTCGGGGATTATCTTAGGATCAATAAAGGCTATAATAAATTGACTAGAGGTTCCAATACTTGAATGGAATATAGGCGGCTCTCCTATTTCCTCTACTAGTACCTGTAGACTCTTAGGTGAAGGACAGAAGAACATGCAAATCTTAGTTAAGTGTATTAAGTTTCTTTCAGTATTTACTAGTGTGTCTTCTCTTGGTTTTTGTTTAAGAAACCAACTTTCCACCTGTGTCTCTATATCAGTCTTTGTAGCTGTAAACATTACCAATCAAACTCCCCTACTTCTATAGGACCCATACCATGTTCTTGTCTCTTACTGTTTATTAAGTCTATTATTGGCTGAGTACACTTTTTACACAATTTAGCTTCCCACACCTCTCCGGAACCTCCCCATGGACCACCGGAGCTATTAGTAAAATCTACTTTATGATCTTCGTCTGGATAAGTGACCGAAGATTTACATACATCACACGTATTCCATCTAGTTGTTTCTGGTACATTAAAGTGAAATGTTACTTGCCATTTCTTATACTGATCATCAGGAGTTACTTTCATTACTCTCCTCCTTTCCTAAAGCCATTTCTACTATTGAGTCCATAAACTCACCATTGTGTCCTAGTTTTGGTTCATAGAAGTTTATACTTCTGTATGGGGAACACTTTTCAAATCTTACATCTATAGTACCTAAGCTTTTAGGATGTATTTTACTCATAAAGTTACACATGACTCTAAATTGTTCCTTCTCTTCCTCGCTACACTTAACCCAAGGCTCCCACTGGGGATGAAACCATTGTTTTCTATCTATAGCAGCATCTAATGCCTCGTGGAGTTCCTCTCTATTCATTGTTTTTCCTCATATAAATACTCTATAATATACTTATTTTCTTCTGGCTTAAACTGCAGTATTGATATCTCTACATCAATTATTATTTTCTTTATTATTTTAAAGAGGTTCCAACACATTTTTACTTCTACTGGAGGGGTAGAAAGTCCCAACATACATACCAATATCAAAGCTCTATACATAAGTTTTCCTTAAATCTATAGTTTGTAGTAAGTGTTTAAGAACTGATAGAGTAACTGCAACATCG
>Ga0163163_10001927_pt1 | contig 17574 bp, 12 predicted proteins | sample S65metaG_FD_119766 | JGI IMG/M metagenome (GOLD analysis project Ga0163163, IMG submission 119766) | Switchgrass rhizosphere microbial communities from Kellogg Biological Station, Michigan, USA - S6-5 metaG | ecosystem: Host-associated > Plants > Roots > Rhizosphere > Soil | place: USA... | reverse complement strand
CGAGGGTACACGTTCGGCCTTCTGATTCCGGAACTGGGCCGAACAGAAATTTTCGAGCCTATTTGCCGGGGTATGGCGGAAGCCCAGCATGGCAGCCACCATGTCCTGCTTTGGGGTAGCTCGTTTGGGGATGCGGCAAACATCGAACACCAGGCATCCCAGGCGTGCCGGCAGTTGATCGCAAAGAAAGTATCCGGCGTCTTTTTTGCGCCGTTGGAACTGACGACTCAGAAGGACGCGATCAACCGCAGCATTGCCGAATCGCTCGACAGGGCTGGCATCCCTGTTGTTCTGCTGGACCGTGATCTGGTTTCTTATCCGGAGAGAAGCCGGTATGACCTGGTCGGCATCGATAACCGCAGGGCCGGATACGTTGTGACGAAGCACCTTATACGTGGAGGATGCCGCCGAATCGTGTTCCTCGGGCGGCCAGGCTCCGCGCCTACGGTCGATGCTCGCATCGCTGGATATAAAAGGGCGATCGCAGAATCGAAACTGGATAGCGGGCCTCAGGTGTTCCGCATGGATCCGGGAGATCAGGAGAAGGTGAAAAAGATTCTGCAACGCCTGAGGCCTGAAGCTTTCGTCTGCGCCAACGACTTCACTGCAGCGAACCTTCTCAAGACGCTGACCGACTTGAAAGTCGATGTGCCCGGGGCGGTCCGAATGGTCGGAATCGACGATGTGAAGTACGTCGGCCTTCTGTCGGTCCCGCTGACGACGATCCACCAGCCTTGCGCGAGCATCGGCGCGATTGCGGTGGGCGCAATGCTCGATCGCCTTCGCGATCCGAAACTCCCAGCCCGGGATATTCTGTTGAACTTTCATCTGGTCGTTCGTGACTCCTGCGGCATGCGGAAAAAGGAATTGACACGTGTTGGTTGAGCGCCGCCCGGAATCCGTCGCTGCGCTCGGCGAAGTTCTGTGGGATATCTTCCCGAACTCGATTCGCCTGGGCGGCGCACCACTGAATTTTGGTGTCCATGTGCGGCGCCTGGGACATCCCGTCTACCTCGTCAGCGCCGTGGGCTCGGACAATCGGGGGAGGCAAGCCGCGAGGGAGATTGAGGCGCTCGATCTGGATACGACGTTTCTTGAGACTTCCGCCGAGCTTCCCACCGGCACAGCGACCGTTGAGCTTTCTGCGGAAAGGACCTCTTTCACGATCCATCGTCCTGCGGCGTACGACGGGATGCAGCTCGCCGGCACCGTTGAACGGCTGAAGGACAAGAACCCGGACTGGCTCTATTTTGGGACGCTGTTCGCATCAATGCCTGAAGGTCGAGTGTTTCTCGATTGCCTCCTTGATGAACTCGATGAGGCGGTCAAGTTCTATGACTTGAACCTTCGTTCTGACGCGGATTCTCCGGAACTGGTGAAGCACTTATTGGGACGTGCGGATGTCGTAAAGCTCAACGAAGAAGAGTTGAGTCGGGTGCACGAATTCTGCAATCTGCCTTCTTCAATCGAAGGATTTTGCCGCGGTGGCGCGGCTCGTTATGCATGGCGAGCTGTCGCGGTGACGCTGGGCGCGCGTGGATGCGCACTTCTGGCTGATGAGAAATATGTTGAAGAACGAGGCCGCCCCGTGGAGGTGGCAGACACGGTCGGTGCGGGCGATGCGTTTGCTGCCGCCTTCATGCATGGATTGAGTTTGAATCGGCCTCTTCGCGATGTCGCCACATTTGCGAATCGTGTCGGCGCACTTGTCGCGAGCCGACACGGTGCCATCCCGGACTGGACTCTCGAGGAGGCAGTGCACTTCTGAAGAATCAAGTCCAACTCATGACGTACGTCGATCGATTGTCCGGCGGAGGATTTCGTGAGCTTCGTGCGCTATTGGAGGGGCCGTTCGCCGGCTTGTTCGGCGGCATGCACCTCCTGCCGTTCTATTATCCGATCGATGGATCCGACGCCGGCTTTGATCCGATCGATCACACGCAGCCCGATCCCCGATTGGGATCCTGGGACGATGTACGCGAACTCGCCAAAGGCAAGGATCTCATGGCGGACCTGATCGTCAATCACGTGTCCAGCCGATCCCCGCAGTTCGAAGATTTCCTGAGGAACGGCGATGCCTCACGATACGCCGACCTCTTCCTTACGTACGGTCGCGTTTTCCCGAAAGGAGCAGCGGAGTCGGATCTTCTCCAGATCTATCGAATACGTCCGAGTCTTCCATTCACCACCGTGAAGTTCGAGAGTGGCAGCGAACGCGTCCTTTGGACGACGTTTACCTCGGGACAGATTGACATCGATGTGACTTCGGATTCAGGCCGCGGCTACCTGGACCAAATCCTGAAGCAGTTCCATGCTGCGGGCGTGCGCGCGATTCGACTGGATGCGGCGGGCTTTGCGATCAAGAAGCCCGGCACAAGCTGCTTCATGCTTCCGGAGACGTTCGAGTTTATCTCCGGTCTTAGGGAGAAGGCGCACGCGCTCGGAATGGAAGTGCTCGTGGAAATGCACGGCCATTACGAGGACCAGATCCAGCTTGCCAGGCGAGTGGGTTGGGTTTACGACTTCGCACTTCCGCCGCTGGTTCTGCATGCGCTGTACACGCGCAATACCGGTCCCTTGAAACATTGGCTCTCGATGAGTCCTCGCAATGCGGTCACAGTCCTTGATACGCATGATGGAATCGGCGTTGTCGATGCCGGCGGACTATTGAGTGCTGACGAAATCGCGAGCATTGTTGAAACGATTCACCAGCGAAGCAATGGCGAAAGCCGGCAGGCCAGTGGCGAGGCAGCGAACAATCTTGACGTATCGCAGGTCAATTGCACTTTCTATGACGCCCTGGGCCGTCGCGATGCGGAATACCGGATTGCCCGCGCGCTACAGTTCTTCTCGCCGGGCATACCGCAGGTCTACTACGTCGGGTTGCTGGCCGGTGCCAATGACATGGAACTTTTGCGGCGCACGAAGGAAGGGCGCGACATCAATCGTCACTACTACACGGGCGACGAAATCCGTTCGGAAATCCAGCGTCCGCTCGTGCGAACGCTCTTCGACCTGATCCGGTTTCGTAACACGCATCCGGCGTTCGCCGGTGATTTCAGTCTCCTGCCATGCAGCGATCGCGAGATCGCCATCGAATGGCGCAATAACGCACACTGGGCGCGCCTCAATGTGGATTTGATGGCGATGAACGCTTTGATCGATGCATCTCCCGAGGTTTCTTCATGAGCCAACACGATTCACTCCACGGCCGCTCGAACATGAGAGCGATCAAAGCTCTGACGTACATGATGTTTGCGATGTTTGCGATGACAACCGATTCGGTGGGCATCATCATTCCGGAAATCGTCAGGACTTTTCGGTTGAGCCTGACTGCCGCTGGGTCGTTCCAATACGCAACCATGGCGGGCATTGCGGTGGCGGGTTTTCTTCTCGGTCATCTCGCGGACCGATTCGGGCGCAAGACGACGATTCTGATCGGCCTGATGCTCTTCGCGGCAGTGTCGTTTCTGTTCCTGGCGGGAACATCGTTTCTTTTCTTTTGTGTGTTGATGGCGTTGTCCGGCATTGCAATTGCAATCTTCAAAACCGGTGCACTTGCTCTGATAGGCGATATTGTGCGATCGACCTCGGAACACACGTCGATCATGAACACGGTTGAAGGGTTTTTCGGTGTCGGTTCCATTGTGGGGCCGGCGCTGCTCTCGCAGTTATTGCATCGCGGCGTCTCGTGGCAGTGGCTGTACGCAATCGCGGGAGGGATGTGCGTCCTCTTGATTCTCACCGCTCTCAGCGTTCGCTATCCCAGCCGCGCTTCGATATCGGCATCGGCCGAGCAGGCTGATCTGAAATCGGTTTTTGCAGTCATGAAGAATCGATTCGTGCTGCTCTTCTCCTTGGGCCTCTTTCTGTATGTTGCCGTGGAAGCCGCGATCTACGTCTGGATGCCAACGCTGCTGGCCGGCTATGAGGGTTCGGGGAAATGGGTCGCTGTCTACAGCATCTCTATTTTCTTTTTGCTGCGCGCGAGCGGACGATTCCTGGGCGCCTGGATGTTGAACCGGCTTTCGTGGAACGCGGTGCTCGCGATCTGCAGCGGCGCGATTCTGGCGTGCTTCGCGGTCAGCATCGCCGGCGGAGTTGCATGGGGTGTGTATTCACTCCCACTGTCGGGATTGTTCATGTCGGTGATCTATCCCACCATCAATTCGAAAGGCATCAGCAGTGTTCCGAAATCCGAGCATGGCGCCGCGGCCGGTGTGCTTCTGTTCTTTACGTGTTTGTCTGCGGTGCTGGCGCCGCTCTCGATGGGAGCAATCAGTGATGCGATGGGCGGCCCTATCTACGGATTCATACTCGCAACAGGCTTCGCCGCACTGCTTTTTGTCGGCCTTGTGCTCAACAGCGTTTTCAATCCGGCCCGCGAAATCTTTCGGTTCGCCGATCAGAGCGATTACAAAATCGGCTAACGCGCAAAACAGTTACTACCGCGAGGCACCCGGCAAGCGCTGACCCTTGAAGAACTGCCACATCACGGTCGTCGCGTCGATCTCGGCTTTGGGCCATGCGTGACCGAGGCCGTCGATGCGAATCAGGCGCACCTCCGTGGCGTCGCGGCAACCCTCGTAACGCATCGTCGACAACGGTCCCGCCGGATCTTCCATGATGACGCTGGGGCGACAACCGTTGTGTTGCGCCCATCCCGCGAGGGCATCCGGGATGCTTTCAATCCATTCGCCGTTGCGGCCTTCGACGTGTCCAGCGTAGGGATTCTGCGGGTCGGCAAGTCCGTGAAACGTTAAAACGGGAATGGGCCGACCGCTGCACGGAGCGGGCCAGCGAAGCGAGGCTACCGGCGCAAAGGCGGCGATTCGCGAATTGAGTGTGCAGGCAAGGAGTGATGCCATGCGCCCTCCGCCCGAGAACCCGGTAGCATAGATGCGCGATGCGTCGATACACACCTCGGATTCCACGTGATCCATGACATCCTTGATATAGGCGACGTCGTCCGCTCGGCCGTCCTGGACCGGAACATTCCACCTGCCGTTTTCTGCCTGCGGGCTCGCCACCACGAAATTCTCACGCGCAGCAAGAGTCTCAAATCCGCTGGTTCGCGCCTGACCGTCCGATGTCCCTCCACTGGGGTGGAGATCGAGAACAAGAGGAAGCGCCGTTCGGCCGTCGTAGCCCGTGGGGACGAACAATCTGTACGAGCGTTGTCGCTGGGCGGAAGTGATCTGCTGCTGCGCGACTCCAGAAGTATGCGGCAGACTACAGGACGAGCGGGCTGCCTGAGCAGTCTGTGCCTCCGCAATCGACGAAACACCGGCAATCAGTAGTATCGCTACAACATGGGATAAGAAACGCATCAGAATCCCCCTTGGCGGTAAAACGGTGAACCCATCAAATCAGGATTCGCCGTCTCGGGTAAAGCACAAAAGTCCCGGCTGGTCGTGAAGTATACGCGGCCGTTGGCTTCGCGAGTCCGCTATAGTGCTTCATATTGCCGCAGACGAGACGGAAAAGAAGAGCGTCAATCCGAACCTCTGGAAAGATTTAAAGAAACTCCGTATCAATCACGGACTTGCCTGTTCTGATCCATCGCTCTAAAGTATTAGATGCATAAACCCCATCTCAAGTGGTGCCTTGGAATATCGAAGGAACCCGACTCTTTATCCGAGGCCCTGCGTCACCTATCAAACGGTATGTAGAGATTGGTGCTGCGGGATCACAGGAGCGTGGGTCATTTTCGAAGCCACACTCAAACCGGAGGTAGCACCATGGCATCGCGTATTGAGGATTACGGTCTCATCGGCAATACCCACACCGCCGCGCTGGTCTCGCGCAGCGGCTCCATCGACTGGCTTTGCGTGCCGCGCTTCGACTCGGATGCCTGCTTTGCGGGACTCCTCGGCTACGACGAGCACGGGTCGTGGTCCATTCGCCCGACGGTGCCGGTGCGCGAGACGAAGCAGCGATACCGAGACGAGACGCTGATCCTCGAAAGCGAGTTCGTTTGTGACGGTGGGACCTTTCGCGTGACGGACTTCATGCCGTTGGTCAAGAACGAGAGCCACTGCAACCTCGTGCGCATTGTCGACGGGCTTGAGGGGGAAGTTCCGATCGAGATGATGTTGGACGTGCGATTCGGTTACGGTGCCGATGCCCCCTGGATTACACGCATCCCGGAGGGCCTTATGTTTGTCGCCGGTCCGAACGCCATCATCTTGCGCGGGCCGGGCGAGCCGCGAGCCGGGGACGGTCGCGTCACCGCAGTTCTGCATGTTCACAAGGGGGACCGGATCCGTTTCCAGCTCGCCGCGTACCCCTCGCACGAGGAGCCTGCGGAGGCGATCGACGTGATTCAGGCACTCGCGGACGTCGAGAGCTACTGGCGTGCCTGGGCGCACCGGTGCACTTACAAGGGGCGGTGGCGCGACCACATTATCCGCTCGCTCATCACCCTTAAGGCGATGATCTATGGACCGACCGGCGGCATCGTCGCCGCCCCCACCACTTCGCTTCCCGAGGAACTCGGCGGCGTGCGCAACTGGGACTATCGTTACTGCTGGCTACGCGATTCGAGCCTCACCCTCGATGCGCTAATGATCGGCGGATACCTCGACGAAGCGCGCGCGTTCCGCGACTGGCTGCTGCGCGTCGTGGCCGGCGATCCCGCAGATCTGCAAATCATGTACGACATCGCCGGCGCGCGCCGACTTACCGAGTTCGAACTCGACTGGCTCCCGGGATACGAGGGGTCGAAGCCGGTGCGGGTAGGGAATGCCGCCTCCGGGCAGTTCCAGCTCGACGTCTACGGTGAGGTGCTGGCCTGCATTTACGGCGGGCGGAAGATGGGGCTCGCGGGGCACGCCGACGCCTGGGTGCCGTTCAAGTCGCTCCTCGAGTTCCTCGAGAAGGCCTGGCAGCGTCCCGACGACGGCATCTGGGAAGTGCGCGGCGGCCGGCGTCACTTCACGCATTCGAAAGTGATGGCCTGGGTCGCGATCGATCGGTCGGTGCGGGCCATCGAGGAACTCGCCATGGGCGGCGACGAAGGGCGCGCCATGCTGCCCCACCTCTCGTCTTTGCGCGAGCGGATCCACGCCGAGGTATGCGAGCGTGGCTTCAACGCGAAGGTAGGTGCGTTCACCCAGTCCTACGGGAGCGACGCGCTCGACGCGAGTGTACTCGTCATCCCGCACTACGGATTCCTGTCGGCGCACGATCCACGAATGGTGAGCACCGTCGCCGCAATCGAGAAGGGGCTGCTTTATGACGGCTTCGTGCGGCGATACGCGACCGAGGGGGGCGTGGACGGTCTGCCGGGAACCGAAGGGGCGTTCCTCGCCTGCAGCTTCTGGCTGGCCGAAAACTATGCATACGCCGGGAGGATCGAAGAGGCGGAAGCGCTCTTCGATCGGCTGCTGGCGCTGCGCAACCATCTCGGCCTCTTCTCCGAGGAGTATGAACCCAGTCTGCAGCGCCAGATCGGCAACTTCCCTCAGGCATTCACTCACCTCGCTTTCATCTCGACAGCGCACGTCATCGAGTCCGTCCGGCAGAACGGCAATGTTCGGGCACCCCTGCGCGGCGCGATCGCTGGCTCGGCGCGCTGAACGGCTGAGGCCGGCGCGTAGGTTGAGTGCTGCTTATTCCGCCTGGATTTTCGATCGTTATTCACGCCGATGCGGGCTTGCGGCCGAACTGGCGAATGATCGCCATGATGATCGAACCGCATACCCCGCCGAACACAAGGGAAACAACGATCCAGATTGCCGCAGTCTGGAAGGGAATGGCGATGAAACCCGTGAAAGGTGTCGCGTCCGCCAGACCGCCGAATCGTTGCTGCGGCCAGTGGTAAATTCGTGCCAGCCAATATGTGGGCAGCACCATGGCACGCGTCAAAACCACGTACAGCGCGATAGCCTTGATGAGCTCGCCATATGGTCGCGGCACCCCGGATCTTGCGAGCATGATTGCAAAGTAAATCGGACCAACCGCGAAATGCAATGCAACAACGCTGAAAAGATTGGCGACAGAATCTGGCGCTCCAAACTGTTCGACCACAACCCGTAAAACCACGACGACTGCCGCGACTAGTAGCGGCCACTTCAGAATTCCCTTCACGGATTTAACCTCCGACGAGCGAGTGTATATGAATTGAAAACCACGAGGATTATCCGGGTAACCCGAAAAGCAGTCCCGATGAAACGAACGCCCAGGACATCGTCATTACAAAGCACCACACCCAGCAGGGAACCGATGTAAAGAGGGGAGGCAGTTTGTCGGACAGACCCCATGAAGCCGGTTCGGGGACGGAGTGCAGTGGGACGTTATCGAGTCGAATCATGCTGCTGCTCGGATACGACTACGCCGAAACCGACAGCACCGGTACGTTCACCCTCAGGATAGAATCCAGTCCGTTGACCGCGCCAGGGAAGGAAATCAGAGAATCCGGCGGTCAGGGGAATCGAATTTCGACTCCGGCACTGGCTCCCCATCGGGAATAGGTTCGAAGACCGTTTCCAGGCCGGTCCAGAGACGATGTGGATTTGCCTGCTTCGGCGATCACACGCAGATGTCGGCCCGGCCCCGGCTGCCACGCCAGTTTTCCCGCTGCCTGAAAGGGATGAAGAGTTGGGCTGCCGCTTTCCAACTGCCAACCTGCGGCGATTTCACCGGAATAGCTCAGCCAGGATGTGATGCGTCCATCGGCCTGAGCAACGGCCAGGTGGGATTGAAATTGGGAGGGACTGTAGAAATCATCGGTTTGGGAGTCGTGCCACATCAGGTTCGATCTCCACCCGGCTGAGAATCGACCCCAGGAATTCGCAAGCAGCGGTCGCGTTATTTCCGCGTCCGCGCGATCTCGTGTGACATTGTCTGAAAACAAATACCGGGAATAGCGGATCCGGAGGCGAGTATTCGAATCCAAACGCATGGCGAATTCTCCTGATCCAAAAGACGCTGTCACCTGATTCCCAATGGCATGGAACGCGTCCATGACGATGGAGCCGCCGCCGCCGCTGAGCCGAATCGCATCATTCACCGCGACGACAGCCGATGCGTCCCCAACAAACTTTCGTGAAACTCCCGGAACGCGATAGTCCACAGCTGAACCTGTGGCGTACACCGTGAGCCGGGGGCTGAGCGTGCCGGTCCATCCCAGGTCATAACGCACCAGATTGCGGACATCCTGATTCTGTTCAAGCCAGCGATACTGATAACCGATGCGGACCACGTGAGCGGGGTTCAGATGAATCGCGATATCCGAGCTTGCCGTGCGATCAATCAGCCCATCGCTATCTTTGCTGTACCGGAAGCCAGGACTTACGGAGTGACCGTATTCGGAACGAATACCCGTCAATAGATCGCGAGTACCGCTCGCGGGAAATAATGTCCACAGTTTCACGGCATCCATCTGCGCGCCGACAGGATTGCCTCCCCAGCGCTCAGCAGCAACACGCTCTTCGAGCATACCGCGCGTTTCGAACATTTCAGGCGGAAGGGCGGAAATAAGTTGCTGAGCCTCAAGGTGCCGCCCCATGAAGTTCAGGACACGGATTCTGGATTGAAGGACTTCCGCGTTTTGTTCTGCAGCTTGAGGAGCAGAATCGATTATTCGGAGTGCTTCGGAAAGCTTGTTTTCGTCCGCGAGGGAATTCGCGAGCCCCGCATAGGCTGACGCAGAATTTGGATAGTGCTCCAGGACAGCTTCATATTGTTTTTGCGCTTCAGCGTTTCGGCCCAGCCATCGCAGAGCCAGCGCCCGCCGGGTCAGAGTCTGTTCGGAATCGTCTCCCAACTCGACGAGTTCATCGAAGACCCGCAGTGCATCCGTGGTGGCATCTCCAAATAAGTACGATCGAGAAAATTCGCGAAGAGCCCACACCGGCTGATCCTTCTGCTTGCCTCGGAGTTGCCGAATCGTTGCTATTGCTCTGGGGTACTGACCGGCCCAACCTAGTACCACAGCGTAATCGCGAAGAATGGCGACGTCTTCCGGTGATTCCTTCAGGACGGTTTCATAAAGCCGCAGCGCTTCGGCGGTTTCGCCGGCCCGGGCTTTCACAAGTGCTTCATCCGCGAGCGCACGAGCCTGTTCCGTCGTGTTCAGATTCTGAGAAGACAGCGTGCAAGGCATTGCGATGCACCAGGCCGTGACGATGATGGCGTTAAGGCTTTTCCGCATATGAATGTTTGATATTCCATCGAACAGGCTCGAGCACATTGACCTTCTTGAGCAGTCCTTTGGAGGTGTAGAAACAGGAAGTCAGGGCAAGAAGCATCCAGTAAACCGTTGGATAGATGATACTCACAGGAAACGAGCGAAGGATTTCCCGATCGTACTTGGAGTCCAGCCATGCTCCACAGGCCAGCTGAAGCAGACAGAAGGTATAAATCACCATTCCCCAGAAACTTGGAATTGGTGACCCGCCTCTGGGCGGATGGCCGACCGAATAACAGAAAATCCAGAATAACGTTATGACGATGAAAGTGATCGACCACAGATAGGAAAATGCGCTTTCGATATACAACGGAAACATTCTTCGCATCTGCCATGTACGCAGGACATGGGAATAACGCCGCAAAACCTGTCCCAGACCCAGGGCCCAGCGTTTGCGCTGGCTCCACCATACTCCGACTGTTTCCGGTGCCAGCATCCACACCATGGCACTACCTTCGTAGCGCACATCGTAAAACTTCGTCTGGAGTTTCCATGTGAGATCGATATCTTCGGTCGCCATACCCGGAGTGAACATCCCCACATCAATCAGCGCGGACTTACGGAACATTCCGACAACACCCGAAACACACATGACGCGGCCCCAGATTCTCTGTGCCCGGCGCATCAATCCAATGACGGAGCTGAATTCAATAGCCTGCAGTTTGCTAAGCAGATTCGTGGCATTGCGAACACGCGGATTTCCCGCAACGGCCCCGACTCGTGCAGATTTGAAATGCGGAACCATCGCACTTAAAAGGCCCGGATCCGGGACAGCATCGGCATCCATGATCATGACGAGTTCTCCCTTTGCGCAGAGAATGGCGTCATTTAGTGCCATGGCCTTACCTTCATTGGAAAGTTTGTCCAGGAAGCGGACCTTCGGATTTGAGAGAAACGGACGTACTTTCTCGGAAGTCTTGTCCGTGGATCCGTCATTGACAATCAGGAGTTCGAATCGCGGATAATTGAGATTAAGAATTCCTTTGATCGAATGTTCAATGACATCTTCCTCGCAGTAAGCCGGAAGGATGACGGAAACGAAGGGAAGGTCCGAATCCACCAGGTGCTTCGGCCGATCCGCTCGTCTGAAGTAGTAGATGAGTGCAGTGACAATGTAAATGAAGCACGTCATCAGCGGATAAAGTCCATAGAAGACAATTGCGGCCAAATAGATGTTGCTCGCTTCTATGGTGTTGAGTGTTTGATGCAGGTTCATATTGCGATTAGCTTGCAGACGAAAAAATGTCTCTCACCGGTTCCGTGCGTTTCCTGAATGTTTTCTGTCCTTGATCGACTTCGATCACGATGGACTGAGTGGTCCTGGGATCTGTCATGAAGGCGATTTGATTTCTCAGGCCGTCCTGGCTGCTCCTTTCGACAACAGTCCGCACCCCTTTTCTGGGACCTTTTTTATGATGAATACGGAGATTGTGAAATATCCAGAGTGTGACGATTACCGCGTAACCGGTCATGAGAAGGAAAAGGTAGCTGATGGAATGCGTGTAGTCCGCCGCCCAGGTTTGTCTGTAAACCCGAATCCAAAAATAGACAAAATTGAGCCACAGCATCCCCACGAGCAGTGTTGACAGCCAATTGTTCACGTGTTTGGACAAGTAACGATCCTCCGAGACCAGTGCCGAGACAGCATGGTGCGGTTGGGACATGCGGGCAGCAAGGGTTATTGACGCGGATCCTCCCTCGCCTGACTCCCTTTCTTCGATGCGGGTTAACGCCCGATTGAACTTCTCTGGCGGCTTAGATATCCTTGCGGCCTCAAGCGTTGATAAAAAGAGGGATAGTGATGCCCAACATGGCGATTTCCGTAAGGCTTGCGATTGTGATGCTGCCCCTCGCTTACGTCTTCGCCCAGACACCGGACACGCTGGTGCGAGCCGGAGCCATCATCTTGGAACCGCCGACAACGGGTGCATTGGGCGTGGAATGGCGCATCGAGGGGGACTCGAACCGGAACGCTTCGGTTGCTCTCGCCTGGCAGCGCGCCGGAGAGACTGCCTGGCGGGATGGCCTTCCGCTGTTGCGTCTGCAGGGTGAAGCCGTCCAGCAGGGCGCTTCCTTTCATTACGTGGCGCCCAACATGTTTGCGGGCAGCGTGTTTGGTCTCGGGCCGGACACGTCCTACAGCCTCCGTCTTCGTCTTTCAGATCCGGATGCGCCGGCGGGAACACCGCCTGTCGAACGCATCGTGAGTGCACGCACGCGGCCGACGCCAAAGCCCGCAATGGGTGGGGCGGTCTATCATGTCTATCCGCGCGACTACTCGGGATCCAAGCTGGAACCGAACTTTCCCAGCCTGATGGCGGCCTACAACACCGGGGCTAATGGCGCCGATTTCGTCAACTCCTTCCAGCCTCGCGTAAAACCCGGCGACATGATTCTGGTTCATGCCGGAACCTACCGCGAAGATCGCCGGCGATACGCCGGTCCGAATTCGACACTTTTCGATGGGACGTTTTACCTCACAGCGGATGGCACGGCAGACAAGCCGATCGTCATCAAGGGCGCGGGCGACGGCGAAGTGGTCTTTGATGGGGCAGACAACGCCGTCCTGTTTGACCTCACGGCCGCCGACTACACCTATGTCGAGGGCGTGACGGTCCGCAACACCGACGTGGCATTCCTCCTCGGGCGCAAGCGCATCCTCGGCGCTGTCGGGTTCACGCTGAAGAACTCGCGACTGGAGAACGTCGGGCGTGGCGTCTTCACCGACTGGGGCGGCGCGCGGGATTTCTACATTGCCGATAACGTCTTCATCGGCCGCAATGATCCCACGCGCCTGATGGGGTGGATCGGCCGCACCTGGCAGAATTTGCCCGGCTTTCCTCAGCCGTTACTCTCAGAATACGGAGTGAAGATCTACGGATCTGGCCACGTGATCGCCAATAATCGCGTCGAGAATTTCCACGACGGGATCGACCACGCCACCTATGGCGACCCAGACGGCTGGCCGGACCAGCCGGTCATGGCTGTCTCCGACGACATCATCGGCAATGACATACGCAATGTTGACGACAATTGCATCGAAGCCGATGGCAGCGCCCAGAACATTCGAGTCATCGGCAATCGCTGTTTCAACATGGCCCATCGCGCCCTGTCCACCCAGCCCGCCCTTGGCGGTCCGATCTACTTCATCCGCAATATCGTTTATAACGCGCCGGAGGGTGGCGCGTTGAAGATCACGGCAAACTCCGCGGGCGTGCTGGTGTACAACAACACGCTGCTGACCGAAGCCCATCAAATGGGGCCTGCCTCGAATCTGCACTTTCGAAACAACCTGATACTGGGCCAGGGCGCATGGCCCGAAGCGTTCTCCGTGGAAACATTCACGCCGTGGTCCAGTTCGGACTTCAATGGATTTACGGCAGCGGCTCCGGGATCGTCGCTGTTCGCCTGGGCAGGACCCGCGGGCCCGGCGGACTATTCCACGCGAGCAGAGCGCCCAGTCCAGTCCTTTGCAACCCTGCAGGCGTATGCGGCAGGCACGGGACAGGATGCCCATAGCCGAATGGTGGACTGGGCGATCTTTCAAAAGGCTGGTCCGCCATCGCCAGCTGATCCGACGCATCTCTATCGCCCGGAGGACTTTGACTTTTCGTTGAGAGCAAACTCCGCCGCCATCGATGCAGGGGCTGCAATGCCGGGCGTCACCGACGGCTATACAGGCAGAGCACCGGATTTGGGCGCTCTTGAGTTTGGCCTGCCTCTGCCGACCTATGGGCCACGACAGCTTGCACAGCAACCCTGAGGCCGTGAGAAGCGCAAGTTGTGCTGTGACGATCTTGCAGTTGCGGCCACATCTACGGATTCAATCCGGCCCGCGAAAGCTTTCAACGCGCCGGGTCAAAGCAATTACCGGAAGGAATAGACGCGCGAATGCGTAGTCGTAAAGTGCACGATTCCTGGTTCTGACGGATGTGCGATGGTCGCCTGCATCATCGAAGATCAATGAATCTGGAGATCGGATACGCGTACAATGGTAGTGATCTTGATGTCTTGTGCAAGAACCGGCCCCCGATCGCAACACCGCTTTGCTCTTCGCTTATCCGGCGGACAAGAGCCCCCTTACATTTGATTCAGAATTCAGAATGGAGAGCGCCATGATGGAGATTATCGAACTCGCTGCGCTGATCAAGCAGGAACGCAACGCGTTGCTTTCAAGATGGCGGCAGCAAGTGAGGGAACTTCCAACCGCGCGAGATATGGATCTTCCGACTCTTAATGATCACATTCCTTCATTGATTGATGAGTTGGCTCGGGAACTCAGGGCAAATGTGGACCAGACCATTCCGGAAGCGCTCGCCGCTCAGATTTCCGAAGCTCACGGCTTGCAGCGCCTTCAGGACGCATACGATATCGAAGAAGTCGTCGCCGAATATAACATCTTGCGGGGTTGTATTCATGATCTTGCGGACAATCACGGCATTAACCTGCAGGGAAAGCCTTTCAAAATCATCAATCGGGTTTTCGACCAGGCGATTGGTTCGGCAGTGCAGGCATACGCAACTCAGCGTGCCCTGGATGTGCAGAGGCGCCGCGAGGAATACCTATCCTTTGTGGCGCACGATCTTCGAACCCCACTCACTGCCATTTCCCTCGCGGGAAAAGTGTTGGAAAAAACTCTTATGGGAGGAATCACTGCGGATGAATCGGCAAGGATGGTCAAGGCCCTGCGCCGCAATGTCCAGCAGCTGGAAAAACTGGTCACCAAGGTGCTTGAGGAAAACGCGAATCTCCAAACCGAACTTGGAATCAAATTGGAAGAAAGGGAATTTGACCTGTGGCCACTTGTCGAATCCCTCATTCACGATCTCCATCCCATTGCTGGAACCTCCAGCACCCGTATCACGAACGAAGTACCCGAAGACCTTGTCGTCTATACGGATGCCAGTCTGCTGAAGCGGGTCTATCAGAATCTGATCGCCAATGCTTTAAATCACACCCCGCGAGGAGAAATTCTCATCGGGGCCGTGGAAACATCCGCCAAAGGTCCTGTGGAGTGCTATGTCAGCGACAATGGATCCGGAATTCCAGCAGAGCTTCTCGAAAAGATATTCGAGAAGGGAGAAACCGATCAGGAGAACCAGGGCGGGATGGGCCTGGGGCTCGCCATCGTAAAGACGTTTACGGAAGCGATGCGCGGCCATATTACGGTGACAAGCAGGGAAGGGATTGGTACCACGTTCCGCTTTTCACTGCCCAACGGGCCGGATCCCCGAAAAGAATAGCGACTATGCCTGCCATGGAGTATGAGATCGTGTGCTGAATCTGTTCAGCGGTGGAGCAGATTACCTCTTCTGATTTTCACCCTCAGGCTTCGACTGCCTCACCTGTTCAACACCCTTCAACCACGCGGCCCGAATTTTCGGGTCGCTGAAGAAAACCTGGACGCATTGGCGGTATGAGCGTCACTGCTGAAGAATCTGAAGATCCATGTCCCAGAACCTTATGTGGGAACGCTGCCGCGGCTCAGCTCAGCGGTCTGTCCCCATATCTGTACGTCATCGAACGCGTTGCATGCGGATCTGAATCGTGGCATTCTCTCGGAACTCTATGGAGATCAATGCAAGGACGCTGGGGCAGTGGGCGTTGTTCGGTTCGTTTGCGGTAATTCTCTATTACTGTTTTCGGATTATGGAGCCGTTTCTGATGCCGGTCTTTCTGGCATTGATTCTCTCGACACTGCTGAGCCCACTTTATGAATCCATTACCAGACGTCTCCATAACCGTCCCGGTATTTCAGCACTTTTGGTTTGTCTGGGCCTCACATTGGCGATCGTGATGCCAGTCGTTTTGTTGTCCGTCGCCCTTGCGCGCGAAGCCAATAACGTCTACACAAGTTTGCAGGATCCGGAAATGTCGTCAAAAGTGCAGCTGTGGCTGAATCCGAATTCAAATCCAGCACTTGCGAAGATCCAGTCATGGCTTCCGGCGTCGTTGAGATTCCAGGATTTTGACTTTGGCGCTAGCATCGGAGCCAAGGCACAGGAGAGCCTCGGAGGGGTACTGGCATTCACCGCCACCCTTGCAGCAGGAGCATTCAACTTTCTGGCGAACTACATCACCATGGTCGTGGTTTTGTTTTTTCTTTTGCGGGATTCCAGTTATTTTGCCGAAAGCGTGCGGCAGGTCAGCCCGCTCACCGATGCCGAAGAAAACATGTTTGTCGATCGCTTTCGGACAGTGGCGCGAGCAACAGTCGTCGGCACGCTGGCGACAGCTGTCGTGCAGGGCGCTCTGAGTGGAGTGATCTTCCTGATCATGGGTTTGCCGAATCCGATTCTGTGGGGCTCATTGACCGCCCTCCTGTCGCTGGTTCCCATGGCAGGGACGGCGCTGGTCTGGTTGCCCTGGACCATTTATCTCGTCGCCACCGGTTCGGTGGTGCGTGCCATAATTTTCCTGGCGCTGCAGCTCATATTCGTCGGCGGGGCTGACAATGTTCTGCGTCCGCTCCTCATTGAGGGCCGCATGAAAATGCACACACTGTTGATCTTCTTCAGCATCCTCGGAGGAATTAGTTACTTCGGCATCCTGGGTATTTTCATCGGACCTCTGGTGTTCGCCATTGCCATCGCATTCCTGCAATTCTACGGATCGCGCGATACCTCAACGAGTGTTCCAGCGGAAGTCATAACTCTCCCCAAAGGCCAGGAGACATAAAGAGCCTCGGGAATGGAGGGAACGAGGTGTCAGGCACCTTGTTTCCGACGCTCCGGCGAATACCCCGCCTGCGTCTCAAGCCGCGTATCTTCCCGGTCCACCGATTGTGAAGTGATACAACATGCGGATGGATTCCATGCTTCCCGGCGGGCGACGGGTCGCTATATTCGGAAGACCAGCAGTCTGGAATCGGCCGCGGTACCCAGGCCACAAACGAATGACGACAATTGACGAACCTTACAACAATCGTGACTTGGTTGATCGACGACATATTCAGAACCCGTCAATACGAAACCGGCGCGAGCGCAACATCCACTGACATGGCGTATCCTGCTCGATCTGAAAAGACGAGGCATCGTCGTCGCATGGCTTACGCATGCGGCGGGAGTCAGCGCGATTGGAGATCAGAGCCTCGACGCGCGTTTGCCGTTCACGGAGCGTTTCGAAATTCCACAGTCCGCTATCGATGCCATTCAAAAGTCGCGGCTCACTGGAGGACGGGTCATTGCGGTGGGAACGACTGTTGTACGAGCACTGGAGGGCTGTTCGGCACAAAATGGAGGCCGCCTGATCGCGGGCGCTGGCGAAACCGAACTTATCATTGGGCCCAGGTTTCGCCGATCCGTCGTCGATGGAATTCTGACCGGCCTGCATGATCCCGAAGAAAGTCATTTTCAACTGCTGAGCGCCTTTGCGGATGAAGG
>Ga0163163_10001926_pt1 | contig 17578 bp, 11 predicted proteins | sample S65metaG_FD_119766 | JGI IMG/M metagenome (GOLD analysis project Ga0163163, IMG submission 119766) | Switchgrass rhizosphere microbial communities from Kellogg Biological Station, Michigan, USA - S6-5 metaG | ecosystem: Host-associated > Plants > Roots > Rhizosphere > Soil | place: USA... | reverse complement strand
TAACCGGAGCAGGATAGCGCGCGGCCGGCAACGCCGGTGCGCTGGGGTTGCGAGCCCGCGAAGGGACAATGCGCCATGCGCCTGCGCCTTGGCGATTCCCTGCCGGCCCTTCGCGAGCTGGCCCTGACCGCGACACCCTTTGTCGTGCTCGCGGCCGCCCTGCTCGCGCTCGCCTACCTGGTGCTCGACCCCGCGCCGCCGAGGCAGGTGACCCTGGCGACCGGCCAGGACCAGGGCGCGTATGCCGAGTTTGGAAGACGCTACGCGCAGATCCTGAAGGAGAACGGGATCACGGTGCATCTCAAGGCGACCGCGGGAGCGGCCGAGAACATCGCCCTGCTGCGCGCGCCCGGCGGCGACGTCGACATCGCCTTCGTCCAGGGCGGCGCCGACCCCGAGCCGACGCCGCGCGCCGGCGACGACGACCCCGACGGCCTGGTCTCGCTCGGGAGCCTGTTCTACGAACCGGTCTGGCTGTTCTATCGCGAAGACTCGGCCGAGCGCCTGCTCAAGGCCCCCGAGCTCACCGGCCTGGCCCAGCTCGCCGGCTGGCGGGTCAACATCGGCGCGCCCGGCAGCGGCGTGCCGAACCTGATGGCGCGGCTGATCGGGGCCAACCAGCTCGACCCTTCCGCGGTCACGCTCCTGCGCGACCCGCAGACGCCGGCGGTCGTCAAGCTGCTCGACGGCAGCGCCGACGCGGTCGTGTTCGCCTCGGCACCGGAGGCGCTGATGGTGCAGATGCTCCTGCAGACGCCAGGCGTCCGCCTGTTCGATTTCGCCCAGTCGGAAGCGTACGCGCGACGCTTCCCCTTCCTCAGCGCGGTGACGCTGCCGCGCGGCGTCGTCGACCTGGCGAAGGACCTGCCGCCCCACGACGTCCACCTCGTCGCCCCGACCGCGACGCTGGTCGCCAGGGGCGGCACGCACCCGGCGCTGATCCAGTTGTTCGTGCAGGCGGCGCAGCGGGTGCACGGCGGGGCCGGCTGGTTCCAGCGGCGGGGCGACTTCCCGAACCCGCACAACGCCGAGCGGCCGCTCGCCAAGGAAGCGCAGCGCTTCTTCACCAGCGGCGTGCCCGTGCTGCAGCGCTACCTGCCGTTCTGGCTGGCGAACCTGGTCGACCGGATGTGGCCGGCGATCCTCACCATCGTCGCCGTGCTGCTGCCGCTGTCGCGCGTCCTGCCGCCGCTCTACACCTTCCGCATCCGCTCGCGGGTGTTCCGCTGGTACCGGCAGCTGCGCGAGGTGGAAAGCGCCATCGGCCGGCGGCCGAACGCCGAGCTGCTGCGCGAGCTCGAGGCGATCGAGCAGCGGGTCGAGCAGGTGACGGTGCCGCTCAGCTACGCCGAGGAGCTCTACGCGCTGCGCACCCACATCCACATGGTGGCCGAACGGCTGATCGATCCCGGCCCGGCGATCGCCGTCGCGGTCGCGGAGACGCGGCGATGACGCGGCCGCGCGTGCTGGTCATCGGCTGCGGCTTCGGTGGCATCGAGGCGGTGCGGGCGCTGTCGAAGGCCGACATCGAGATCATCCTGGTCGACCGCACCAACCACCACCTGTTCCAGCCGCTGCTCTACCAGGTGGCGACGGCCGGCCTGAGCGCGCCGGCGGTGAGCGCGCCGATCCGCCACGTGCTGCAGCGGCAGATGAAGCGCGGCAACCTGACGATCCTGAAGGCGGAGGTGCAGGCGATCGACGTCGCCGGCAAGAGCGTCACCGTCGACGGCGGCGAGCGCATCGGCTGGGACCACCTGATCGTCGCCGCCGGCGCGACGCACAGCTATTTCGGCCACGACGAGTGGGCGGCGCACGCCCCGGGCCTGAAGACGCTGGCCGACGCCTTCGACATCCGCGCCCGCGTCATCGGCGCGTTCGAGCGGGCCGAGCGGGCGCACGACGCGGCCGAGCGCGATGCCTGGATGACCTTCGCCGTCATCGGCGGCGGCCCGACCGGGGTGGAGATGGCGGGAACGATGAGCGAGATCGCGCAGCACACGCTGTCGAAGGAGTTCCGCCGCATCGACTCGAAGCGCACCCGGGTGGTCCTGCTCGAAGGCTCGGAGCGCGTGCTCGGCGCCTTCGTGCCGCGCCTGTCGGAGCGGGCGCGCGAGCAGCTTGCCCGACTCGGCGTCGACGTCCGCACCGGCTCGATGGTCACCGGCGTCGATGCCGACGGCGTGACTTACAAGGCCGCGGCCGCCGCCGGCGGCGAGGCCACCGAGCACCGGCTGGCCTGCCGGACCGTGATCTGGGCGGCGGGCGTCGCCGCCTCGCCGCTCGGCGCCGATCTCGCCCGTGGCACCGGCGCGACGCTCGACCGCGCCGGCCGGATCGCGGTCGAGCCCGACCTGAGCCTGGGCGGCCACCCCGAGATCGCGGTCGTCGGTGACCTCGCCGCCGCGAAGAGCTACGGCAAGGGCGAGCCCACCCCCGTTCCCGGCATCAGCCCGGGGGCCAAGCAGATGGGCCGCGCCGCCGCCGCCAACCTCCTGCGCCGGCTGAAGGGCGAGCCGACGCGGCCGTTCCGCTACATCGACTACGGCAACCTGGCCACCGTCGGCCGCAAGTCGGCGATCGTCGAGCTGGCGGTGCCCGGCCTGGGGGCGCTGCGCTTCAGCGGCTTCCCCGCCTGGCTGTTCTGGCTGTTCGCCCACATCTATTTCCTGATCGGCTTTCGCAACCGGCTGATCGTCATGGTCGACTGGGCCTGGGCCTATTTCACGTACGAGCGCAGCGCCCGGGTGGTGGCCGAGCCCGACGCGAACGCGGTCAAACGCCGCTCCTAGAATCGAATTCATGGACACACGCACCTCCCCGGCCCGCCTGAACATCGAGCGCATCCGCGCGGTGCTGCAAGCCGAGGGCTGCGCCGCGTCGCTGATCCCCTCGAGCGATCCGCACCTCTCCGAATACCTGCCCGAGCGCTGGCAGGGCCGGCAGTGGGCCTCGGGCTTTACCGGCTCGGTCGCCACGCTGACGATCACGCTCGACAAGGCCGCGCTCTTCGTCGACAGCCGCTACTGGGTGCAGGCCGAGCGCGAGCTCGCCGGCAGCGGCATCGAACTGGTGAAGACCCCCTCGCCGGTGGCGTCGTATCACATCGAGTGGCTCTGCCGCCAGGTCGCTCCGGGCGCGACGGTCGCCGTCGACGGCGACGTTCTCGGCCTCGGCGCTGCCCGCCAGCTCGAGAGCGAGCTCGAGCGCTGCGGCGTCAAGCTGCGCACCGACCTCGACGTCCTCGCCGGCGCCTGGCCGGAGCGGCCGGCGACGCCGGCCGCGGCGGTCTACGAGCACAGCGCGCCGGAAGCGCCCGAGTCGCGCGCCGAGCGGCTGCGCCGGGTGCGGGCGGCGATGCGCGAGGCCGGAGCGACGCATCACTTCGTCTCGACCGTCGACGACCTCGCCTGGATCCTCAACCTGCGCGGCGCCGACGTCAGCTTCAACCCGGTGTTCCTCGCCCACCTGCTGATCACTCGCGACAGCGCGACCCTCTTCATCGCCCCGGCCAAGGTCGACGCCCGGCTCGCCGCCACCCTCGCCGCCGACGGCGTCCGCCTCGCGCCGTACGAGCAGGCCGGCGCCGCGCTCGCGGCCCTGCCCGAGAGCGCGACCCTGCTGCTCGATCCCAAGCGGGTGACCCTCGGCACGCGCGAACGCACCCGGGCGCGGGTGGTCGAGGCGATCAATCCGAGCACTCTCGCCAAGAGCCGCAAGAGCGACGCCGAAGCGGCGCACGTGCGCCGGGCGATGGCCGAGGACGGCGCCGCCATGTGCGAGTTCTACGCCTGGTTCGAGGCGGCCCTGGCCGACCCGTCGACCCGGGCATCGCTCACCGAGCTGACGATCGACGAGAAGCTGACCGCTGCGCGCGCCCGGCGTCCCGGCTACGTCGGCCCGAGCTTCGCGACGATCGCCGCCTTCAACGCCAACGGGGCGATGCCGCACTACCGCGCCACGCCCGAGTCGCATGCCTCGCTCGCGAGCGACGGCCTGCTGCTGATCGACTCCGGCGCGCAATACCGCGGCGGCACCACCGACATCACCCGGATGTGGCCGGTGGGCAGCCTGAGCGCGGCGCAGCGGCGCGACGTGACCCTGGTGCTGCGCGGCACGATCGCCCTCTCCCGCGCCCGCTTCCCGCGCGGCACGCTCTCGCCGATGCTCGACAGCATCGCCCGCGTTCCGTTGTGGGAGCACGGCCTCGACTACGGCCACGGCACCGGCCACGGCGTCGGCTATTTCCTCAACGTCCACGAAGGGCCGCAGAGCTTCTCCCGCGTCATTCCCGATGCGACGATGGCGATGCAGCCCGGCATGATCACCAGCGTCGAGCCGGGGCTCTACCGGCCGGGGCAGTGGGGCGTGCGGGTCGAGAACCTGGTGCTGTCGGTGCCGGCGGCGGGTCTCTCGGCCGAGTTCGGCGAGTTCCTCGAGTTCGAGACCCTCACGCTCTGCCCGATCGATGCCCGCTGCCTCGAGCCCTCGCTGCTGCGCGCCGACGAGATCGCCTGGCTGAATGTGTACCACGTCACGGTCCGCGAGCGTCTGGCACCGCTCGTCAGCGGCGACGCGCTCGCCTGGCTGACCCTGCGCACTGCGCCGCTCGCCTAGCTTTCGCACCCGTTCAGGTCGTCGAGCGCGACCTCGGCGCTTCGGCTTGACGGCTTTCGTCGCGCTCCAGCGCAATTCGTCCGCTCCAGGACCGGCTTCGTCGCAAGCCGGTTTCGCCGCGGCGCGCCGGTCCCTAGAGTTCGCTCCATCGCATCCCGCGAGTGTCTTCGAAGGAGCCCACCATGATCAGCCGCCTCACCTTCTTCGCCGCCGTGTTCGCCGCCGTCGCCACCGTCAGCCTGGCTTACGCCGCTGATGCGGCCCAGCAACAGCAAGCCGTCGAGACACCTCGCGCCGCCGCCTCGGCGCACGGGATCGTAGTCCTCCCCCTGGTCGAAGTGACCGGCCGCCGCAGCCGCTGAGATTCGCGATCGGCGCGGTTCGTCCGCGCCAGACCCACGGCTCCCGGGCCGCACGAGCTTGTCTCGTGCGGCCCGTTTCTTTTGCCCGGCGGCACCGCAACCGCGTGAAATCCCTGGCGAAAGGCGCTCAAGGAATCCCGGCCGATACCGAAATGACAAGGGTTGGCGTTCCCATGGCGGGAGCGCCGGAACCGATCCTGCCCGGCACGCCCGCACAAGAACCTACATGGAAAGCCACCGGCTGTTGCCCTTCGTCGCAGGATTCGCGGTCAGCGCCGCCTTGTTGTGGCTGGCAGCCGGCGTCTTCGCCATGGCGCGCGCCCGCACCCTGCGCAGCAGCCGCCGCCTGGCGCTGGTCGCCCTGCTCATTGCCGGCTGCGGCCTGTGGTGGCCGGGGCACTTCCTCGAGCCGGGCGAGGCGTCCGGCGGCGGACTCGGCGGCATCCCGCTCGTCGCCGCTGGCCTGGCGGTGGCACTGGCCGGGTTTGCCGGTGCCACCGCGATGGTCGCGACCCGCAAGACCCTTCCCGCCTGCGCCGGCCTGTCGCTGCTGACGCTGGGCGTGGCCTATGCGCACTCGCTGTTCGCCACCCCCGGGTTGTTCCGCGCCAGCGCGGCGCTCGGCTCGTGGGGTCCGGCCTGGGCGATCCTGATGCTGGCGACGGTGCTGGTCGGCCTGGGCCTGGAATTCAAGCCGAGCCGCAAGGTCCGTTCGCTCCGCTTTCTCGCCGCGGGGGTCGGCGCGCTGCTGCTGACGCTCGCCGCCGCCGGGCCGGCGGGCGAAGCCGCCGCGGCGCTGCTGCCCGCCTGGACCGAGGCCCTGCTGCTCGCCGCTCTGGTCGCGACCGGCGCGGTGCTGCTCGAGGCGCTCGGCACGCCCTCGGGCCGCGACCCCGAGCCGACGCGGCGCGCCGCCGCCGCTGCCGCCGTGCCCCTGGTCGACAGCCTGACCCAGCTGCCGACGCGCGTCTACTTCGAGGACCGCCTCGCCGCCGCGGCCACCAAGTGCGACGCCAACGCCAGCCGCCTGGCGCTGCTCTTCATCGACCTCGACGGCTTCAAGCCGGTCAACGACACCTACGGCCATTCGATCGGCGACCTCGTTCTCGAGCAGGTTGGCCAGCGCCTGAAGGCGATGTCGCGCGGCAAGGACGTGGTCGCCCGGGTCGGCGGCGACGAGTTCCTGCTCCTGCTGACGAACGTGCAGACCGAGGAGGCGGTGGCGCAGGTCGCATCGCGCCTGATCCAGGGCCTCTCCCATCCCTACGCGGTCGAGGGCCGTGAGGTCATGATCTCCTGCTCGGTCGGCATCGCCATGTACCCCGACGGCTGCAGCCACGCCAAGCTGATCGCCCGCGCCGACGCGGCGATGTACGCCTCCAAGCGCGCCGGCGGCTCCAACCACTGCTTCTATTCGACGGCGATGGACGCCGACGCCGAGGCCCAGTTCACGCTGCTGCGCGACCTGCGCAAGGCGGTCGCGGCCAAGGAGTTCGAGCTCTTCTACCAGCCGAAGATCGATTCCAAGAGCGGCAAGGTCACCGCGGTCGAGGCGCTGCTGCGCTGGAAGCATCCGACCCGCGGCGTGCTCCTGCCCAGCGTCTTCATCCCGATCGCCGAGCGCTTCGGCCTGATCGGCCAACTCGGCAACTGGGTGATCGAGGACGCCTGCCGGCAAAGCCGTGCCTGGCGCGACAAGGGCCTCAGGATGCGGGTGGCGATCAACCTCTCGGCGCACCAGATGCGCCAGGACGACATCGTCGAGCGCATCACCGGCGCGCTCCAGCAGTACAAGATTCACCCGTCGCTCCTGACCTGCGAGATCACCGAATCGGCGGCGATGGAGGACACCAAGACCACCCAGGCCACCTTCCGCCGCCTCGGCGAGCTCGGCACGCACCTTTCGATCGACGACTTCGGCACCGGCTACTCGAGCCTGGCCTACCTGCGCAAGCTCCCGGCCGAGGAGCTGAAGATCGACCGTCAATTCATCATGGACCTGGAGCACAGCGCCGACGCCCGCGCGGTGGTCGACGCCGTCATCAAGCTGGCGCACGCGCTCGGCCTGAAGGTGGTCGCCGAGGGGGTGGAGAACCAGCGTCAGCAGCAGGTCCTGGTGCAACTGGGCTGCGACGAACTGCAGGGCTTCCTCTTCGCCAAGCCGATGTCGGGGCGGGCGCTGCTCCTCTGGGCGATCAACGACCGCCAGGAGAGTGCCGTCTTCAGGCCGTCGCTGTTCGACGAAACGAGGCAGGGGGAGCCGGTCTGAGGCTCGCCCTCGGGCCCGAGGGCGCCCGGGGCAGCGCGTTTCGTCGCCGCAATGAGCGGCTCGTCGCAGGAAACACCCGCTTCATCGCAAGACGCTGTCAACCGTCCCGCGAGCTCCCTACAGTGCAATCACCGCAACGCAAGAAGCGGCCTCTTCACCGGGAGTCCATCATGTCCGACAACATCCTCACCGCAGTCCTGACCTTCAGCCTTCTGGCCGGCGGCTCGGCCGTGATCGGGTCGGAGATGTTCGCCGGCCGCCAGCCGGCCAAGGCGGCGACGCCCGTCGTCGTCCTGCCGCAGGTGACGATCACCGCCCAGCGGGTCGCCGCGAACCAGATCGTGACGATGCCCGAGGTGACGATCACCGCGCAGCGGGTCCAGCCGGAAGACGTGGTCACGATGCCGCTGGTGGTGGTCACCGGCCGGCGCGAGGCGGTCACGGTTGCCGTCGACCACCGCGCCAGCGAGACCCCGCACATCGAGTGAGGTTCGGGGCGCCCGGGGCCCGTCGGCCCCCGCCCCTCACATCTGCCGGAAGACGTGCAGGAAGCTGCGGCTGACCGGAAGGACCTCGCGCCGATTCTTCAGCCGGACCTCCGCGGTGTCGTTGAAACCCCGATCGATCTGCGCCACCTGGCGCAGGTTGACGATCACCGAGCGATGAATCTGGGCGAAGGTGTCGGGGTCCAGTTGTTCGACGAGCTCGCGGATCGGCGTGCGGATCAGCGCCTCGCCGCCTTCCCAGACCACCAGCGTGTACTTCTCGTCGGAACGCAGGAACGCGATCTGCTCGACCGGAATCAGGCGCACGCTCGCCGCCACCGAAGCGCGGATCCATTGCAGGTACTTGCGGCCCTCGGCGCCGGCACGCGCCTTCAGCTCGCCGGCCAGCCGGTCGAGGACGGTCTCGAAGTCGGCGGACAGGGGCTGGGGCGCGGCCAGGCGCGACTTCAGGCGCGTCACCGAATCGGCCAGGCGGGCTTCCTCGAACGGCTTGATCACATAGTCGATCGCCCCGTGCTCGAACGCCTGCACGGCGTAGTTCTCGTGCGCGGTGACGAACACGAGCTCGGCGCGGCGGGCGATGGCCCGCGCCGCGTCGATGCCGTTCAGTCCGGGCATGTGGACGTCGAGGAACGCGATCCGCGGCAGGTGGGTCTCGAACAGCTCGATCGCCTCGCGGCCGTTCCTCGCCTCCGCCACGATCTCGAGCTCGGGCCAGAGCCGTGCCAGGTGCGCCCGCAGCCGCTCGCGCAGCAGCGGCTCGTCGTCGGCGATCAGCGCCGTCGCCGCGGTCATGGGCGGGCACCCGGCGGCGCGGTCGGCGCATCGCTCGGGGCCTGGGCCGGGAAGACGATCTCGGCGCTCAGCCCGTGCGGCCGGGCCTCGTGCAGCTCCAGCCGGGCGGCGGCGCCGAAGAAGCCGCGCAGCCGGCTCTCGAGGTTGGTGAGGCCCGTGCCGGGCAGCGCCGAAGGGTTCATGCCGGCACCGGTGTCGGCGACGATTACGCGGATGCTGCCGTCGGCCTCGCGGCGGGCGCTGATGTCGATCCGGCCGCCGTTCTCGCTCGGGTCGATCCCGTGGCGGACCGCGTTCTCGACCAGCGTCAGCACGCTCATCGGCAGGAACTCGCGCGCGGCGATGTCGGCGGGAACATCGACGGCGAACGCCAGCCGGTCGGGCATGCGCATCTGCATCAGCTCGAGGTAGGAGCGCACCAGGGCGATCTCGTTGCCGAGGGTCGACGCCCCGGCATGCAGCCGCGGCATCGCCGCGCGCAGGTAGGCGATCAGGCTCTTCAGCACCGGCGCCGCCTGCGGCGAGCCCGATTCGACCAGCGCCTGGACGTTGGCCAGGGTGTTGAACAGGAAGTGCGGCTCGATCTGCGCCTGGAGCAGCTTCAGGCGGCTGTCGAGCGCTTCCTTCTCCAGGGTGCTGCGCTCCAGGGCGAAGCCGAGCAGCGCCGCCCGCGCCTGCGCGTCGCGCTCCCGGTAGAGGGCGCCGAGCGCGAGCAAGGGGGCGATCATCAGCACCGTGGTGGTGATGTAGACGAACCCCATCACCCGGCCTTCGGAGCTGAGCAGGTTGGTCAGGTTGCCGTCGATGCTCGGCATGTAGGCGAGCAGGGTCGCGATCGGCGCGGCGATCACGACCGCGAGCACCTGCGCCAGCCAGCGCGGGATCCGCCGCGGATGCCAGGTGCCGGCAGCGGCGAAGGCGATCAGCAGCAGCACGGCGATGAACACCGTCCGCCCGAGCAGCACCCAGAACGGGATCGTGAAGACCGGGTTCAGCAGTGCGGCCACGAGCACCGCCAGCCCCGCCGCGACGGTGGTGCGCCGCCAGGTCAGGGCGCCGACGATCTCCTGCAGGGCAGGACGCAGGACGGGGGCGGAAGCGCTGGTGGAGGTCATGCGCCGAACGATAGCCCCGCCGGGCGCCGCCGGCATGCCGGTGCGACGAAGCACCGGAAGCCGGGGCTGGGCGACGGTGTGGCTACGCTCCGGCGCGCTGCAGCCGGGCCGACATCGCCTGCTCCAGCGAATCGGCGCTGTCGGCGAGATGGGCGCGCGCTTCCTCGCTCAGGCCGCCGCGGTGGCTGGCGGTACGGATCCGCTCGAGCAGCGCCTTGGCCTGGACGCGGACGATGCTGCGCGTGTCGGCGCGGCTCGAGGCGCCGGGCCGCAGCAGCATCGCCGAGATCCGGTTGATGTGCTCGCGCTGCACCTCTCGGCGCAGCGGCGCGATGTCGCCGCTGCCGTCGAGCTCGCTCCAGACGGCCTGCGACAAGCGGCTGTAGAGCTCGGGCATGCGCAGGGCGCGGCCGGTGCCGACCGGCGCCTTCTCGCTGCTTTCCAGGAGGCGCGTGGCGACGGTGTCGCTCATCAGCACGGCCAGCAGCGAGCGCTGCAGGCCGAGCACCTGCTCGGAGGGCGAGTAGTCGGTCTGGGTCGAGCCTTCGCCGCCGCGGATCGCCTCCCAGCGCTCGCTGAAGTCGGTGGCGAGCTTGCGCTGCAGCGTCGGCGAGACGCGCAGGCTGTCGGCGGAGAGGAGGCTGCCGGTGATGACGTCGAGGGCCTCGCGCTGCTCGGCCACCGGCACCGGCGCGAGCGGATCGCGGCCGGTGCCCGGAGCGTCGCGCACCGTGCGCACGCCGCCGATCTGCCGCGACAGCACGTTCGCCGCCCGGGCGACATCGCGGATCGCGTAGCTGACCGAGCGCTTCAGCAGGTTGTAGTCCTGGTCGGGCCGGAGCTGGCGCGATTCCTGGCGCTTCAGCAGGTCCTGGGCGATCGCGATCCGCTTCTTGGCGAAGCCGATGGCATCGTTGCCGAGGTCCATCTGCAGCGACTCGGGGTCGATGCCGAGGAAGTTGTCCTCGTCGGTGCCGTAGGCGAGCTGCGGTTCGGCGCTGCGCACGGCGACCTTCTCCAGCGCCGCCTTCTCCTCGGCCGGGCTGAGGCCTTCGGGCAGCGGCTTGTAGGCGAACTCGATCGCCCAGTAGTCGTACGGGCCGAGGGTGTCGTTGAACGGCGTGCCGTAGGAGGCGCGCGGCTCGTCGGGCGCGTTGAGGTTGATCGGCGCGTAGTCCATCACCGAGCCGGTGATGCCGTTGGCCCGGGTGAACGCCGGGTCGGCAAGCTGCTTCAGGGTGTAGGCCCGCGACGAGCGAAAGTTGTGGCGCAGGCCGAGGGTGTGCCCGACCTCGTGCATCGTCACGTCCTTCAGGTAGGCCTCGACGAAGGCCGCCGCCTCGGGGCTGTCGGGGTCGAGGTCGCCGCGCGCTTCGAGCACGTCGAGCGCGTAGGCCATCTGCTCGCCGGCCCCTTCCTCGTAGTTGCAGAAGCGCCCGGAGGCGAGCAGCTGCAGCTCCTGGGCGGTGAGCGGCTGGGCGCCGAACGGGTTCTCGACCCCGGCGCCGGTCAGCACCTGGGCCCGGGTGGCGCGGATGGTGCGCGACGACAGGCTCTCGATGCCGATGTCGGCATCGAGGATCTCGCCGCTGCGCGGGTCGACGTGGCTGGGGCCGATCGCCCCGAACATCGGCGAGGCATTGGTCAGCCAGCGGATCGAGGCGCGATTCAGGTCGAGGGTGTCGAAGTCGGCGTCGTCGGGCTGGACCTGCACCTCGATGGCGTTCTTGAAGCCGATCCTCTCGAACGCCTTGTTCCATTCGAGCACGCCGGCGGTGATCGCCGGGCGGTACTTGACCGGCACGGTCCGGTCGATCCAGTAGACGATCGGCTTGACCGGCTCCGAGAGCGCCGCCGCGGGATCCTTCTTCTCCAGCCGCCAGCGGTTGACGAAGCGCTGCCGCGGGCTGCGATCGAGGTCGTTGCTGAAGTCGAAGCGGCCGCTGTCGAAGTAGCCGACCCGAGCGTCGGCCTTGCGGCCCTTCATCGGCTCGGCCGGGAGCCGCGCCAGCGAATAGTGCAGGCCGAGGAACATGCTGCGCGGATCGGGCAGCGAGCGCGGCGCCGAGGGCTGCGGCAGGCCCGGGGGCATGCCCGGCTGCGGCAAGGTGATCGAGGCCGTGGCGAAGTGGCCGAGGACCTCGAGCACGAGCTGGTCCGTGCTGCCCCGCGCTTTGGTGATCGCCGAGTTGCGCGGATCGAAGGCATAGCCCTGGCGATAGCTGCGCTGCAGGTCCATGCCGATGCCGAGCAGATCGGCGAGGAAGAGCGTGTTGGCCTCGACCAGCACCGCCTTCCTGTCCGGGTCGGGCTGGCTCAGCACCGGCGCGCTGGCGATCAGGCTGGGCGAGTAGCCGGCCTCGATCGCCGCGGCCTCGGGCGTTCCCGGCTTGGCGACGTAACCGACATTGCGCCAGATCATCTGCACCTGGTTGTAGACGCGGCGGAACTCGATCACGCCGCTGTCCTGCATCATGCCGCCGTAGAAGCCGCGCTCGCCGATGCCGGTCTTGAGCTTGGCGGAGAGGAAGAACGGCTGGTTCAGGTCCTCCGGCCGCAGTTCCAGCCAGACCTTGTCGTCCTTCTGCCAGAAGGCGAGGGCCGCGTCGGTCCGCTTCGCGTCCTTGATGACCTCGGCGAAGGGTCGCAGCGAGCCCGGCGCGACGGCGACCGGCGGGGCGCCGGGCGGGCGCAGGCCCGAGGCGGCACCGCCGGGACCGACCGTGCCGCTCGGCGCGGAGGCGCCGCCCGCCGGTGCCGGAGCCGCCGAGCCGGTGACGAAGGTCTGGAAGGTGGTGCAGCCGCCGAGTGCGGCGGCCGCGAGGACGAGACCGGAGGCGCGGGCGGAGAAGAAAAGACGAGATGGCATGCGAAAGCCCTCGGCGGGGAAGCGGCAAAAAGCGCGTTCGATGGTACGGCGGTGGAAAGGTTCTCGGAACTGGCAGAAGTCTCGGTCCCGGGCGGCGGCGCGCCCCCGGAGTTCAGTGGTGCATCGAGCGGAAGCGCAGGCGCTTGGGCTTGGCGCCCTCCTCGCCGAGGCGCTTCTTCTTGTCGGCCTCGTACTCCTGGTAGTTGCCGTCGAAGAAGGTCCACTTCGAGTCGCCCTCGGCGGCCAGGATGTGGGTGGCGATGCGGTCGAGGAACCAGCGGTCGTGGCTGATCACCATGATCGAGCCGGCGAACTCGAGCAGCGCGTCCTCGAGGGCGCGCAGGGTCTCGACGTCGAGGTCGTTCGACGGCTCGTCGAGCATCAGCACGTTGCCGCCGGCGATCAGCGTCTTGGCCAGGTGCAGCCGCCCGCGCTCGCCGCCGGAGAGGTTGCCGACCAGCTTCTGCTGGTCGTTGCCCTTGAAGTTGAAGCGGCCCAGATAAGCGCGGCTCGGCATCGTGAACTTGCCGACCACCAGGTTGTCGAGGCCGCCCGAGACGTCCTGCCAGACCGTCTTGTCGGCGACCAGGTCGTCGCGGCTCTGGTCGACGAAGGCCATCTTCACCGTCGAGCCGATCTTGACGGTGCCGCTGTCGGGCTTCTCCTTGCCCGAGATCATGCGGAACAGGGTCGACTTGCCGGCGCCGTTCGGGCCGATGATGCCGACGATCGCGCCGGCCGGCACCTTGAAGCTCAGGTCGTCGATCAGCAGGCGGTCGCCGAAGCTCTTGCTGACGTTCTCGAACTCGATCACCTCGTGGCCGAGCCGGTCGGCGACCGGGATGAAGATCTCGTTGGTCTCGTTGCGCTTCTGGTACTCGATGTCGGAGAGCTCCTCGAAGCGGGCGATGCGCGCCTTGCTCTTGGCCTGGCGGCCCTTCGGGTTCTGGCGAACCCACTCGAGCTCCTTCTTCATCGCCTTGGTGCGCGCGTCCTCGGTCTTCTGCTCCTGCTCGAGGCGAGTCTCCTTCTGCTCCAGCCAGAGCGAGTAGTTGCCCTTGTACGGAATGCCCGAGCCGCGGTCGAGCTCGAGGATCCATTCGGCGGCGTTGTCGAGGAAATAGCGGTCGTGGGTGATCGCCACCACCGTGCCGGGGAAGCGCTGCAGGAACTGCTCGAGCCAGTCGACCGACTCGGCGTCGAGGTGGTTGGTCGGCTCGTCGAGGAGGAGCATGTCGGGCTTGGAGAGCAGCATCCGGCAGAGCGCGACGCGGCGCTTCTCGCCGCCGGAGAGCTTGCCGATGACGGCGTCCCAGGGCGCGAGGCGCAGCGCGTCGGCGGCGATCTCGAGCTGCAGGTCGGTGTTCTCGCCGCCGCCCGCGGCGATCTGCGCCTCGAGCTCGGCCTGCTCGGCGGCGAGCGCGTCGAAGTCGGCGCCCTCCTCGCCGTAGGCGGCGTACACCTCCTCGAGCCGCTTCTTGGCGGCGAGCGAGCCGCCGATGCCCTGCTCCACCGCCTGGCGCACGGTCTGGTCGGGATCGAGCTGCGGCTCCTGCGGCAGGTAGCCGATCTTCAGGCCGGGCATCGGCGTCGCCTCGCCTTCGATGTCGTGGTCGATGCCGGCCATGATCTTGAGAAGGGTCGACTTGCCCGAGCCGTTCAGGCCGAGCACGCCGATCTTGGCGCCGGGGAAGAAGGAGAGAGAGATGTTCTTGAGGATCTGCCGTTTGGGCGGAACGATCTTGCCCACGCGGTTCATCGTAAAGACGTACTGAGCCATGCGAATGTCCTGGACGGAGGCGTCCGGCTAGAGAAGAAAAGGGGAAGGCGCGGCGCGAGGCCCGCGCTGGCCGATCCCCGTATTGTCGCCGGGCCGCGCCGGGCCCGCCCGATCAGGGCGGAAAGCCCGCGCGCTCGAGCGCCTGGCCGTGATGCTCGCGGTCGGCCGGATCGCGGTAGTGCAGGCTCGCCAGGTACTCGCCGACGCCGAAGCTCGGGGCCAGCGCCAGGGTGAGCCGTCGCTGCTCGCCTGCGGCATCGGCATCGCCGCGCTGCGCGTGGCACGCCGCCAGCGAGGCACGATGCATCGTGTCCGGCGAGCTGACGCAGCGCAGCGCTTCGATCGCCTCGTCGTAGCGCCGAGCGGCGAAGCAGGCCCGTGCCAGGTGGCTCCAGAAGCGCTCGGGGTGATAGGGATTGAGGCGCATCGCCTTCCTGATCCACTCGATGCCCTCGTCCGGCTGCCCCAGCCAGGTCAGCATCTCGCCCTGCTGGACGACGACCAGGTCGTCGTTCGGATTGAGGCTGAGCGCCCGCCGCTGGTGGTACACGGCCAGGTCGTAGTGCTCCTGGATGAGGTTGACCGCCGCCAGGATGCGATGCACGTCGCTGTCGTTGTCGTCGAGGGCGAGGGCGGTTTCGAGCGCCGCCCGGATCAGCACCTCGGTATCGGTCCGGCTTTCGCACCACTGGTAGACCCAGGACTGGCCGAGCACGCAGGCCTTCCAGGCGTGGGCGTGGGCATAGCCGGGATCGAGCTCGATCGCCCGCTCGAGCAGGCGCAGCGCCCGGGCGTTGTCGTCGCGCTTGCTGCGATGGTGCAGGACCTTGCCGGTGAGCACGCACTCGTAGGCCGCCATGTTGTCGGTGGTGAGGCGCGCGGCGCGGTCGCGCGCCGCCGCCTCGACCCGCCCAGGCAGGGTGGCGACGATCGATCTCGTGACCTCGTCCTGGATCGCGAAGATGTCCTCGAGGTCGCGGTCGTAGCGCTCGGCCCAGAGATGGTGGTCGGTCTTGGCGTCGATCAGCTGCACGGTGATGCGCACCCGCTGCCCGACCTTGCGCACGCTGCCTTCGACGACGTACTGCACGCCGAGTTCGGCGGCGAACTTCTGCACCTCGACCGCCCGGCCCTTGAACTTGAACGACGAGTTGCGCGAGATCACGAACAGCTCGCGGAACCGCGACAGCTCGGTGATGATGTCCTCGGTGATGCCGTCGGCGAAGAACTCCTGCTCGGGGTCGCCGCTCATGTTGTTGAACGGCAGCACGGCGATCGAGGGCTTGTCGGCGCGGTCGCGCGCCGCGCCGGACCGGGGCGCCGTCGGCTCGTTCGCCGCCGCCGGCCCGGCCGCGGCGCTGCCGGCGCCCGGATCGGTGCCCGGGGTCGCGGCGGCCTGCTCGTGATGGAAGCGGAAGACGCGTACCGGCTCGGCGATGTTCTTGACGGCGTGCTCGCCGAAGTCCTCGAAGCGGGCGTCGACGCGCTTCTTCACCGCCCACAGCACCGGCTCGGAGATCGCCACCCCGCCCGGCTGGGCCAGCGATTCGAGCCGGGCGGCGATGTTGACGCCGTCGCCATAGACGCTGCCGTCGCTCTTTTCCATCACGTCGCCGAGATGCACGCCGATGCGAAAGCGCATCCTCAGGTCCTCGGCCAGGCCCTGCCCGGCCGTGGCCAGGGTGCGCTGCACCGCCAGAGCGCACTTGACGGCGCAGGTGGCGGCGTCGAACACCGCCAGCACCGAATCGCCGGCCATGTCGATCACCCGGCCCTCGAGGCCTTCGATCGACTCGCGGAAGACCGCGCGCGCCTGGTCGAGCGCCGCGACCGTGCCGGGCTCGTCGCAGCCCATCAGTCGCGAATAGCCGGCGACGTCGGCGACCAGGATCGTCGCCAGGCGCTGCCGCAGGGAAGGCTCGTTCAAGAATCCCTCCGGAAGAACTTTGCCCTGCGACATTATTGCGACGGCCATCGACCCTGGTCGGCTTTATGTCCAACTTCTTACCGGGGTGACGCAGGTTCGGGAGCCCGCGCCCGGTGCCGACGGGGTGTCTCGACTACAATCACGGCTCGCGTCGCCATGTTTTCCAGTCAGCGCCGACGCAGTCGCTTCCGACTCCTTCCCCCCGTCTGCCTTCGACTGGCGCCCGTTACGCGGGCAGCAGGCCGATGATTTGGCAGAACTCTCCTTCATGACTTTCGATTCCCTCGGCCTCGCCGAGCCCCTGCTGCGTGCGGTTCACGAAGCCGGCTACGACACCCCCACCCCGATCCAGGCCCAGGCCATTCCCGCCGTCCTCTCCGGCGGCGACGTCATGGGCGGCGCCCAGACCGGCACCGGCAAGACGGCCGGCTTCGTCCTGCCGATGCTGCACCGCCTGATGGCCCAGCCGGCCGTGCGCGATGCGCGCGGCAAGCTGCCGATCCGCGCCCTCATCCTGACGCCGACGCGCGAGCTCGCCGCCCAGGTCGAGGAAAGCGTGCGCACCTATGGCAAGCATTCGAAGCTCTCCAGCATGGTGATGTTCGGCGGCGTCGGCATGCAGCCGCAGGTCGACAAGCTGCGCCGCGGCGTCGACATCCTCGTGGCCACGCCGGGGCGGCTCCTCGACCACCACGGCCAGCGCACGCTCGACCTCTCGCACGTCGAGATCTTCGTCCTCGACGAGGCCGACCGGATGCTCGACATGGGCTTCATCCACGACATCAAGAAGGTGCTCGCGGTGCTGCCGCAGAAGAAGCAGAGCCTGCTCTTCTCGGCCACTTTCAGCGACGAGGTCAAGGACATCGCCGACCGCCTGCTGAACGCGCCGGTGCTGATCGAGGTGGCGCGGCGCAACCAGACGGCCGAGCTGATCGCGCAGAAGGTGCACCCGGTCGGCCGGGAGATGAAGAAAGACCTGCTGGTCCATCTTGTCAAGGACAACGACTGGCACCAGGTGCTCGTCTTCACGCGCATGAAGCACGGCGCCAACCGCCTGGTCGAGCACCTGCTGAAGCACGACATCACGGCGATGGCGATCCACGGCAACAAGAGCCAGACCGCGCGCACCAAGGCGCTCGCCGACTTCAAGAAGGGCGACCTGCAGGTGCTGGTGGCGACCGACATCGCCGCTCGCGGCATCGACATCGACCAGCTGCCGCACGTCGTCAACTTCGAGCTGCCGAACGTGCCCGAGGACTACGTGCACCGGATCGGCCGCACCGGCCGCGCCGGCACCAAGGGCGAGGCGATCTCGCTCGTCTGCGTCGACGAGAACGG
>Ga0163163_10001925_pt1 | contig 17584 bp, 14 predicted proteins | sample S65metaG_FD_119766 | JGI IMG/M metagenome (GOLD analysis project Ga0163163, IMG submission 119766) | Switchgrass rhizosphere microbial communities from Kellogg Biological Station, Michigan, USA - S6-5 metaG | ecosystem: Host-associated > Plants > Roots > Rhizosphere > Soil | place: USA... | reverse complement strand
TTCGCGCCGCTGGGAGTCTCTAATTTTCCGGTGTGGTATTTGTAAATGTAATCCGGATCCTTGAGGACGTTGCCTGTCAGCGCCGCAACCACATCGGCGTCCTTGCGGATCACTCCTGCCGCCGTCAGCTTTCGAATGCCTGCCAACGTGGCCGCAGACGCCGGTTCGCAGCCAATGCCCGCGCGGCCGATCATGGCCTTGGCGTCGGCGATCTCCTGCTCCGTGACTTTTTCTACGGTCCCGCACGATGAGCGAACTTCGTGCAATGCCTTGGGCCAGGAGACTGGATCGCCGATGCGAATCGCCGTTGCCAGCGTCTCTGGATTCCTCACGGCATGCAGCTCGCCGCCCATGTGGAACATTTCGTAAAACGGCGCCGCGCCCTCTGCCTGGATCACCGCCAGCCGCGGCATCTTCGCGATCAGGCCCAGTTCGCGCGCTTCGCGGAGCGCCTTTCCAAACGCCGAGGTGTTGCCGAGGTTTCCTCCAGGGAGCACGATCCAATCCGGCGGATTCCAATCGCGCTGATCCAACATTTCGAAAACGATGCTCTTCTGGCCCTCGACGCGGAACGGATTCATGGAATTTAGCAGGTAGATCCCCAGCCGCTCGGCCAGTACTCGCACCAGCGCCAGAATCTGATCGAAATTCGCTTCCACTTCGAGCGTGCGCGCACCGTATTCCAGCGCCTGCGCCAGTTTGCCGAAAGAAATGTTGCCGTGCGGCAGAAAGATCAGAGCCTCCAAGCCGGCCGCCGCTGCGTAAGCGGCCATGGAAGCGGACGTGTTGCCGGTGGAGACGCAGGCCACGCGCTTCATCCCCAGACGACGAGCCTGCGACGCTCCACAGGTCATGCCGTTGTCTTTGAACGAGCCCGTCGGATTGAAGCCCTGATGTTTGAAGGCGATTTTATCGAGGCCGCCATATTGCGCCGCAAGCGGAGCGTCCAAGAGCGGCGTGTTTCCCTCGCGCAGCGTCACTACATGCGAGTTGTCGTTGAGGAAAGGAAACAGCTCGCGATAGCGCCACACTCCACTGGTATCGAGTGGCGCATTGCTCAAGCGGCGCTGCCGGAACAGATCGCGCAGCTCTCCGGCGCCGGGCCGCGTGCCGCTGTAGACGGCTTCGACCAGTCCGCCGCATTTCGGGCAGTTGTAGAGCACCTCGGTAATTGGGAACCGCTCACGGCAGGACGCCTCAAAGCAGACCAATTCGGCCTGCACGCTGGAAGACATATTCTTTAAGTGTAGACACTTTAAGTGTAGATCAACATGCTTTCCGTTCATCTTGCATCCGGGCGCGTCGAAGTGCGCCGCCAGCCGCTACCTCGCGTGCCTGAGGGCTTCGCCCGCATTCGGCTACTGGCAGCAGGGATCTGTTCGACGGATCTCGAACTGCAGCGTGGATACTACGGCTTCTCCGGCACCCCGGGTCACGAATTCGTCGGCGAGGTCGTGGAGAGTGGGAAGCGTGTCGCCGGCGAAATCAATCTTGCCTGCGGCCACTGTGAATGGTGCGCTCGCGGCCTAGGACGGCACTGTCCGACCCGCAGCGTCCTCGGCATCGTCAAGCACCCGGGAGCGTTCCGCGAATTCCTCACGCTGCCGATCCATAATTTACACCGGGTGCCCGATTCTATACTCTCCGAACACGCCGTATTCATCGAACCCGTGGCCGCGGCCTGCGAGATTCTGGATCAGGTGAAGATTCCCAAGGGTGCGTACGTAGCCCTGCTGGGCGACGGAAAGTTGGGGCTGCTGATCGCCCAAGTCTTGCAGGCCCATGGGACGCGCGTGCATCTGTTCGGGCGTCATCGCGACAAAATGCGCCTGGTCGAAAAGTTTGGCGTCACCACCGAACTCGTGCCGAAGAAATTGCCCGAGCGCGCCTACCGCTGGGTAGTGGACGCGACGGGTTCCGCGGAAGGCCTTCGTGCTGCCGTGACGATGTGTGAGCCGCGTGGGACCGTCATCATGAAGTCGACAGTGCACGGGCTGGTGACGATCGACACCGCTCCCGTGATCGTCAACGAAATCACACTGGTCGGATCGCGCTGCGGGCGTTTCGAGCCGGCGATTCGTCTGCTCGCTTCAGGCAAGGTGAACGTCGCGGATCTGATCTCGGACGAATTCACGCTGGACCGCGCGCCGGAAGCGTTCGCCCGCGCGGCGACTAAGGGAGTACTGAAAGTTCTGCTGCGGCCTCCAAAGTAGCCTTACTCCGCCGGCGAATCAATTGGCCCACGGATGAAAACCGATGGACACAGATAGCTGACGGTTCCAGACGTTTTTTTATCTGTGTCCATCTGTGCGCCAATTCCGGTTACTTCCCGGCCAAAATCACGTCGCTCCACAGAGCCACCACCAGCGCCGTTGCGCCCAGGAAGCTGCCGAACGGCAGTTCATACGTCGATGCGTCTTTCTTTGTCAGCTTGATGTAGGCGAGCCCGATGAATGATCCCGCAATCGACGCCAGAATCAGCGTCATCAGCGACAGCCGCAGGCCCACGAAAGCCCCGATCATGGCAATCATCTTGACGTCGCCAAAGCCCAGTCCTTCGCGGTGCCGGAATTTCTGGTAGAGCCACCCGACCATCCATATCGAACTGCTGCCCACCGCCGCCGCGAATGCAGATTCGCCGAAGGATTGCCAGCGCTCGCCGGCGGAATAAGGAATGAACATTGCCGCGAAATAATGCTCCAACGGCACGAACGGCGAGAACGCCAGGCCAATCACCGTACCGCCCAGCGTGAACTCGTCAGGCAGAATGCGCTCTTCCAGATCCGACGCGATCAGCGCGATCATAATCGCCGAGTAGACCGAATACTTGAGCGCAGCGACGGTTAATCCCAGATAACCGACGCACACCGCGAAGGCGGCTCCAGTCGCGAGTTCCACCAGTAAATACCGCACCGGAATTAGCGCTTTGCAGCGGCGGCAGCGCCCGCCCAGCATGAAATAACTGATCACCGGGATATTGTCGAACCACGCGATGGTCTTCTCGCATTCGGGGCAAAACGAGCGCGCCGGTGTGACGACTGAAAGATCCCGTGGAAGCCGAAAAATGCACACATTCAGGAAGCTGCCGATCAACAGCCCAGCCAGGAACGCGACCAGCACGAAAATCATCCTAAGACCTCTCGATAAGCCTGCACCGTTTTTTCCACCATTCTTTCTACTGAGAACTGCTGTTGCACTCGCTCGCGAGCGGCCCGCGACATTTGAGCCGCGAGGGCGACGTCGTCCAGCAAGCGCCGGACTGGTGTTCCAAAATCGCCGTCGCTCACCAGGAAACCGGTCTTGCCCGATTCCACTACCTCCGGCAATCCGCCAACGTTCGACGCAACTACCGGCACGCCCGCAGCCATGGCCGCCAGCACGCCCGACCCCAGCCCCTCCATATCGCTTTTATAGACGAACACGCTCGCGGTCGACAAATCCTGCCACAAGTCATTAGTCAGATCGACAGAAATGCCGGGAATCTCCACGGGCTTCGATGCCAGCGCGACCACCCGGGCGGCCTGGGGTCGCGCAGGCTCGGGTATCGGGACTCCGTCATGAACCACGCGTATCTTGGCGCCACGGATTCCCACGTCCATCAGCCGGGCGGCAACATATTTTGACACCGCGATATACAGCACGTCCCCCGCGTACTTCCACAGTGAGAAGAACCCGCGCTTCACCGGAAACGCCACGCGCCGCGACACCACCAGTGGAGCCCCGCCAACAATTGCAGCCAACGTATGTGATCGCGCATCGTGAACGTGCACCAGGTCGGTATGTCTTGCCGCCGCAGTGAGCGCGCGAAACGTGAGCGCCCGCACGTCCAGTTTGCGCCGGGCCGCTTCTTCGAACAAAGGCGACCGCGCGCGCGCCAGCAGGACCGCATCCGTCAGCCGCTCGACCAAATAAAGCGCCTGCCACTGCCCTCCCCGCATCTCTCGCCCGCTATCGACGTGCAATGTGCGCACGCTATCTCCCGGGACTCATGAAACGCACCTTGGCGTACTTGAGAAAGTTATACAGCGCGGCCAGGTTGGCGATGGCGAGGCCTTCGACGCCGTCCAGGAACCCAAGATTCACAAAGTAGGTGCGGAAGAAAGTCCAGGGCGGCTCGAAGATCAGGCGCCCCCAAGTTACCTTCACTCCCGCGTCGATCAACTGCGCGGCGGCGAGCGTCGTATAGCGATCCATGGTTTTCAGGTGTTCTGACAACGAATCGCAAGTAAAGTGCAGCAGGTTCGATTCCAGATGCCCGACGGTGCCCTCGGCCTTCACCGATTCATGAACGTAATCGCCCACCCATTTGGCCTTGCGTCGATCGTAAAGGCGAATCTTGCGGTCCGGATACCAACCAGAGTGCCGAATCCAGCGGCCCAGATAGCGGGCTTGGCGCGGCATGGTGTAAGCATCGTATTGAGGACCGTGCTTCTTCACGCGCCAGATCTCCGCCTCCAGCGCCTCGCTTAGCGACTCATCAGCATCCAGCGAAAGGATCCAGTCATGGGACGCGTGCTCCGCGGCAAAATTCTTCTGCTTGGCATAGCCGAGCCACACCGTCTCGACCACCCGCGCCCCTAAATTTTTCGCGATCTCCACCGTTCGGTCGGTAGAACCGCTATCGACCACCACGATCTCATCGGCGCAGCGCAGGCTCTCCAGCGCGCGCGGCAAATTCCGCTCCTCGTTATAAGTGATGATAGTGGCCGAGATCTTCACAAACCGTTGGCCCGGACGGGCGACAGCGTAAACGACAAGATCAGAATCAGCAGCGCGGCGACTCCCAGCCAGCTCCGCGTCCGCCCGATCGGGTAAGGGTCGTAAATTACCGGATGGCGCATCCCGAAGAAGAACAGCAGCACGGCCCACACCAGCCAGCTATAGGCAAAATAGAATCCCATCGGGACCAGCAGCGCCACAAAGATTCGCGACAGCCAGCGCATTCTCTCGCCCACGAAAGCGTAAAGAATGTGCCCGCCATCCAATTGGCCGATAGGCAGCAAGTTCAGCGCCGTGGCAAGTAATCCCACCCACGCCGCGCGCGCCACCGGATGCAGATAGATGTCTCCCGCCGGAACGCCCGGAAACCAAACCAGCTCGAAGAACCGGAGCAATAATGGATTACCAAAAATCAAATCGCCCCGATGAACCACATCCGGCGCTACCTTTGACAGCGACAACCCCACTGCCAGCGGGGCCAGCAGCGTCACAAAACCCGCCAGCGGCCCGGCAACACCAATATCGAAAAGAGCGCGTTTGGAATAGATAGCCGAACGGATGCGGATAAATGCCCCGAGTGTGCCGATCAGTGTGGGAGCCGGCAGAAAATACGGCAGTGAAACGTCAACGCGATAATAGCGCGCCGTGAGGTAGTGTCCCATCTCATGCGCCATCAGGATGGTAAGCAGAGTGAGCGAGAATGGCAGCCCGTGCAACAGGAACCAGGGGTCGTGCCACATCCGCACATAACCGTAGAGGTCGGAGTCAAAACTGGTGGGACGGTTGGCAGCAAAACTTTCCTGGAGGCCAGCGCCTACTACGGTAGCGCTCAGCAATGTCAGCAGAAACAGCAGGGCGTGCAGCCAATAGCGCTGGCGAGGCCGCGGCATGTCTAGATCCGACAGGGGAAGGTCTTCGAACAAGTTGTTTTCGAAAGCCTCGCCCGGCCGCGGATAGCCGTTCGTCGACACGTGAGATTTTATTCGAGCGCCTGCAGTTCCTTGCCGGGCTTAAAGCGGACCGCCTTGCCCGGTGGGATCGCGACTTCCGCGCCCGTGCGCGGATTACGTCCGATACCGGTCTTGCGGGGCCGCACGTTGAAGATACCGAAGCCTCGCAGCTCGATGCGCTCACCGCGCTCCAAGGAACGCTTCATACTTTCGAAGACGGTTTCAACGGCCATCTCGGCCTTGGTTTTCGTAATGCCCGTCCGATTGACCACTTCATTGATGATGTCGAGTTTGATCAAATCCGCCTCCTGCGCTCCAAACTCAATGCTAGGATTGGGTTTAGCTGTTTGTCAAGCGCCCCGGAGGCGCTTTGGTCCTGGACTTACAATTGGCGGAGGCTCGACAGAGACTCCAATAACGGGGGCAGAAGGCAAAAGATGCGGGGGAAAATGGTTGGGGGCGGCTAGTTCCGGGCGATTCCTTTTGGCGTCAGCTGCGCGAACCGCGCACGCAGGTGCAAGGTTTGCAACCTGTTATTGAGATTCAGCCACGCTCCGATTTCGAAACCGCTCGGCTTGCGCCGCCCCTTAACTGGTCGGGTTCTATTTCGTCACCTCCTGCGTAAGCCGCGGCCGGCGCGGCCGTTTTGAACTATTGAATCCCCTTCCTTGCGATTGCATTTTCGCTCCAATAGTAGTGGGTGTCAATGGTTTTTCGCAGGCAGCGGTCCACTTATTTCTTTACGAATTTTTGCACCGCGTTACCGACCGAATCGCCTACCCAGATCTCCCCCGCCGGACTCACCGTAACCGAATGAGCCTCCGTGAATTCGCCGACTCCCTTCCCGAGCTTTCCAATCGCGGCGAGAACTTTCCCGTTCAGATCCAGTTGCAAAAGTTGGCCCGCGAAGCCGTTGGCGACCCAAATGTATTTATCCCCTATGATCAGGCTGCTGGGCAAGCCGCCGTATTTCAGCTCGCGAAGGTATGTTCCGTCCTGGTCAAAGATCTGAATTCTTTGATTCTCGCGGTCCGTCACCCACAAGTGGCCTTGCGCATCCAGCGCGATCCCATGCGCTTCGGTAAACTGACCGGGCTCGGCCCCTCTGCCTCCCCAGGTTTTGATAAATTTCCCGTTCTTATCGAACTTGAGTACGCGGGGATCTCCGCCATCGCCTTCTGGCGTGTGCCCCTGGACGACAAAAATGTCGCCGTTTCGGCCGAAGGCTAAGTCGTTGGGCTGATTGAAGTGATGCGATCCCGTCGCTTCGTCCCACTTGCCCGCCTCGCCTTGGGTGCCCAGCGTCTGCAGAATCTCGCCCTGCCGATTCAATTTCATGACGACGTGTGCGAGTCCATCGGTGACCCAAAGATTGCCCGTCTCGTCTATGCGCAAACCGTGGGCTCTCTTGAGCAATCCATCGCCGAAGATCCGAATGAACTTTCCGTTCTCGTCGAATTCCACCAGTGCTTGCGGCCCGCGATTCAACAGAAACATGTGGCCTTGGGAGTCGTACCGAATGGCCGACGGCGCACCAATTTTTATTCCTTCCGGAAGCGGAAGAGGGTTGGGGACCGCCACGTAATCCAGTTCGGGAGCCGCCTGCGGAACCAGCAGCGCCGGATTGGATGGCTTCTGCGCGAAAGCCACGGCGCAAGCCAGCACACTCACGATCACCGGCGCTTTGTTCACGCGATTTCTCCTTGCCTAAATCACTTTCGCTTTACGCATTACGGCCTCCGACTTTTCTTGAATGCGTTTGGCCATCTCGTAAGGATCCGCTTGTTGGAACTCCGGCAGGAACAACTCTACCGACAGCGCCCCCGAGTAGCCCTTCTCCGACATCTTGCGCAAAATTTGCACCAGCGGCGACACTCCATCGCCCGGAATCACGCGCGTGGTGTTGTCCATCAGTTCACGGGGCATGTCCGGCACGTCCTGAAAGTGCATATGCGCGATTTCGCCCGGACGAATCAGACCCAGATCCTCAAACTTGCTCATCCCGGACCAGAAGTGATAGCAATCGAGCATCGGGCGGACGTTGGGATGCGCCGCTTCCCGAATCAGTTTGAGCGCAGTGGGCAAGGTCGCAATGAAGGTCGAGATGCGCGTGAACTCAATCATCGCGGGAAGGCCATTCTGTTTGGCGACGTCTCCGAACTGACGAATGCAGTCGGGCGCGCCCTTATAGTCTTCGGCCGTGACTTTGCGCGTGGTGACGGCAGGGCTATAGATCCGCTGCGCTCCGAGCGAGGCGAATAATTCGCAGCGCTTCTTCCAACCTTCGAGCGCGGTGACCTGCGTCGCGCCGGGAATATACAGGTCAACTTGCCGGGCCGAGCTCGAAACCACGGTCAGGCCCAGATCCTTCAGCAGGGTTCGCGCCGCGGCCAGCGAGTCGGTCTTTAGGAACTCATCCAGCATGAGATCGTTGATTTCGACGTTCTTGATCCCGGCTTTGGACCACCCCTCGAGCGACTTTCGAAATCCGGCGCCCAGCGAAGTGGTTTGGTGCAGGCAGAGCGACATCTTGCCGGCCGCCGCGCGCACAGGGACGGCTGGTATCGCCGCTGCCGCCAAAGGAGCCAAAATCGCAGTTCGTCGAGTAAGCATGAGCAATACTATATCGCCATCTAAGCGATGATAGAAGGAGTGTCTTCACTCCCCTCGGTGGTCATTGTCGGACGACCCAACGTCGGCAAGTCCACATTATTTAACGCAATCATCGGCCAGCGGCGCTCCATCGTGGGCGACGAGCCCGGCATCACGCGCGACCGCATCTATGGCGAAGCCATCTACCGCGGGCGCAAATTCGATCTGATCGATACCGGCGGCATCATCCTCAACGATGAAGAAATGATCCCCACGCAGATTCTCAAACAAGCGCGGATGGCGTTCGAGGAAGCCTCGCATGTGATCTTTCTGATCGACGGCCGCAGTGAAATAACGGGTGTCGATCGCGATCTGGCGCGCATGCTGCACAAGCTCGGAAAACCGGTCTCGGTCGCAGTGAACAAGATCGATAGCCCCAAGCGCGAAGCGCTGACGCACGAGTTTCATTCGCTCGGCTTCAAGCATTTGTTCCCGGTTTCGGCGGAACACCGGCTGGGATTCGAAGACCTTCTCGACAACGTAACTGAAGCGTTCACGGCCGAACCGGTGGCGCACAAAAAAGTGCGGGGTCAGGACGCGGGTCCCGAGCCTGAGCCCGAAGAAGAGCGCACGCTGCCCATCAAGATCGCCATCATCGGCCGCCCGAATGTGGGCAAATCGACGCTGCTGAACGCACTGACCGGCACTGAGCGCGCCATCGTCTCCCCGGTGGCCGGGACCACGCGCGACGCCGTCGACGAAAAAATCACCGACGCCGGCACCGAATACGTATTCGTTGATACAGCCGGCATCCGACGCAAGGGCAAGACCAAGCTGATGGCGGAGAAGCTAAGCGTGGTGATGGCGCGCCGCCACCTCCGCATGTCCCATGTGGCCCTGTTGGTGATGGACGCGACGGAAGGCGTGCTGGCGCTCGATGCCACCATAGCTGGCTACGCTCATGAAGAGGGTCGCGCAATCATTCTGGTGGTAAACAAGTGGGACGCCTCGAAGGACAAGAACAAGAGCAAGTTCATCGAACAGATCCGTGACAACCTGAAGTTCCTGGAATATGCGCCGATTGCTTTCGTGTCCGCCGAAAAGCGTATCGGCACGCGCCAGCTGTTGCCGCTCATCAAGAAGGCGTATGAAGCGGCCTCGCGGCGCATCACTACCGGCGAACTGAACCGCTTCGTGGCGTCGCTCGAATGGGAGTACGACATGAAGATTTACTACATGACGCAGGCTAACGTGCGGCCTCCGACCTTCGTCGCGTTCACCGACAAAGCCGGCAAGCTGCACTTCTCCGCCGAACGGTATCTGGCCAACCGGCTGCGCGAGCGCTTCGATTTCACGGCTACGCCGATCGTTATTCGAACCAAGCGGCGTTAGATCCGGCTCAAGCGAACAGCTCTTCCAGCGGCAGAGCGAAGCCCGGAAGCAATGCCGAAGTTAAAACTTCAGGCCCGGCGAGTACTGGGTCTGGCAAGCTGGGGCCCTTCCAGATTTCGATTTCACGCACATCGTGATCGATCAGCCACACTTCTTTTACTCCAGCGGCAAAATATTGTTTCAGTTTGCGATGAATCGTGCGCGGCGTTTCCGTAGGCGACAATACCTCGGCAACGATCTCGGGGATGATCGGAATCACTTTGGCGTTTTTCAGTTCCTCGTGGCGGTCGCCCAGGATGATCGCAGCATCGGGCGCCCTGCGCGTGTTGTAAGACAGCGCAAATAGATTTTCGGAAATCAGTAACTCTCCAACGTGAGTGCTTCGGCAATAGCTCTCCAGCGCAAAGATTAAATTCTTCAGAACGCGGTTGTGTTTGTACGTCGGCCGGGTCATCTCGATCAACTCCCCTTCGTCGAGTTCGTAGCGCTTGTCTTCCTCGAACGGGTAGTTGTCGAATTCCTGGGCCGTCAGCACAGTCTTCGTAGCGCTCATAGGTTCAGTGTACCGCCGCGAGGCCCGCGGCCACCTTCCCGCACGAACCGAGGTATAATTCAAGGCGCCTGTGACATCTCGCGGCCCCGACTTACGATGGTTTGCGATTCTGCTACTGATCGTAGCCACGCTCTCGCTTCAAGCAATCACGGTTTCCTCCAATCACCCCGCTGATGACCTCACGCACTGCTGCGCGTTTTGTCATTTGGCGCACGTGGCGTGGGCGAACCCGGCGCAAGCGTTAGGCGTTCTCGCGCCGATTGCCTCGGAGTGGCACGTCGCCATCCATAAATGTTTCGGCTACCGGGAAACGTTGGTGGCCCTCGGCCACTCCCGCGCTCCGCCCGCTTAGCTCCCACTCAACTTTTTTTGGCCCTGCTTGCGTTGGCAAGAAGGTCACTTATCTATGTGGGTTTGCGTGTATCAGGAGATTTAGATTTTGCATCGCGATAACGGTAAAGTGCCGTGGTTTTTACTTTTATCTGTGCTGAGTTCCGCCAGCGTTCCGGCGTTCACTCAGCAGCCGTCTTCAAGCAGCGCCGCCGTGCGCATCACTCTCGATCAAGCCATACAGTACGCGCTACAGCACAATCATGCGCTCGAAGCGGCCCGCTCCACCATCCGTCAAAACCAGGCGCTGGAAATTACCGCCAACCTGCGGCCGAATCCCACGCTTTCCTGGGACACGCAGTTCCTCCCGCTCTTCAACCTCAACCAGTTCAATGCGTCGTATATCAGCAACACCGCGCAGTTCGACATGGGCGTCGGCTACACTTTCGAACGCGGCCAGAAGCGCCAGCACCGGTTGCAGGCGGCGCAGGATCAGACCACCGTCTCGCGCTCGCAGGTGACCGATAACCAGCGGACTCTCACGTTTAATGTCGCCCAACAGTTCGTCGCGGTGCTGCTGGCGCAGTCCATGATCGAACTGGCGCAGCAGGACCTCGCCAGCTTCCAGCAAACAGTTGACTTGAGCGAAGCGCAGGTCCGGGCCGGCGCGATCAGCGAAGGCGACGCCATAAAGATCAAGCTACAGCTGCTGCAATTTCAGACCGACGTGTCGTCGGCAAAACTTGCAAGGGTGCAGGCTCTCGCCGCTCTGCGCCAGTTCGTGGGATTCGAGTCGGTTCCGCAGGACTACGACGTCGATGGAACACTCGACTACCAGCCCATTCACGGCGATCTCGAAGCGCTGAAGATGCTGGCGGTCAATTCCCGTCCCGACCTGCTAGCCGCGCGTCAAAGTATTGCTGCCGCTCGCAGCCAGCAGTCGCTCGCAGTCGCCAACGGCAAACGCGATTTGGACGTGAGCTTCAATTACAGCCACGTCGCCGACATCAATTCCGGAGCTTTCTTCTTCAATATGCAGATTCCTATTTTCGACCGCAACCAGGGCGAAATCGCTCGCACGCAGGCAGCTATCACGCAATCGCAGGAGCTTGCAGCGGAGGCCAACGAACAGGTGCTGTCGGACGTGGTGAACGCGTACGAAGGAGTGCGCACCAACGATCAGATTATAGGACTCTACCGCTCCGGCTATCTGGATCAGTCCACGCAATCGCGTGACATCAGCCAGTACGCATATCAGCGCGGCGCCGCCAGCCTGCTCGATTATCTGGACGCCGAACGGAGCTATCGCGCCAACCAACTTGCCTACCGCCAAGCGCTCGCCAATTATATGGTGACTCTCGAACAACTGCGCGAAGCGGTCGGGACCAGGAGTCTGCCGTGAGAATCGGCGCACTGGCCGTCCTAGCAGCCGTGCTCACGCTCTCCGGCTGCGGCTCGCGCATCCAGCGTGAATCACAAATGACCTCCTTCACCGGGGGAGAAACGAAAGCAGACACCGCAAATCTGTTCACACTTCCCAACGACCAGATCGCACACCTGCAGATCGCGCCGGCTGCAAGAGGAAGTCTGCCGCGAGTGTTGCGGCTTACCGGCTCGGTGGCGTACAACGCATTCACCACCACGCCGGTGTTCTCCGCGGTGGGCGGTCCGGTGCGGGACATCCTGGTGACGCCTGGAGATTCCGTTCGCGCTGGACAGATACTCCTCGATGTCAACAGCCCGGACTATTCGGCCGCCCGCTCCGCCTACCTCAAAGCTAAGGAGGCCTTCGCGCTCGCCGACAAAAACTACAGACGTGCAGTCGATCTTTTGGCCCACAAAGCCATCGCTGAACGCGATGAGCAACAGGCTGAATCGGACCGCTCCCAGGCCCAGGCTGATGTCGAATCGAGCACTGACGCACTGCGCGCCCTGGGCATCTCCGATCCCGAAGCAGCGGCGAAGGCGGCGGGCACCCTACAGATTCCCCTGCTTGCGCCCGTGGCGGGCGAGATCGTCGAGCGGCTAGTGGGGCCCGGACAGTTGCTGCAGGCCGGCGCGACGCAGTGCTTCACTATCTCAGACACCAGCACGGTCTGGGTTCTGGTCAACGTGTATCAGAGCGATCTCGGTAGCGTGCGAATCGGTGACGCGGTCGATATCACTACCGATGCTTATCCCGAGGTCTTCCGGGGGCGCATTTCCTATCTCGCGTCGGCGCTCGATCCCACGACGCGCACTCTGCAGGCGCGGATCGTCGCCGAAAATCCCACCCACAAGCTTAAGAAAGACATGTACGTCACGGCCACAGTCCGCGCGGGAGCCATTACGCAAGCGCTGCTGGTGCCCGACGCGGCGGTGCTGCGCGATACCGAGAATCAGCCGTTTGTCTACGTCCAAACCGCGGGCAATCAATTCGCACGCCGCCTGATAACTCTTGGCGATTCCTCCAACGGCCGCACTCAAATTTCCAGCGGGATCAAGGAAGGCGACCGCGTGGTGGGCGACGGGAGTGTCTTCATCCAGTTTCAGAACTCCCTGCAACACTAAGCGGCCAGTGATTCATGATCCATAATATTGTCCAATCGGCCTTGCGGCAGCGGTTCCTGGTTCTGGTGCTGGTGATTCTTCTGATTGTCGCCGGCTCTTACTCTTATGCGCGTATGCCGGTGGACGCGTATCCGGATCTGTCGCCTCCCATGGTTGAGTTCATCACGCAGTGGCCGGGTCACGCCGCCGAAGAAGTGGAGCGGTTAACTACGCTCCCGCTCGAACTGGCGATGAATGGCACGCCGAACCTGCACGTGCTGCGCTCCGTCTCACTCTACGGCCTCTCCGATGTCGTCCTGACCTTCGACGAAGGCACCGATGGCTATTTCGCGCGCCAGTTGGCCTTCGAGAGGGTCGGCGACGCCGGACTTCCATCCGGTGTGACAGCCAGCATGTCACCGTACTTCAGCCCGAGCGGTCTGGTGTACCGCTATGTCCTGGAGAGTCCGGACCGGACGCCGCAGGAATTGAAAACCTTCGAGGATTGGATCGTCGAACGGGCGTACCGCAGCGTGCCGGGCGTCGCCGACGATTCCGGCTTTGGCGGAACTACCATGCAGTATCAGGTGCTGCTCGATCCGGCGCGTCTGTATAACTTTCACATCCCGGTTGCGCAAGTGGTGACAGCGCTCAGCGCGAATAACTCCAATGCCGGTGGCGGCTTTTATTCCATCGGACAGCAATTCAACTATGTTCGCGGAATCGGCCGGCTGCGGAACAATGAAGATATCGGCGAAGTCGTGGTGGGCAGCGCGAACGGCACTCCAGTGCGCGTCAAGGACATCGGACACGTCGAGATCGGCCATGCCCCGCGCCTCGGGATTTTCGGATTCGAAAAAAACGACGACGCGGTAGAGGGCGTAATTCTCATGCGCCGCGGTGAGCAAACTCAGAATGTGCTCAAGGGCGTCGAGCAGAAGACCGATGAACTGAATCGGTCGATCCTGCCGCCCGACGTGAAGGTTCGTCCCTATTACGATCGCAGCGATTTGGTCCGGGTCACCACCGACACGGTGCAAGGCAACCTTATGCGCGGAATGTTGCTGGTGTTGATTGTTCTTATCTTTTTTTTGGGAAGCGTACGGGCTGCCCTGATTACGGCTCTCACGGTTCCGCTGGCGCTCCTGTTCGCGTTTGTCTTCCTGCATGCCCGTGGCGATGCCGCGAATCTGCTCTCCATCGGAGCCATCGACTTCGGCATCATCGTCGACGGCACCATCGTCATGGTAGAGAATATTCATCGCGAACTCGGCGCCCGGCACGGCCAGACTTTTGATCTTCGCGAAATGATTCTGGCCGCGACACGTGACGTGGATCGCCCCATTTTTTACTCCGTCGCGGTGATTATCGCCGGCTATCTTCCGATCTACGCTCTCTCCGGGCCGGCCGGACAGCTCTTTCGACCCATGGCCAATACCATGGCATTCGCCCTGATCGGTGCGCTGATTCTCACACTTACATTGGTCCCCGTGCTCGCGTCCTTCACGTTGCAGGGCATCAAGGACAAACGCAATCCGGTATTCGAGTGGGTGCGCAGGGTTTACGGGAAACTTCTCGGGGGTTGTCTTCGCTTTCCGGCTCTCACGCTCATTGGTGCGACGCTGATTTTCGGTGCATCGCTGCTGCTGATTCCCGATATTGGCGTCGAGTTTCTGCCGCACCTGGATGAAGGAGCTCTGTGGGTGCGCGCCACCATGCCTTACACGATCTCGTTTGAGGAGGCTGGCAAGTTCGCTCCCAAAATCCGCGACATCCTGAACACCTACCCGCAGGTAACCGTCGTCGGCTCGGAACTGGGACGGCCGGACGACGGCACCGACCCCACTGGTTTTTTCAATTGCGAATTCTATGTCGGATTGCGCCCTTACACCGATAAAGCCTGGGGCCAGAGTTCGATCCACAGCAAAGCCGATCTCATCGCAGATCTGAAGAAGAAGCTGGCAGCGTTTCCAGGTGTAATCTTCAACTACACGCAGCCGGCCGAGGATGCCGTCGACGAAGCCCTCACCGGGCTGAAGAGTGCTCTGGCGGTCAAGATCTTCGGTCCCGATCTTAATGTGCTTGAGACCAAAGCTCTCGAGATCCGGCGCGCGCTCGACCGCACTCCCGGCTTCGCGGAACTCACCGTAGTGCGGGAACTCGGTCAGCCCAGTCTGACCATTACGCCCGACCGCGCTAAGATCGCGCGCTATGGAATCAATGTCGACGACGTGGGAACGGTAGTAGAAACGGCTATCGGCGGCCAGACCGCCACCCAAGTCATCCAGGGCGAGAAGCTCTTCGACCTGGTGGTGCGTGCGGAGCCGCAGTTCCGCTCGGGCGCCCGCGAAATCGGCAACTTGCTGGTGCCGGCGCCGGCGGGCCAGCAGATTCCGCTGTCCGAACTTGCCACTATCAGCGAAACCAGCGGCGCATCCTTCATCTATCGCGAGAACAACTCGCGTTACATCGGAATCCAGTTCTCGGTGGTGGGGCGAGACCTCGAGGGCGTCATCAACGCCGGGCAGGCCGCGGTGCAAAAAGCGGTCACCTTGCCCGAGGGCTACCACCTGGATTGGGGCGGCGAATATAGCGAACTAATGGAGGCCAAGTCACAGCTTGTGATCATCGGACCGCTCGCGGCCTTATTGATTTTCATGATTCTGTTCGCTCTGTATGGCAATATGAAATTTCCGGTGGCCATTGTGATTGGCGTAGTTCTCACCGGGCCAGTCGGCGCGCTAGTGGGGCTTAAACTTACGCATACGCCGTTCAGTGTATCGAGCGTGCTCGGGTTGCTGGCGGTGTTGGGGGTTTCCGTGCAAACCGCAGTGATTCTGGTGAGCTACATCAATAAGCTTCGCAAGGAAGGCCATAACATTAAGGACGCCACGCGCGAAGCTTCGCTGCTGCGCTTGCGGCCCATTATGATGACCGCGCTGGTGGCGTGCCTGGGATTGCTGCCGGCGGCGATGGCCACTGGCGTGGGAAGCGATACCCAGAAGCCATTTGCCGTCGTGGTGGTGTCCGGTTTGATCTCGCGGCTGCTGCTCGGATTCTTCGTCAACCCGGTGCTGTATCAGATCGTGGCGAGCGAAGGCGACGTCTTGCAGGTATGATACTTTCGAGCGAAAGCCTATGAAAACCGCCGCGCCAAAAACCCACCAGATCCTGGTAATCGATGTCGGAGGAACGCACGTCAAGGCGCGCGTCACCGGGCAGCGCGAAGAGCGCAGGATTGTCTCCGGCCCCACCATGACTGCGGCCCGCATGGTGCGAGATGTGAAGCGTCTGGTCAAGGATTGGAAGTATGACGCCATTTCGATCGGCTATCCGGGAATCGTGACCCACGGGCGTCCGGTCCATGAGCCCCACAATCTCGGCGGCGGCTGGGTGAGATTTAATTTCGCGAAGGCTTTCGGCCGTCCGGTTAGAGTGATCAACGATGCAGCCATGCAGGCGCTCGGAAGCTACAAAAAAGGCCGCATGCTCTTCTTGGGTTTTGGCGCCGGATTAGGCTCGGCCATGATCGTCGACGGCATTCTCGAGCCCATGGAGCTGGCCCACCTTCCGTACAAGAACGGGAAGACTTACGAGGATTATGTTGGCGACCGCGCTCTGAAGCGTCTGGGCAAGAAAAGGTGGCGCCGCTACGTTGCGGATGTGGTGACGCGCCTCAAAGACGCATTGGAGGTGGAATACGTAGTGCTCGGCGGAGGAAATTCCAAGCATCTCAAAGATCTGCCACCCGGTGCGGAGCTAGGCGATAACCGAAATGCGTTTATCGGCGGGATGCGCCTGTGGAAGGAAAAAACTAAGCCTCGCGCGACGAGCAAGCGGGCCCCCGCGCGCGGAACGCGCCTAGAACCGAAGGCTGCGAAGCGCACAATCGGGCTGGCTGCGACGCCGCCTTCGTCAGTCTAAAGCTCCAGCTTGCCGTGGAACATCATGTCTTCGGTACTAAAAGCCTGGGAAAATTTCAGCCTGGAAATCTGCGCTTCAAATGTGAAGCCGTGATCACGCCAGGTGAACTCCGCCGACTTCGCAAATAAATACACCACTAACGGCCCGCTCTCGCGCAGCAGGATGTCCACTTGGGTGGGCCGGAGGTCTTTCTTTCCCTCGCGTTTTAGAGCGGCGAGTTTCTTCAGCTCGTCCTGGCGTTCCTTGGAATCGTCGGTGAGGGCGCCGCGTGGAATCCCGTAAACGGCAATGGCGTAGTAGTCGTCGCCAATGTCTGGAGCACCGGTGTCGCGAGCCTTGAGTTCCGCTTCGCGCATAGGGAGAGCGCTCTCCCAGCGGAGCGTCAGAGTGGCGGGCTGGTCCGGATTCGCTGGTTTGCCTCCATCGTCACCGCCCTGCCGTCCCGTTCCTCCTGGGCGCGAGCGGCCAATTCCAAAACCGCCGATTCCGATGCGCGGTCGATGACTTCCTGCCTGCTTCTCCCGGTCATCGGGCTTAATCGGGGTAGCCACCACAGTCTTCGCCCACGGAGAATTGGTCATTACCTCTTTGGCGT
>Ga0163163_10001922_pt1 | contig 17590 bp, 16 predicted proteins | sample S65metaG_FD_119766 | JGI IMG/M metagenome (GOLD analysis project Ga0163163, IMG submission 119766) | Switchgrass rhizosphere microbial communities from Kellogg Biological Station, Michigan, USA - S6-5 metaG | ecosystem: Host-associated > Plants > Roots > Rhizosphere > Soil | place: USA... | reverse complement strand
GCTGCTCGACGCGATCACGAGGAGGTAGGGAAACGCCGCCTGCCATGGCCCGACGACGAAGTAGCCGATGACGCCGCCGAGCACCGCGGCGAGGCCCGAGAGGGCGTTGAAGAACAGGGCGCGGGCGCGCGAGAAGCCGGCGTTGAGCAGGACGATGTAGTCGCCGACCTCCTGCGGGATCTCGTGGGCGATGATCGCCAGCGCGGTGATGACGCCGACCCGGGTGTCGGCGAGGAAGGCGGCGGCAATGATGATGCCGTCGCAGAAGTTGTGGATGCTGTCGCCGAGGATCACGCTCCAGCCGCCGCGCCCCGCCTGCTTGCGGTCGAAGCCGTGGTGGTGATGGTGATGGTCGCCCTCGTGGTGATGGCTGTGCCGGTAGAGCTCGGCCTTCTCGAGCAGGAAGAAGAACAGCAGGCCGGCGAGCAGGGTCGCGAACAGGGACTGCGGGCTCGCCTTGCTATCGAACGCCTCGGGCAGGATGTTGAGTAGCGCGGTCGCGAGCAGCACCCCGGTCGACAGGCTCACCAGGTGTTCGACCAGCCGCGACAGCACCGCCAGCGTCAGCCCGGCGGCGACCACGACCGAAAGCACGCCGCCGGCCAGGGTGGCGACGACGATCCAGGCCAGGGTCATGCGGCGCCGTGCGAGCGCAGCCAGCCGAGGCAGCGCTGCCAGCCGTCTGCCGCCGCGGCCGGGTCGTAGCTCGGCCGGTAGTCGGCGAAGAAGGCGTGCTTGGCCTCGGGATAGACGACGATCTCGGACCGCTTCGCCGCCTCGCTGCCCGCCGCCAGGGCGAGCCGCATCGCCTCGACCGTGTCGAGCGGGATGCCGGTGTCGGCGCCGCCGTAGAGGCCGAGCACCGGCGCCTGCAGCGCCGCCGCGCGCTCGGTCGGGTGCGCGGTCTGGCGCTCGTTGGTCGCGCCGGTCAGCCGGCCGTACCAGGCGACGCCGGCGCGCACCGCCGGGTTGTGCGCGGCATAGAGCCAGGTCTGCCGGCCGCCCCAGCAGAAGCCGGTCACGCCGAGCCGGGCGGTATCGCCGCCATGCGCAGCCGCCCAGGCGACGCTGGCGTCGAGGTCGCTCATCACCTGCGCGTCGGGCACCTTGGAGACGATGGTCGCGAACAGGGTGTCGATGTCGCTGGGCGCCTTGGCATCGCCCTGGCGCACGAACAGCTCGGGGGCGATCGCCAGATAGCCGTGCTGGGCGAAGCGCCGGGCGACGTCGGCGATGTGCTCGTGCACGCCGAAGATCTCGGAGATCACGAGGACGATCGGCAGGTGCTCGCCGCCGGCGGGCACCGCCCGGTAGGCCGGCATCGCGAAGCCGTTCGAATCGATCATCACCGGGCCGGCCACGAGGCCCTCGGTACCGGTGGCGATCGCCGCCGCCGTGATTGGCTGCACCGCCCGGGCGAAGCCCCGGCCCGGCGGCTCGGGATCGATACGCGGGCGCGGCAGGGGGTCGAGGTCGGTACGCAGCATGGCGGGTCCTGGCAGCGGGCGAAGGGATTGCATTCTAGGAAGCCCCCGGGCCGGCGGCCCGTCACACGCGAACCGCACAATCGGCGCGATGGACTGGAAACGCCCTGAGCTCGTCGACAGCGAAACCCGCTGGCCAGGCCAGCTCGCCGCGATCGACATGGGCTCGAACAGCTTCCGGCTCGAGATCGGCCAGCTCGTCGACGACCGCTACCGGCGCATCGACTACCTGAAGGAGACGGTCCGCCTCGGCGGCGGGCTCGATGCCTCCGGCTTCCTCGGCGAAGAGGCGGCGGCGCGCGGCCTCGACTGCTTGGCCCGCTTCGCCAGCCGGCTCGACGGCTTCGCCCCGAGCCAGGTGCGCGCGGTCGCGACCCAGACGCTGCGCGAGGCGAAGAACCGAAACGCCTTCCTCGCCCGGGCCCAATCGACCCTCGGCCTGCCGATCGAGATCATCTCCGGTCGCGAGGAGGCGCGCCTCATCTACTCCGGCGTCGCCCGGCTGCAGCCTTCGAACGTGCCGCGGCTGGTCATCGACATTGGCGGCCGCTCGACCGAGATGATCCTCGGCCGCGGCGAGCGGCCACGCCGGGCCGAGTCGTTCCAGGTCGGCAGCGTCAGCCTGTCGATGAAGTACTTCCCCGACGGCCGCTTCAGCGAGCGCGCCTTCCGCGAAGCGCAGATCGCCGCCGGCGCCGAGCTGGAAGAAGCGATCGGCCCGTTCGCGCCGCGCCACTGGCGCGAGGCGCTCGGCTCCTCGGGCACGGTCGGCGCCGTCTCCCAGGTGCTGGCCGCGAGCGGCCAGGGCGACGGCACGGTCACGCCAGAGGGCCTGCGCTGGCTGATGCGGTGCTGCCTCGAGGCCGGCAGCTCCGACCGGCTCGACCTGCCGGGTCTCAGGGACGACCGGCGCGCCGTCATCGCCGGCGGCCTGTCGCTGCTCTACACGCTGGCGATGAACTTCGGCATCGACGAGCTGCAGCCGGCGCGCGGCGCCCTGCGCCAGGGGGTGATCTTCGACCTGGCGGCGCGCCGGGCGATCGAGCGCCGCACCGCGGCCGATGTTCTCGACATCCGAGAGGCCTCGGTGCGCGAGCTGCAGCGCCGCTTCCAGGTCGACGTCGAGCAGGCCGGGCGGGTCGAGGCGGTCGCCCTTTCGCTGCTCGACGACATCGAGCCGGCGACGCCGGGCGAGCTGCGCCGCGAGCTGCGCTGGGCGGCGGCGCTGCACGAGACCGGCATGATGATCTCGCACCACGACTACCACCGCCACAGCGCCTATGTGCTTTCGCACGTCGACGCGCCGGGCTTCTCGCAGAGCCAGCTGCGGCGTATCGGCGACCTGGTGCTCGGCCAGCGCGGCGGCCTGCGCAAGCTCGAAGCGCGGCTGCAGGAGATGAGCTTCGCCCTGCACCTGTTCTGCCTGCGCCTGGCGGTGATCGTCAGCCACGCCCGTGGCGACGTCGTTCCGGGCGAGATCGCGCTGGTCGGCGAGTCCGGCCAGCCGACGCTGGCCCCGGCCCTCGGCTGGGCCGAGACGCACCCGCGCGCGCTGCACCTGCTGCGCGAGGAGATCGAGGCCTGGAGCCGGATCGGGGCGCTGCAGCCGGCGCTGGCGCCGTCCTGAGCCGGCGGCGCGCCGCGCCCGTCAGAGGCAGTCGGGCGACTGCACGGCCTGGAGGACGACGCGGTCCTCGTCGTCGCGCGGCCGATGCCGGATCCACCAGACGGCGGCCTTCTTGATCGACCACGGCTGCGCCACGCCGATCAGCGCCTGCGCCGCAGCCATGCCGAGCGTCGGCTGGTGGCCGACGATCAGCACCGCGCCGTTGGCTTCGGGCCAGCGCGACACGTCGAGCACCGTCTGGGCGTTCGCCCCCGGCCCAAGCTCTTCGACGGTCCGAAACTTGCGCCCCAGTGCCTTGGCCGTTTCCTGGCAGCGGACCGCCGGGCTGACCAGGATGCGGGTCGAATGGGAGAGCCGGCGATTGAGCCACTCGGCCATGCGCTCGGCCTGGCGCTCGCCCTTGGAGGTGAGCTTGCGCGCCAGGTCCTCGCCGGCCTCGCCTTCGATGGCCTCGGCATGACGCCACAGGATCAGGTCCATGACTACAGCCTGTTCAGGATGGAAAGTCCCTCGCGCCCGGCGTAGCGTCGCATCAGGGCCTGCTGCGCCGACGGCCCGGGGCCGGCCACACGACTGTAGCTGCCGTCCGCGGCCAGTGTCCACGCATCCTCGCCGTCGAGGAGATAGGGCACCAGGCACTCGTCGATGATCCGCTGCCGCATGCGCGGTTCGCGCACCGGCCACGCCACCTCGATCCGGCCGAACATGTTGCGACCCATCCAGTCGGCGCTGGAGAGATAGAGCGCCTCGTCGTCGCTGCCCGGACCCCAGCGGAAGTAGGCGATGCGCGAGTGCTCGAGGAAGCGGCCGACGATCGAGCGCACCCGGATCCGCTCGGTCGCGCCGGCAATGCCGGGGGGCAGCATGCACGCGCCGCGCACGATCAGGTCGATGTCGGCGCCGGCCCGGGCGGCGCCGACCAGCGCCCCGATCAGCGCCACGTCGGTCAGGGCGTTGATCTTGACGACCACCCGCGCCGGCTGCCCGGCCGTGGCCGCGGCGGCGACCCGCGCGAGCTCGGCGAGCATCTGCTTGTGCAAGGTGAACGGTGCCTGCAGGATGGCCCGCATCGTCCGCGTCCGCCCCAGGCTCGCGAGCTGCTGGAACACGGCGTCGGCATCGGCGGTCAGCTCCGGATCGGCGGTGAAATGGCCGATGTCGGTGTAAAGCCGGGCGGTGTTCGGGTTGTAGTTGCCGGTGGAGAGATGGACGTAGCGACGCAGCCGCCCGTCCTCGCGCCGCGTCACCAGCAGCAGCTTGCCGTGGGTCTTGAGGCCGACGACGCCGTACACCACCTGGGCGCCCACCGCTTCGAGGCGCTCGGCCCAGTTGATGTTCGCTTCCTCGTCGAAGCGGGCCTGCAGCTCGACCACCGCCATCACTTCCTTGCCGCGCCGCGCCGCCTCGATCAGCAGGTCCATCAGCGGCGACTCGCTGCCGGCGCGGTAGATCGTCTGCTTGATCGCCAGCACCGCCGGGTCGGCGACCGCCTCGCGCATGAACTGCACCACCGGCTCGAACGACTCGAACGGCTGGTGCAGCATCAGGTCGGAGGCGCGGATCCGGTCGAACATCGACTTCTGGCGCGGCAGGCTCGCCGGCCATGCCGGCGTGAACGGCGCGAAGCGCAGCCGCGGCGCGTCGGCGAGGTCGATCAGGCCGTTCATTCGCACCAGGTTGACCGGACCGTTGACTTTGTACAGCGCCGATTCCAGCAGGTTGAACTGCTCGAGCAAGAAGTTCGAGAGCTCGGCCGGACAGGTATTGACGACTTCGAGCCGCACCGCCTGGCCGAAGTGGCGCGTGGTGAGGCCCGAGCGCAGTGCCTGGCGCAGGTTGCTGACGTCGGCGTCGACCTCGAGGTCGGAGTCGCGGGTGATGCGGAACTGGGAAAACGACTCGACCTCGCGCCCCGGAAAGAGCTCGCCGAGGTGGGCGCGGATGACGCTCGTCAGCAGCACGAAGGCCTGCTCGCCGTCGTTGCCCGGCAGCTTCATCACCCGCGGCAGGACGCGCGGGACCTTGACGATCGAGATCGTGTTGCGCCGGCCGAACGCGTCCTTGCCGCCGAGGCGGGCGATGAAGTTGAGCGACTTGTTCGCGACCTGCGGAAACGGATGCGCCGGGTCGAGCCCGACCGGCACCAGCAGCGGCCGGACCTGGGTCTCGAAGAAGCGCTCGACCCAGCGCCGCTCGGCCTCGTTGCGGTCGGCGTGGTTGACGATCCGGATGCCGTTGGCGGCGAGCGCCGGCATCACCTCGTCGTTGAAGACCTTGTAGCTGTCGTCGACCAGGGCGTGGGCCGCGGCCGCGAGCGCCTCGATGTCGGCGGCGGTGACGCCGGTGTCGGGGCGGCGCGAGGCCTCGAGGTTGTCGGCGTAGCGGACCTCGAAGAACTCGTCGAGGTTGGAGGAGACGATGCAGACGTAGCGCAGCCGCTCCAGCAGAGGCACGTCGTCGCGTCGTGCCTGCGCCAGGACCCGTCGATTGAATTCGAGGATCGCCGTTTCGCGGTTCAGCAGGGGGGGCATGCCGCCTTGGGGCTTGCCCTTCTTTTCGGGTTCGGTCACCCCCCGAGTTTATGAACTTCCTGCGACAGGCCGATGACACGCCCGCCGCCCCAGGCGGGCGGGTGCCCAGAGCGCGGAACGGCGATTCGCCGGTCCGCCGCCGTGCGCTTCGCTACTGCGCGTCGTTCGAGATCACGTTGCCGAAGCGGACCCAGCCCTTGCCGTCGAAGCGCTCCAACTGCACCGCCTCGATCGGAGCGAAGTCCTTCGGCGAGGTGTTGATCCTGATCCCGGGCAGGGACATCCCGGTATCGAAGTTCTTCAGGTTCGCGGCCTGCTTCATCACGTTCTCGCGCGTGAGGTTGTCGCCGCATTGCTTGAGCACTTGCACCAACGTCCGCGCGACCGAATAGCCGTACACGTTGAACGTGTCGGTGAGGTTGCCGTCGGGGTAGTACTTCTTCATGAAGGCACGCCACTCGAGCATCTGAGGATCGTTGTCCCATTCGGGTTCGGTCGGGTCCTTGCCGTAGTTGGCTGAGATGATGCCGACCGACTTGTCCAGACCGGCGGGCGTCAGCACGGAGCCGACCGACTGCGAGACGTTGTTCAGGTAGTGGACCGGCTTCCAGCCGATGTCGTACACCTTGCGGATCGCCTGCGCGGCGAACTTCGGGGTCGTGATGTTGACGAACACGTCGGCGCCCGAGGCCTGCAGTTGCACGATCTGCGAGTCGACGGTCGGGTCGCTGGTCTCGTACGACGCCTCGGCCACGATCATCGTCTTCGCCTTGTCGCCGAGGCCGTCCTTCAGCCCCTTCAGGTAGTCCTTGCCGTAGTCGTCGTTCTGGTAGAGGACCGCGATCTTGGCGTTCGGCTTGGTCTGCAGGATGTGCTTGGCGTAGATCGTCGTCTCCGTCTGGTAGTTCGGCTGCCAGCCCATGGTCCACGGGAAGTTCTGCGGGTCGTTCCACTTGGTCGCGCCGGTCGCGACGAAGAGCTGCGGCACCTTCTTCGCGTTCATGTACTTGTGGATCGCCGTGTTCGCCGCCGTGCCGAGCGGCTGGAACACGAGCAGGACCTCGTCCTGCTCGACCAGGCGGCGCACCATCTCCACCGTCTTCGGCGGGCTGTAGGCGTCGTCGAGGGTGATGAAGTTGATCTTGCGGCCATTGATGCCGCCCTCGTCGTTGATCTTCTTGAAGTACGCGGCCTCGGCCTTGCCGATCGTGCCGTAGGCCGAGGCCGGCCCGCTGTACGGCATGGTGTTGCCGATCTTGATCTCGGTATCGCTGGCGCCCGGGTCGTACTTCTTCTGGGCCGCGGCCGGAGCGGCCGCGAGAGCCAGCGCAAGGGCAGCGCTTGCGCACGCGAGCAGGTTCTTGACAAGCATGATGTGTCTCCGGATGGCGGCGGTGATCACCCGCCTTTACGCTGGGCCGAGAGTCGATGACGGAGCCGCGCCCAGCCGAGGCGGATCGCACCGTTGATGCCCATCGGCATCAGGAACATGAACCCGATCAGGAAGATGCCGTAGATCGCCCAGGGCGCCGCCTTGGAGATCTGGTCGGCGATGTTGGGGATGAACTGGATGAAGAAGGCGCCGAAGAGCGCGCCCGGGATCGATGCCAGGCCGCCGATGACGATGCCGGTCAGGAGGCCAATCGACAGGCCGATCACGAAGCTGTCCGGCGCGACGAACTGGATCGCGATCGCGCCGAGCGACCCGGCGACGCCGGTGTACATGGCGCTGATGCCGAAGGCGAGGGACTTGTAGCGCGCGGTGTCGATGCCCATCGCCGAGGCGGCGATCGGATGGTCGCGGATCGCCACCAGCGCCCGGCCGACCCGGCCCCGGATCAGGTTCCAGCCGACGACGAACATGAGGACGGTGATCGCCAGCGTGAACAGGTAGAGCCACTGGTCGGGGCTCAGCTTCAGGCCGAACGGCGCGTCCGGCTTGACGATGACGATGCCCTGGACGCCCCCGGTCCAGTGCTCCAGGGCCTTGTTCTTCAGCAGCTGCGGCATCGTCACGCCGAGCGCGAAGGTGGCGAGCGCGAGGTAGTGGCCTTCGAGGCGCAGCGCCGGCAGCCCGAACAGGAAGCCGACGACCAGGCATAAGGCCCCGGCGATGGGCACCGTGGCCCAGTAGGGCACGCCGAACCGGTCCATCAGGATCGCGGCGACGTAGGCGCCGATGGCGTAGAAGGCGCCGTGGCCGAGCGAGATCTGGCCGTTGTAGCCGGTCAGGATGTTGAGCCCGAGCAGGGCGATGGCGTAGACGAGCACCAGCGTGAACTGGAAGGTCCGGTAGTTGCTCACCAGGAAAGGCAGGGCGCAGGCGGCGATCAGCAGCACGGCCAGCGCCGTCCACTGCAGGCGGTGCCGGCTCACGCCCGGCGAGAGCGACGCGGCGACGGGGGCGACGGCGCTCATCCGGACCTCACACCCGTGTCACCTGCACCGAGCCGAACAGGCCCGAGGGCTTCACCAGCAGGACGCCGATGATCAGCACCAGCGCCACCCCGAGCTTGAGCTCGTTGCCGACGACGTAGGCGCCGAGGAGGTTCTCGAGCACCCCGACGAGGAAGCCGCCGACCACGGCGCCGCCCGGGCTGTCGATGCCGCCGATCAGCGCCGCGGCGAAGGCGTAGAGCAGGATCCCCGCCATCATGTTCGGGTCGAGGTAGACGATGGGCGCGACCATCATTCCGGCGACCGCGCCGATGGCCGCGGCCAGGCCCCAGCCGAGCGCCAGCATCCACGCCACCCGGATGCCGACCAGCCGGCTCGAGACCGGGTTCTGCGCCGCCGCCCGCATCGCCAGGCCGAGCGAGGTGAAGCGGAAGAAGGCCCAGAGCAGGGTCAGCACGACCATCGTCACGCCGATGGCGCCGAGTTCGTGCGGCGAGAGGTACTTCTGGCCGAAGAGATAGCCCTTGGGAAACGGGCTGGGAAAGTCCTTGATCGTGTAGGTGAAGATCCAACCGGCGACGCTGTTGAAGATGACGATCAGGCCGATGAAGACGATGACGAGTTGCAGCACCGAGGTGCTGCGGAGGTTGCGCATCAGGAAATGCTGGATCGCCAGCCCGAGCAGGAACGCGAAAGCGATGGTCAGGAAGAAGGCGGCCCAGTAGGGGACGCCGGCATTGATCAGCGCCCAGGCGATGTAGGTCGAGAACATCGCCATCTCGCCCTGCGCGAAGTTCAGGAGGTGGGTGGCTTGGTGGATCATCACCAGCGCCAGCGCCACGCTGGCGTAGATGCCGCCGGTGGCGAGGCCGCCGAGAAGCTGGTGGAGAAAGGCTTCCATGCGATCGAGCGCCTAGTAGCCGAGGTAGGACGCGCGCACGGCGTCGTTGTTCCTGACTTCCGCGGCGCTGCCCGAGAGGACCACGCGTCCGGTCTCGATCAAGTAGGCCTGGTCGGCCAGGTCCAGCGCCATCGCCGCGTTCTGCTCGATCAGGAGGATGCTGACGCCCTCTTTCTGGTTGATCGTGCGCAGGATCTCGAACAGCTCGCGCACGATCAGCGGGGCCAGGCCGAAGGATGGCTCGTCGAGGAGCAGGAGGCGCGGCCTGAGCATCAGCGCGCGCGACACCGCGAGCATCTGCTGCTCGCCGCCCGAGAGCGTGCCGGCCTGCTGGCGGCGCCGCTCGGCCAGGCGCGGGAAGTAGCCGTAGATGCGGTCGAAGTCCTGCTCCACCGCCGCCCGGTCCTTGCGGACGTAGGCGCCGAGACGCAGGTTCTCCTCGGTCGACAGGTGGACGAAGGTGCCGCGGCCCTCGGGAACGTGGCCGATGCCGAGGCGGACGATGTCTTCGGTGGCGCGCGAGTCGACCCGCTCGCCGCGAAAGCGCACCTCGCCCTGCGGCCGGATCATCGCGCAGAGCGCGCGCAGCGTCGTCGTCTTGCCGGCGCCGTTGGCACCGAGCAGGGTCGTGATCGAGCCCTCCTCCATGCTGAAGCTGATGCCGTGCAGCACCCGCGTGAGGCCGTAGCCGGCGTGCAGATCGACGACCTCGAGCAGCGGCGTGCTCATGCGGCGGTGCCCAGGTAGGCCTGGATCACTTCCGGATGCGCCCGAACCTCGTCCGGCGTGCCGTCGGCGATCTTGCGGCCGAAGTTGAGGGCGACGACCTTGTCGGAAATGCTCATCACCAGGCTCATGTGGTGCTCGACCAGCAGCACCGTCGTGCGCAGCCGATCGCGGATGTCGCGGATCAGGCGGCCGAGCGCACTGACCTCGTCGTGGTTGAGGCCGGCGGCGGGCTCGTCGAGCAGGAGCAGCTTCGGCTCGCTCGCCAGCGCCCGGGCGAGCTCGACGCGCTTTTGCATCGGAAAGGGCAAGGCGGCAACCGGCGTGTCGGCGAGCGCATCGAGGCCGACGAAATGAACCAGCTCGCGTGCCCGCTCGGCGGTGCGGCGCTGCTCGGCGGCGACCCCCGGCAGGCGCAGGGCGTTGGCGAAGAAGCCGCTCGAGGTGCGGCAATGGCGGCCGACCATCACGTTGTCGAGCACGCTCATCCGGGCAAACAGGGCGACGTTCTGGAAGGTCCGGCCGATGCCGAGGGCGGCGATGCGATGGCGCGGCATCTGCAGCAGCGCATGGCCGTCGAACGACACCGACCCGGTGTTGCATTCGTAGAGCCGCGACAGGCAGTTGAAGAGCGTGGTCTTGCCGGCGCCGTTGGGGCCGATCAGCCCGGCGATCTGCCCGGCCTCGACGCCGAAGGACACGCGGTCGAGGGCGACGATGCCGCCGAACCGGACCGACACGTCCGCGACCTCAAGCAATCGCCCGCTCCCGGAATTTCCATCCGGCTGCTTCAGCGCCCCGGTCATTTCATTTCCATGGATGGCCTGCCCCCGATCACGGCGTGAAGGGCAACGGCAATGTAATCCTCGGGCTCTGGCGCCCGGGAGGGTGGCAAACCCTCAAGGGCAGACCCTCGAAACGCGGACCCGCGCTGTCGCGAATGCGACACCGACGAACGGTCAGTGCGCCTGGTCCCAGTTCGGGCCGATGCCGACATCGGCGACGAGCGGCACCGCCAAGGTCGCCACGCCGGCCATGATGCGCGGCACCGCTTCCTTCGCCCACTCGATCTCGACGGCGGGCACCTCGAACACCAGCTCGTCGTGCACCTGCATGATCATCCGCGTCGCACGGGCTTCCCGGTCGAGTGCCTCCTGCACTGCGATCATCGCCAGCTTGATCAGGTCGGCGGCCGTGCCCTGCATCGGCGCGTTGATCGCCTGCCGCTCGGCGGCCGAACGGCGCGGCCCCGGCTTCTTGATCTCCGGCAGGTGCACCCGCCGGCCGAACAGCGTCTCGACGTAGCCCTTCTCGATCGCGCCGGCGCGGGTCTCGTCCATGTAGCGCTTGACGCCGGGATAGCGGGCGAAGTAGCGCTCGATGTAGGCGGTGGCGGCGCTGCGCTCGATGCCCAGGTTCTGCGCCAGGCCGAAGGCGCTCATGCCGTAGATCAGGCCGAAGTTGATCACCTTGGCGAAGCGCCGCTGCTCGGCGGTGACCGCCTCGAGGTCGCCGCCGGCGAACACCTCCGCGGCGGTCGCGCGGTGGACGTCGAGGCCGGCGCCGAAGGCGTGCAGCAGGCCGGCGTCGGCAGACAGGTGGGCCATGATGCGCAGCTCGATCTGCGAGTAGTCGGCGGAAAGGATCGCCGCGCCTTCGGGAGCGATGAAGGCCTCGCGCACCCGCCGGCCCTCGGCGGTGCGGATCGGGATGTTCTGCAGGTTCGGATCGTTGCTCGAGAGCCGACCGGTCACCGCCACCGCCTGCGCATAGGTGGTGTGCACCCGGCCTGTGGCCGGATTCACCATCAAGGGCAGCTTGTCGGTGTAGGTGCCCTTCAGCTTCGACAGGCCGCGGTGCTCGAGCAGGCGCGCCGGCAGCGGATAGTCCTTGGCGAGCTCGGCCAGCACCTCCTCGTCGGTCGACGGCGCGCCGCTCGCGGTCTTGCGGCCGACCGGCAGGCCGAGCTTGCCGAACAGGACCTCGCCGATCTGCTTCGGGCTGCCGAGGTTGAACGGCTGGCCGGCGAGCTCGAAGGCCTCGCTCTCGAGTGCCAGCATCCGCTCGGCGAGCTCGCGGCTCTGGGTCGCGAGCAGGGCCGAATCGATCAGCACGCCGGCGCGCTCGATCCGCGCCAGCACCGCCGAGGTGGGCATCTCGATCCGCCGGTAGACATCGGCGAGGCCGGCCTCGGCATCGATCTGCGGCGCCAGCGCCTGGTGCACGTGCAGCGTCATGTCGGCGTTCTCCGCCGCGTAGGCCGTCGCCCGCTCGATCGAGACCTGGGCGAACGGAATCTGGTTCACGCCCTTGCCGCAGACCTCCTCGTAGGTCAGCGCGGTGCGCCCGAGATGGCGAAACGCCAGGCTTTCCAGGCTGTGCGCCTTGTGCGCCTCGAACACGTAGCTCTCGAGCATGGTGTCGTGGCGCCAGCCCTGCACCGCGATGCCGAGCCGGGCGAAGACATGGCTGTCGGCCTTGACGTTCTGCCCGACCTTGACCGCATCCGCGCTCTCGAGCCACGGGTGCAGGCGCTGCAGCGCCGCCTCGAGCGGAATCTGATCCGGAGCACCGGCGTAGTTGTGAGCCAGCGGCACGTAGGCCGCCTCGCCGGGCCCATCCGACAGCGACAGGCCGATCAGGTTGGCGCGGATCGGATCGGGCGAATCGGTCTCGATCGCGAGGGCGACGACCGGCGCCGCCTCGATCCGGCGCGCCCAGGCGTCGAGCGCCTCGAGCGTGGTCAGCGTCTGGTAGTTCCGGACGATCGCCTGCGACGGCACGCTGTCGGGCACGTCGATCGTCGCCTCGGCTCGCGCCACGACCGCCGCGCCGTTGCCGCTCCGGCCGGTGGCCGTCTCGAGCTCCTTGCGCATCGAGGCGAAACCGTAGCGGTCGTAGAAGGCCAGCATCGCCGGTACATCGATCGGCCCGAGCGCGAGGCCCTCGAACTCCGGCCAGCCGAGGACGTGGCCGGTGAGGTCGCAGTCGGTCGCCACGGTCACCAGGCGCCGGCCTTGCGGCAGCCAGTCGAGCGCCTTCCTCAGGTTGTCGCCGACCACGCCCTTGATCGACGACGCCGCGGCGATCACGCCCTCGAGCGAGCCGTGCTCGGCGAGCCACTTCACGGCCGTCTTCGGCCCGACCTTGTCGACCCCGGGGATGTTGTCGACCGAGTCGCCGATCAGCGCCAGGTAGTCGACGATGCGCTCCGGCGGCACGCCGAACTTGGCCGACACGCCGGCGACGTCGAGAGTCTCGTTGCTCATCGTGTTGATCAGCGTGACGCTGTCGTTGACGAGCTGCGCCAGGTCCTTGTCGCCGGTCGAGATCACGACCTTGAAGCCGCCCTTGGCGGCCATGCAGGAGATCGTGCCGATCGCATCGTCGGCCTCGATGCCGGGAACGGTGAGCACCGGCCAGCCGAGCAGCTTCACCGCCTCGACGATCGGCTCGATCTGCAACGCCAGGTCCGGCGGCATCGCCGTGCGCGTCGCCTTGTACTCGGGATACCAGTCGTCGCGGAAGGTCTTGCCCTTGTCGTCGAAGACGCAGGCGCCATGCGCCGCCGGGTATTGCTCGCGCAGCAGCTTCATCATCGAGACCACGCCGCGGATCGCGCCGGTCGGAACGCCGCCGGGGCCGCGGAGGTCGGGAAGCGCGTGGTAGGCGCGGTAGAGATAGCTCGAGCCGTCGACGAGCAGCAGTGTCCTGTCCACCATGCGGGCGATTGTGATGGATGGTCCCGCGAACCCCGGGCCTAGAATGACCCCATGAAAGCCCTGTCGCGGGTCCCTGTCGCCGCCGCGCTGCTGCTCGTCTTCGGCGGTGCCGCGCAGGCCGAGGATGCACCGGCGCGCGCGCCGGCGGCCCCTGCGGTCGCCGCCTCGTCGCCTCTGCAGGCCGAGGCGCCCGCCACCAAGGACCCCAGGGAGCCTGCGGTCCAGCGCACCGTCATCGACGACGGCCGGGCGGTCATCGAGGAGCTGCGGGTTCGCGGCCGGCTCGTCAAGGTGACGGTCCACCCGAAGGACGGCTCGCCGAACTACGAGATCATCGTCGGCGATGGCTTGCGCGAGCTGCCCGTCGAAGGCAGGAATTCGCGCGGCGCCACCGGCCAGCGCGTCTGGAACGTCCTGACGTTCTGACGCGCGGCCGGCCCTGTTCTCGATGGCGGTCTTCACCGAGGTCTCCTTCGACGAGGCAGCACGACTGATCGACGAGCTCGGCATCGGCGCCCTGCGCGAGCTTGCGCCCTGCGCCGGCGGGATCGAGAACACCAACTACTTCGTCGACACCGCCGCCGGGCGCTACGTGCTGACCCTGTTCGAGCGGCTCACCGCCGAGGAGCTGCCGTTCTACCTGCAGCTGATGAAGCACTTCGCCGACCGTGGCCTGCCGGTGCCGGGCCCGCACCCCGACGCCTCGGGCAGCCTGCTGCTCTCGCTCAAGGGCAAGCCCGCGGCCGTCGTCGACCGCCTGCCCGGCGAGCATCACCTCGCGCCCGATGCTGCCGACTGCGCCAGCCTCGGCACCCTGATGGCCGGCCTGCACCTCGCCGCCGCCGACTTCGTCCCCTACCAGCCGAACCTGCGCGGCCTCGCCTGGTGGACGGCGACCGTGCCGACGGTGCTGCCGCACCTCGAGCCGCGCCTGGCGGCGCTGATGGCGGACGAGCTCGAGTACCAGCAGCACCTGGCCGAATCGCCGGCCCATGCATCCCTGCCGCGCGGGCCGATCCACGGCGACCTGTTCCGCGACAACGTCATGTTCGAGAACAAGCTGCTCGCCGGCGTGTTCGACTTCTATTTCGCCGGCGTCGACTGCCTGCTGTTCGACATTGCCGTGGCGCTCAACGACTGGTGCATCGACCTCGAATCCGGCCGGCTCCTCGAGGACCGGGCCGAGGCGCTGGTGGAAGCCTACGAGAGCGTGCGCCCGCTGGAGAGCGCCGAGATCCGCCTCTTGCCGGCGATGATGCGCGCCGGCGCCTTCCGCTTCTGGCTTTCCCGCCTGTGGGACGTGCACCTGCCACGCGATGCGAAGCTGCTGAAGGCGCACGATCCGACCCACTTCGAGCGGGTGCTGGTGCAGCGGCGCGCCGCGCCCTGGCATCCGGCGCGGCATCGCCCGGTGGTGCCATGAAGCTGCTGCGTGCCGAGCCCGCCGCGGGCATCGTCTGGATCCGCCAGGCCTTCCAGGTGTTCCTGCAGCAGCCCTTCGGCCTGGCCGGCCTGTTCTCGCTCTGTGCCCTCGTCGCCTATGCGGTGAGCTGGATCCCGGTGGTCGGCGGCGCGCTGCTGCCGGTGCTGGCACCGGCCGGCTCGCTCGTCTTCATGATCGCCACCCGCCGCGTGGTGGCCGGGGAACGGCCGCTGCCCGGCGCGCTCACGACGCTGCTGGCGGCCGGCCGGCCGCGCCTGGTCGAGCTGCTCAAGCTCGGCCTCGCCTACCTGGCCGCGAGCGTGATCGCGATGCTGATCTTCATGGCGATCGATGGCGGCGCGACGGCGCACTGGATGGACGCGGTCTCGACCAGCGCCTCGGCGCCGAGCTCGCCGACCTCTCCACCGCCGCCGCCGCTGCCCGACGCGCGGGTGCTCTTTTCCTCGCTGCTCCGCCTGGTGCTGCTGGCCCTGCTCTCGGTACCCTTCTGGCACGCGCCGGCCCTGGTCTACTGGGGGCGGCAGAGCTGGGCCAAGTCGCTCTTCTTCAGCACCATGGCGATCTGGCGCAACCGCGGCGCGTTCGCGGTCTACGGCCTCGGCTGGTTCGGTCTCTCTCTCGTCTTCGCGATGGTCTTCAGCGTGCTGGTGGCGCTGCTCGGCGTGCCGCAGAAGCCATCGCTCGGGGCGGTGCTCGTGTTCGTCACCGCCGTCTCGCTCTATCTCACCTTGATGTACACCAGCCTCTGGTTCACCGTGGCCGGCTGCTTCGGGATCGACGCCGACCCCCCTCCCCCTCTTCTCAAGGAGACGCTCCCATGAACAAGGTAGCCATCGTCACCGGCGCCGGCAGCGGCATCGGCCGGGCCTCGGCCCTCGCCCTGCTGAAGGACGGCTGGAAGGTCGCGCTCGCCGGCCGCCGCGCCGACGCCCTCGAGGCGACGAAGGTCGCCGCCGGCGAGCTCGGCGGCAACGCGCTCGCGGTGCCGACCGATGCCACCGACCCGGCCGCGGTCAAGGCGCTGTTCGCGGCGACGAAGGCGGCGTTCGGCCGGCTCGACCTGCTGTTCAACAACGCCGGCACCGGCGCGCCCGCGATCCCGCTCGAGGACCTGACGGTCGAGCAGTGGAAGGGCGTGGTCGACATCAACCTGACCGCCGTCTTCCTCTGCACCCAGGAGGCCTTCCGGGTCATGAAGAGCCAGTCGCCGCGCGGCGGCCGGATCATCAACAACGGCTCGATCTCGGCGCACGCGCCGCGGCCCCTCAGCTCGCCCTACACCGCGACCAAGCACGCGATCACCGGCCTGACCAAGGCGACCTCGCTCGACGGCCGCGCCTACGACATCGCCTGCGGCCAGATCGACATCGGCAACGCCGCCACCGAGATGACGCAGCGCATGACCGGCGGCGTGCTCCAGGCGAACGGGACGACGGCGCCCGAGCCGCGCATGGATGTGCAGCACGTCGCCGACGCCGTCGTCATGATGGCGCGCCTTCCGCTCGAGACGAACGTGCAATTCCTGACGGTGATGGCGACCAAGATGCCTTTCGTCGGCCGCGGCTGATCGACGACAATCCAGGACCTTTCCGACGCGGAGGTCTCCCATGAGCCTGACGCTGTTTCGCCGCCCGGCTGCGTTCGCGGCAACGCTCGTTCTCGCGGCCGGCCTGCCCGGCTGTGCCGTGGTCTCGGTCGCGGGCGCCGCGGTCGGCGTTGCCACCTCGGTGGGAAGCGCCGCCGTCTCGGTCGGCAGCGCCGCGGTCTCGGTCGGCAGCACCGTGGTCAGCACCACCGCCAAGGTCGCCGGCAAGGCGGTCGAGTCGGCGGCCGGCCCCGCCATGCCTGTGAATCCACCGCCGACACGCTGAGAACCCACAACGAATGACGACCCACATCCATTTCATCGGCGGCGAAAAAGGCGGAGTCGGCAAGTCACTGATGTCGCGCGTCCTCGCCCAGTACCTCATCGATCGCGAACTGCCCTTCCTCGGCTTCGACACCGACCGCTCGCACGGCGCGCTGATGCGCTTCTACGCCGGCTTCGCCTCGCCGGTGGCGATCGACAAGGTCGACTCGCTCGACGCGATCGTCGAAGCCGCCGTCGACCAGCCTGGCCGGCGCATCCTGGTCGACCTCGCGGCCCAGACCCACGACCCGCTCGCCGGCTGGATGGAAGAAGCGGGCGTGATCAGCCTGGCCGACGAGCTCGGCATGAAGCTCTTCTACTGGCACGTGATGGACTCGGGCAAGGACTCGGTCGACCTGCTGCGCCGCCTGCTCGACCGCTTCGGCACTGGCCTCAACTACGTGCTGGTGCGCAACCAGGTCCGCGGCAGCGACTTCTCCGCGCTCGAGCAGTCGGGCGAGCAGGCGCGGGCGATCGGCATGGGCGCGCACATCGTCTCGGTCAAGCGCCTGCACGAGAGCGCGATGCAGAAGATCGACAACAGCAGCAGCAGCTTCTGGAAGGCCAAGAGCGCCGACAAGGACGCGAGCGGCCTCGGACTGATGGACCGGCAGCGGGTCAAGATGTGGCTGCGCGACGTCTACCGCGAGCTCGATGAGGTGGGCGTCTGATCGAGTCGCCTCGCCGGCGACGCTTCGTCGCCGGCGCCGCGGCCGCAGCGGCCCTGCCCTGGTTCGTGCGCGGCGCCCAGAGCGCCGGCGCGGGCCGCTTCGCCCTCGGCATCGCCTCCGGCCAGCCGCGTCCCGACGGCATGGTGCTCTGGACCCGCCTCACCGGCGAGCGGCTGGG
>Ga0163163_10001921_pt1 | contig 17599 bp, 12 predicted proteins | sample S65metaG_FD_119766 | JGI IMG/M metagenome (GOLD analysis project Ga0163163, IMG submission 119766) | Switchgrass rhizosphere microbial communities from Kellogg Biological Station, Michigan, USA - S6-5 metaG | ecosystem: Host-associated > Plants > Roots > Rhizosphere > Soil | place: USA... | reverse complement strand
CACGCGCTCCGGCTCATGGGTCGTGAGCCGACCGAGCATTCCGGCCGCGAGCGCAAAGTACTTGAGCTCCTCCTCGCCGGTAGCATTGAGAACCTGCTCGGCGAGGTCGCCCATCTTGCGGCCGTCGCGGGCTGCGACCGCATAGTAAAGGTCGAGCCACGCGCTTAAGGCGGGCGGGAGGGTGTCGCGGCACGCTTGGGGCACGGCCGCGGACAACAGCTCCCGGCCGGCGCTCGGATCGAGATACGCCAGCGAAGACCGCGCGAGCTCGTGCAGCGCGTTCGTCCAGTTCTCCTCGACGCCCGGCCTCTCGCAAGCGTCACGCAACGCACGGAACCGGCTCGTGAGAGACCCGCTCCCGGCGTGCTCCGTCCGTTGCACGAAGACCGCCAACGATCGTTGAGCATCGCGAATCTGCTGGGTCCGTAGGAACGACGCGTCCGGCGTCACTGCGGCGTAGTGCACGTCGGCAACGCCGAGCATCTCGAGCAGCGGCAGCGGCAGGACGCCCCAGCTGAAGAACAGCGTCGCGACCTCTTCGCGGTAGCGCGCCTTGCCCGCGTTCAGGTCGAGGAACGGGAAGAAATCGGAGTTGATCGGGACGTGCGTCTCCGCGAGCAGCGGTTCGATGATCGCCTTCGATCCGGTCTTGCGTATGCGTATGTCGTCCGGTCCTTTCAGGCCCACACGCGCGAGCTCCGCCACGAGCGGCCCATTGAACAGCCGGTCGAAGGAAGGTTCCGGCAACCGACCGGACCGTTTCGCGACAATCAAGATGTTGGTGTTGTCGGTGTTGTAGATCGCATAGTCGCTGAACTCCCGGGTCAAGGCCTTGAGCACGGACAGCGAAAGGTCGTTGTTGAACTCGTAGAGTTGCACCCACTGGACCAACAACCCGTCTTCGGCGAGATAGTGGCTCGCCGTGCGGTAGAACTCCTCCGAGAACAGGCTCGAGACACCGCTGACCCAGGGGTTGGACGGTTCCGCGACGATGACGTCATACGCCTGCTTTTGCTGCGAGAAGAAGGTTTTCGCGTCCTCGATATGGATCGCGCTGCGGGGATCTTCGAACGTCCGCGAGACGCGCTCGCCGAAGCCGCGCGCCGCTACGGTGATCGCGGTTTCGATCTCGACGGTATCGACGCGTTCGATGGATGGGCTTCCGAGCAGCGTGTGGGTCGTGAGCCCGGACCCGAGCCCGATGTTCGCGACCCGCCGCGCATCGGGCTTGTAGGCGAGCGGCAGGGCCCCTGCCATCGTCATCGTGATCTCGTCGAGCACCGGTGTGCGCGTCGGGTCCATCTCGATGCTCGCGTCCGGCTTGCCGTTCGTGGAGATCGTGACCTGGCTGCCGCGCACGATGAGACTGATGCTCGCGGTCTTGCCGTCCTGATACGAGAGCACTTTCGCGCTCCGGTCGAGCTCCGCGGAGCGGTAGCGGTACACGCCTGAGCTCAAGCGCAGCGGATCGAGATGCACCGCGGTTGCCACGCCGACCAATGCCGTGGCCCCGATGATCGATCCTTGCACGAGCCCCCTGACGCGCTGCGCCGGCGCGCTCCTGGCCAACAGCGCGACGCCGAGCGCGACGTCGAGCAGTGCGGCGAATCCGATGAGCTGCTTCAAGCCGAACAGCGGCATCAAAACGTGCACGGCCACGAGCACTCCGGCGATGCCGCCGAGCGTGTTCGCGGCGTAGATGCGGCCGATCGCTCGCTCGCCTTCGCGACCACGCATCAACGCGTGGGTGAACAGTGGCAGCGTCGTGCCGGCGAGGAACGTCGTCGGGACCATGATCGCGAGCGCGATTCCATGGCTCGAAGCCGTGAAGAGCCGATAGCCGACGTCGTTTCTTTGCAGGCCGTTGAGCAGAGCGGCCATCCAGTCGAACGTCTCCACGTAGAGCGGGAGCGTGAGCACCGCCGTCGCGCCCATCAGCACCTGAACCCAGCCGGAGAACCGGACGACGTCCTCGATGCGGTCGATTCTGCGCTTGATCCAGAGGCCTCCGAACGCGAGGCCCGTAATGAATGCGCTCAGCATCAGCTCGAACGAGTGTGTGGTACTGCCGAGCACGAGACTCAGCATCCTGAGCCAGCCAATCTCGTAGATGAACGACGAGGCGCCCGTGATCGCCGCGGCTGCGAGGAACAGCGTCGCGAGCCCGTCGCTGCGCGCAGAAGTTGCGGGCGCGACCGCGATGGGCGCGGTCGCGGGGCTCGGGTCCAGCTTCGTGGCCCCCCAGACGACGAGCGCTAGCGCAATGTTGAGCACCCCGGCCGTCACGATCGTGCCCGGGAGCCCGACGAGTGCGATGAGCCAAAAGCCACTCGCGAGCACGCCGAGCGCCGCTCCGATGCTGTTCGTGAAGTAGAGCATTGCGAGGCTGCCGCCCGGGCCGTCGGGATAGCGTCGGATCACGCCGGTGCTCATCAGCGGGAACGTCATGCCGAGCAGCACGGACTGCGGCAGGATCAGCCCCGCGGCCGTAGACCACTTCAACAGGTGACCGAGCCACGCGGCGTCGATGCTCGGCAGAACAGAAAAATAGAATGCGTCCGACATCGACACGAACGTCCCGTGAAACACGAGCGCGATCACGCCGATCACGCCTTCGACGAGCGCGTACCAGAGCAGCGGCGCGCGCCAGCGCTGCGAGAAGCGCGCGACGAGCCACGAGCCGATCGCGAGCCCGCCCATGAAGATGATCAGGACGAGCGACTGGGCATACGCCGCATGGCCGAGGAACAGCTTGAGATAATGGGTCCAGATCGACTCGTAGATGAGCCCCGAAAACCCCGAGATCGCGAACACGGCGAAGAACACCCAGCGCGGGACAGGCCGTGCGAGCGCGGCGCCGGTCGTCGCTGGCGCGCGTGTCGAGCTCATGAGCGCATCACCTGTGGAAGGAGCGGTGACGCATTATGTCCGATCGGGTTTACCCCGCCGGGACACACTTCTCATTTCGCGAGCCTTCTGTCCGCGCCGTCCGGCGGCTGACCTCGTGACCGCAACACTTGGTGACCTGATCGAGCGCTCGCGATGCGAGGCACATCGCGAGCCTCGCTTGCTTCGATCGGTCGTCGTCGTGAACCGTCCGCGCGCACGCGTGACGTGCTCGCAGCGTGCTATCGGGATCGAATGAGCGGTCTGTGGTCGCACGGCGTCGTAGCCTGGTTTGGCCGAGCAAGTCGCCGTCGATTCACACAGCATTGCGCAGCGAAAGCAGTCATTCGATCGTCGGGACGGACCCCGAGTCTTTTTGCGAGTCCCCGCGGTTTCAGGGAGAATACGGCGCCCCGCGCGCATTCCACCGACACAATCTCGCTATGAATCTCCACGAGTACCAATCGAAGGCACTGTTCGCCGAGTACGGCATTCCCGTTCCAAAAGGGGTCGCGGTGAAGACCCCGGCCGAGGCCAAGGCCGCCGCCGAGAAGCTCGGCGGCAAGATCTGGGTCGTCAAGGCGCAGGTCCACGCCGGCGGCCGCGGCAAGGCGGGCGGCGTGAAGCTCGCGAAGTCGCCCGCCGAGGTAGAGCAGCACGCGAAAGCGCTGCTCGGTACGCGGCTCGTGACGCACCAGAGTGGCCACGAGGGCTTGCCAGTCGATTGGGTCTACGTGGAATCGGGCTCGCGCATCGACCGCGAGCTGTACTTGAGCTTCGTCGTCGACCGCAGCGCCGAGCGCATCGCGATCATGGCGTCCGCGGCGGGTGGCATGGACATCGAGCAGGTCGCGCACGACACGCCGGAAAAGATTTTCACGCTCACGCTGCACCCGGCAGCGGGCGTCGAGGACTACCAGGCTCGCAAGCTCGGGTTCGGGCTAGGGCTCAACGCCGAGCAGCAAGCGGAGCTTCGCGACCTGCTGCGCAAGCTCGCGAAGCTGTTCCGCGAGTGCGACGCGAGCTTGGTCGAGGTCAACCCGCTGATCCTCACGAAGGACGGCCACATCGTCGCGCTCGACGCGAAGATCAACATCGAAGACAACGCTCTTTTTCGTCAGAAGCGGCTCGCCGCAATGCGCGACGCGGCGCAAGAAGATGACCGCGAGCGGCGTGCGCGCGAGCACGACCTCAACTACGTCTCGCTCGACGGCAACATCGCGTGCATGGTCAACGGCGCGGGCCTCGCGATGGCGACGATGGACCTGATCAAGCTGCACGGCGGCGAACCGGCGAACTTCCTCGACGTCGGCGGCGGCGCGACGGCCGAGCGCGTAACCGAGGCGTTCAAGATCATCCTGACGAACAAGAACGTGCGGGCGATCCTCGTGAACATCTTCGGCGGCATCGTGCGCTGCGACACGATCGCCGAGGGCGTGATCACGGCCGTGAAGCAAGTCGAGGTCAAGGTTCCCGTCGTCGTCCGGCTCGAAGGCACGAACGTCGAGAAGGGCCGCGAGCTGCTCGCCGGCAGCGGCCTCAAGATCACGCCGGCCACCGGCCTGACCGACGCGGCCGCGAAAGTCGTGAAGCTCGCAGGAGGCGGGCGATGAGCATCCTGATCGACAAGAACACGAAAGTGATCTGCCAGGGCCTCACGGGCAAGCAGGGCACGTTCCACGCTCAGCAGTGCCTCGATTACGGCACCAAGGTCGTTGCGGGCGTGACGCCGGGCCGCGGCGGCGAGAAGCACCTCGGCCTGCCGGTTTACGACACCGTCGCGGATGCCGCGCGCGCGACCGGCGCGACCGTCAGCATGATCTACGTGCCGGCGCCGTTCGCCGCCGACGCGATCCTCGAGGCGGCCGATGCGGGTCTCGAGCTCGTGGTGTGCATCACCGAGGGCGTGCCCGTGCTCGACATGATCAAGGTGAAGGCCGTGCTGCGCGGCACGCGCACGCGGCTCATCGGCCCGAACTGCCCCGGCATCATCACGCCGGGCCAGTGCAAGATCGGCATCATGCCGGGCTCGATTCACCAGCCCGGCTCGATCGGCATCGTGTCGCGATCGGGCACGCTCACCTACGAAGCCGTGAATCAGACGACGCTGCGTGGCTTGGGCCAGAGCACCTGTGTCGGCATCGGCGGCGATCCGGTCCGCGGCATGAACTTCATCGACTGCCTCGAGCTCTTCGAGAAGGACCCCGCGACGCGCGGGATCATCATGGTCGGAGAGATCGGCGGCTCGGACGAAGAAGCGGCGGCCGAGTACGCCGCGAAGAACGTCTCCAAGCCCATCGTCGGCTACATCGCCGGCGTCGCGGCGCCGCCGGGAAAGAGAATGGGGCACGCGGGCGCGATCATTTCGGGCGGAAAGGGCACCGCGACGGAGAAGTTCGCGGCGCTCGAGAAGGCCGGAGTGCGCACGGTGCGCTCCCTCGCCGACCTCGGCGAGACGATGGCGAAGGCGCTGGGGTGAGGATCGGCCTCGCCCAGCTGAATACCCGCGTCGGTGCGATCGACGCGAACGCTAGCAAGGTAATCGAGTACGCGAGGCGCGCGCGCGACGAGCACGGCTGCGACCTCGTCCTGTTCCCCGAGCTCACTCTCTGCGGCTATCCGCCCGAGGACTTGCTGCTGCATCGGGGCTTGCGTGCACGGGTCGAGGCCGCGTTCGCGAAGGTTCGCGCCAGCGTGCGCGGAATCGCGGTCTACCTCGGCTATCCGGAGTACGTCGGCGACGCGATCTACAACAGCGCGGCGCTGATCCGCGACGGCCAGGTCCTCGGCAACCACCGCAAGGTTGCGCTACCGAACTACGCCGTCTTCGACGAGAAGCGTTACTTCCAGCCCGGCGATGGCGCGACGGTAGTCGACCTCGATGGGCTCCGCCTAGGCCTGATCATCTGCGAGGACGTCTGGCTCCCCGAGCCGTGCCGCGCGCCGGCCGAGGCCGGCGCGCAGGCGATTCTCGTGATCAACGGCTCGCCGTTTCACATGACCCAGCAGGCGCAGCGCGAGCAGGTCCTCGCTGCGCGCGCGACCGAGAACTCGTTGCCGCTGATCTATCTGAACATGGTCGGGGGGCAGGACGAGCTCGTGTTCGACGGCGGCTCGGTCGTCGTGGACGCCGCGGGGGAAGTGCGCTTCCGCGCGCCTGTGTTCGAAGAAGGGCTTTACGCGGTCGATCTCGACCGCGCGGGCGGCAAGCTCGTGCCGCGCGGCGCCGCTCCTGCGCCGCTGCCGCCGCTCGCGGAGCGCGTCTATCGCGCGCTGGTGCTAGGTACACGCGACTACGTCGAGAAGAACGGCTTCCGCGGCGTCGTGCTCGGGCTCTCGGGCGGCGTCGATTCGGCGCTCACGCTCGCGATCGCGGTCGACGCGCTCGGTGCAGAGCGCGTGCACGCGGTGATGATGCCGTCGCGCTTCACGTCGCAGATGAGCACCGAGGACGCGGCCGAGGAGGCGCGCCGCCTCGGCGTGCGCTTCGACACGCTGTCGATAGAGCCACTGTTCGAGACGGCGCTCGCGACGCTCGGCGGTGTGTTCGCGGGTCTGCCCGCCGACGCCACCGAGGAGAACATCCAGGCGCGCTGCCGCGGCATCCTGCTGATGGCGATCTCGAACAAGCTCGGCGAGATGCTGCTCACGACGGGCAACAAGAGCGAGATGGCTGTCGGTTACGCGACGTTGTACGGCGACATGGCCGGCGGTTTCGCGCCGCTAAAAGATTGCACGAAGACGCTCGTCTACCAGCTCGCCGCCTATCGCAACGGAATCGAGGCCGTGATTCCCGAGCGCGTGATCACGCGCGCGCCGACCGCGGAGCTGCGCGCGAACCAGAAGGACAGCGACTCGTTGCCGCCGTACGACGTTCTCGATCCGATCCTCGAGGCGTTCATCGAGAAGGATTACTCGGTCGAGCAGATCGCGGCGCTCGGCTTCGAGCGCCCGACCGTCGTGCGCGTGTTGCAGATGGTCAGGCGCGCCGAGTACAAGCGCAGGCAAGCGCCGCCGGGGGTGCGTGTGAGCAATCGCGCGTTCGGGCGCGACTGGCGCTATCCGATTACGTCGGGATACTAGTTCGCGCTGGCGCGCGTGTCCGGCTCGGGCTCGGTGGGCGGCGTGGTTGCCGCTTGTGGCGACGGCTGCGTCGGCTGCTGGCCTCCCGGCGCCGGCGAGGCTTGTGCCGCCTGTTGAGTCGGCTGCTGGCCGCCCCACGTCGCCGCGTATACGCGCTGCGCGTCGGTCGCGAGATCGTGCATGCCGAGCTTCTCGTACGCGGTGATCATGATCTGCATCGTCTTCTCGAGCTCCGGCGCGCCGGGGTAATGCTCGAGCGCGTACTTGGCCCGGTTCACCGCCGCGACGTAGGCACCGCGCGTGATGTAGTAATCCGCGACGTAGTTCTCGAACCGCGCGAGGCGGTTACGCAGGTACACCATGCGCTGCCGAGCGTCCGGGACGTACTCGCTGTTCGGGAAGCGGCGGACCAGCTCCTCGAACGTCGAGTACGACTTCATCGTGTCTTTCGGCGGCCGCTTCGACATGTCGACACGGAAGAACTTCTCGAGGAAGTTCGCCTCCTGGTCGAAGGACACCACCCCGCGCATGTACATGCAGTAATCGACACGCGGATGCGTCGGGTTCTCGCGCTCGAACGCCTCGGCGGCGTCGACGGCCTGCTCGGGTTGCCCACCCTTGTAATACAGGTAGATCAGGTCGAGCTGCGCCTGCCGGGTCTCGGGCGCGAACGGGTAACGGGACTGGAGCGCTTGGAAGGACTTGATCGCGGTCGCGTAGTCGGTCGCGTCCATCTGCTTCTTGCCCTGGTCGTAAAGCTTGGTAGGGCCGCCGTCGCGCACGAGGTTGTCGCGGCGGCCGCAACCGGCCAGGGCCGAGACCGCGAGCAACGCGAGAACGAGCAGTTGGAGCGTACGGAGAGCGCGCATCTGTTAACGGCTTGGTGGGCGATAATGCCCGCAACCTGAGCAGCTTGGACGATGAAGTATAGCCGAAAGTTTCCCGCGCCTCGGTCGACGCCGTCATGGAACGCATAGAGCGCCGGCTCACGGTGCCGGCCGAGCTCGCGGGCCGTAGGCTCGATCAGGCGGCCGCGCTGCTGCTGCCCGAGTTCTCTCGTAGCCGTCTCAAGACCTGGATCGACGCGGGCCGGCTCACGCTCGGGGGCCAAAGCGCGCGCGCGCGGACGCGGCTCGCGGGCGGCGAGGAGCTCGCGCTCGTGACCGAGCTCGAGGCCGCGATCGAGGTCGCGCCCGAGCCGATTCCGCTCGTCGTCGTCCATGAAGACTCGGCGCTGCTCGTGATCGACAAGCCGGTCGGACTCGTGGTTCACCCGGGCGCCGGCAACCGCTCCGGCACATTACAGAATGCATTGCTGCACCGTTATCCCGAGCTCGCGACGCTGCCGCGCGCGGGTCTCGTTCACAGGCTCGACAAGGACACGAGCGGACTGCTGCTCGTCGCGCGCACGCTCGCGAGCCAGAAGACGCTCGCGGCGGCGCTCGAGCGGCGGCACATCAAGCGCACGTACCAAGCGATCTGCCAGGGTCGACTGACCGGCGGCGGCAGCATCGATGCGCCGATCGGCCGCGATCCACGCGAGCGCACACGGATGGGCGTCGTCGACGGTGGCCGCGAGGCGCGCACGCGCTATCGAGTGCTCGAGCGATTTCGCGCGCACACGCTCTGCGAGATCGAGCTCGAGACCGGCCGCACGCACCAGATCCGCGTGCACATGGCGCACATTCGCGCGCCGCTCGTCGGCGACCCCGTCTACGGCGGCCGCCCGCGGCTGCCGCCCCGGCCGAGCGACGAGCTGCGCTCCGCGCTGCAGGGTTTTCGACGGCAGGCGCTGCACGCGGTGCGGCTCGGGCTCGAGCATCCGACGAGCGGGGAGGCGCTGCAGTTTACGAGCGCGCTCGCGCCCGATCTGCGCGAGCTACTCGACGTGTTGCGGGCCGACGCAAAGGCCGCGCGATGAGCGCTTCCCCGGGCTTCGCGCCCGATTGGCCCGCGCCGCCGCGAGTGCGCGCTTGGGTCACTGAGCGCGGCGGCGGCGCGAGCACGGGCTCGTATGCGACCCTGAATCTCGCGACCCATGTCGGCGATTCGCCGGAGCGCGTCGCCGCGAATCGTTCTTTGCTGCGCGCCGCTATGCAACTGCCCGCCGAGCCCGTGTGGCTCGAGCAGGTGCACGGCGCGACCGTGCTCGACCTCGACAATGACGCAGTGGTGCCCGCCGACGGCGCCGTCACCTCGCGCGCCGGCGTCGTCTGCGCGGTGCTCACGGCGGACTGCTTGCCGGTGATCTTTGCGGGCCGCGACGGCGGCCGCGTCGGCGTCGCGCATGCGGGCTGGCGCGGGCTCTTGAGCGGAGTACTGCCGGCCGCGGTCAAGGCGCTGCGCACGCCGCCCACCGAGATCGTCGCTTGGCTCGGTCCTGCGATCGGCGCGGCGAGCTACGAAGTCGGTGCGGACGTCCGCGACGCGTACCTCGCGCGCGACGCGAGCGCGGCGGCCGCGTTCACGCCGAACGCGCGCGGCCGCTGGCAGGCGGACCTCTACGCCCTCGCGCGCGCGAGCCTCGCGAAGGCCGGGGTCGGCTCGGTCCACGGCGGCGGCTTCTGCACCTACCGCGACGCAGACCGCTTCTTCTCCCACCGGCGCGAGGCACCTTGCGGGCGCTTCGCGACGCTCGTCTGGCTCGCTTCGGATATTGCCGATGGCCGTTGAGATCGGGGCTCGTTAACCTCACATCGGTGATCAGCCGAATCTTGGGGGCCGAACGTCTATGCGAATGGACAAGCTCACGACGCAGTTCCAGCAAGCGCTGCAAGACGCGCAGTCGCTCGCAATCGGCCGTGACAACCAATACATAGAGCCCGTGCACCTGATGTCGGCGCTGCTCGAGCAGCAGGGCGGCGCCCTGCAGGGCATCCTGACGAAGGCCGGCGTCAACATGAACCTTCTGCGCTCGCAGCTCGGCGAGGCGCTCGATCGGCTGCCGAAAGTCGAGGGCACGCCGGGCGAGGTCCACATTGGCAGCGACCTCTCGAAGCTTCTGAACGTGGCGGACAAGCTCGCGCAAGAGCGCGGCAGCGCGTACATCCCCGTCGATCTGTTCCTGCTCGCGGCCCTGCAGTCGAAGACCGAGCTCGGCCGAATACTCGAAAAGGTTGGAGCCGTGAAGGGCGCGATCGCGAAGGCGATCGACGAGGTCGGCGGCGGCAAGGCCGACGATCAGAACGCCGAAGAGAAGCGCCAGGCGCTCGAGAAATACACGGTCGACCTCACCGCGCGCGCGGAACAGCAGAAGCTCGACCCCGTGATCGGCCGTGACGACGAGATCCGGCGCACGATCCAGGTGCTCCAACGGCGCACGAAGAACAACCCCGTGCTGATCGGCGAGCCCGGCGTGGGCAAGACCGCGATCGTCGAAGGCCTCGCGCAGCGGATCGTAAACGGGCAAGTCCCGGAAGGACTCAAAGACAAGCGCGTGCTGTCGCTCGACATGGGCGCGCTGATCGCGGGCGCGAAGTTCCGCGGCGAGTTCGAGGAGCGCCTGAAAGGAGTGCTCAACGACCTCGCGAAGCAGGAAGGCCAGGTCATCCTGTTCATCGACGAGCTGCACACGATGGTCGGCGCCGGTAAAGCCGAGGGCTCGATGGACGCCGGCAACATGCTGAAGCCCGCGCTCGCGCGCGGCGAGCTGCACTGCGTCGGCGCGACCACGCTCGACGAGTATCGCAAGTACATCGAGAAGGATGCGGCGCTCGAGCGTCGTTTCCAGAAGGTGCTCGTCGACGAGCCGAGCGTCGAGGACACGATCGCGATCCTGCGCGGCCTGAAGGAGCGCTACGAGGTCCACCACAAAGTGGAGATCACGGATCCCGCGATCGTCGCGGCCGCGACGCTGTCGCACCGCTACATCAGCGATCGGCAGCTGCCCGACAAGGCCATCGACCTGATCGACGAGGCTGCGTCGCGGATCAGAATGGAGATCGACTCGAAGCCCGAGCAAATGGACCGTCTCGATCGACGGCTGATCCAGCTCAAGATCGAGCGCGTGGCATTGAAGAAGGAGTCGGACGAGGCGTCCAAACGCCGGCTCGCCGATCTCGAGGAGCAGATCGACAAGCTCGAGCGCGAGCTCGCGGATCTCGAGGAGGTCTGGAAGTCGGAGAAGGCGGCAGTGCAGGGCGAGGCGCACGTCAAGGAGGAGCTCGAGCGCGCGAAGGCCGACCTCGAGAAGGCGCGGCGCGCGTCCGATCTCGGCCGCATGGCGGAGCTCCAGTACGGCAAGATTCCCGAGCTCGAGCGCCGACTCGAACAAGCTCTCAAGAGCGAGCACGACGGCAGCCACAAGCTTCTGCGCAACAAGGTCACGGACGAGGAGGTCGCCGAGGTCGTCTCGAAGTGGACCGGCATCCCCGTGTCGAAGATGCTCGAGAGCGAAAAGGACAAGCTGCTCCACATGGAGGACTTTTTGCGCAAGCGCGTCGTCGGCCAGGACGAGGCGCTCACGATCGTCGCGAACGCGATCCGGCGCGCGCGCGCCGGGCTAGCGGACCCGAACCGGCCGAACGGCTCGTTCCTGTTCTTGGGGCCCACCGGCGTCGGCAAGACGGAGCTCACGAAGGCGCTCGCCGCGTTCTTGTTCGACACCGAAGAGGCGATGGTTCGGATCGACATGTCCGAGTTCATGGAGAAGCACTCGGTCGCGCGCTTGATCGGCGCGCCGCCTGGCTACGTCGGCTACGAGGAGGGCGGCTATCTCACGGAGGCCGTGCGCCGCAAGCCGTACTCGGTCGTGCTGCTCGACGAGGTCGAGAAGGCTCACCCCGACGTGTTCAACGTGCTGCTCCAGGTGCTCGACGACGGCCGGCTGACGGATGGCCAGGGCCGCACGGTCGATTTCCGTAACACCGTGATCGTGATGACGTCGAACCTCGGCAGCCAGCGGATCCAGGAGCTCGCAGGCGCGCAAAACTACGAGCGGATGAAGTCCGAAGTCATGGAGATCGTCGGCCAGCATTTTCGGCCGGAGTTCATCAACCGGATCGACGACGTGGTCGTGTTCCATCCGCTCGAGACCGAGCACATTCGCAAGATCGTCGACATCCAGCTCGAATATTTGCATCAGCGGCTCAAGGAACGCGACATCGCGCTCGTGCTCGAGCCTGCGGCGCGTGACAGGCTCGCGCAGGCCGGCTTCGATCCGGTGTACGGCGCGCGGCCGCTCAAGCGCGCGATCCAGCAGCAGCTCGAGAACCCGCTCGCGCAGCGGATATTGCGCGGCGACTTCGGCCCCGGAGACACGATTCGCGTGAGCGCGAGCTCGACCGGCCTCGACTTCGCGCGCGGGGTGAAGCACGCGGCGGCGTGACCCGCCGCCTGCCTGAACCGGGGCTCATGCACTTGAAAAGGCGCGGAATTTCCGCATGATGCCGCCTCGCGCCGACTCGAAGCCAGGAGACTATGCCGATCTACGAATACCGCTGTGGTAGCTGCTCGCATGAGCTCGATGCGCTGCAGAAGCTCAGCGACTCGCCGCTGCGCAAGTGCCCGGAGTGCGGGAGGCTCACGCTGCGCCGCCTGATCTCCGCGCCGGTATTCAGGCTGAAGGGCGGCGGCTGGTACGAGACGGACTTCAAGGGCGACGGCGACAAGAAGCGCAACCTCGTCGAGACCGCGAGCGGCGACTCGAGCCGAGAGTCGAGCGGCGAGTCGGGCGACAGCTCGAAGCCCGCCGACTCAGCCAAGACCGACAGCGCGGCGAAGACCGACTCGGCACCCAAGGAAACGAAGAAGGCCGACACTCCCGCCGCGAGCGAGGTCAAGAAGCCGCGTAAGACGCGCGCCGCCAGCAAGAGGACGTAGGTGCGATTACGCCGCTTCCTCGTCGCGGGGCTGCTGATCTGGCTGCCCGTCGGCGTCACGATCCTCGTCTTCAAGGTCTTGCTCGATCTCATGGACGAGCTGCTGTTCCTTGTCCCCGTCGCGTATCGGCCCGAGACGCTGCTCGGCTTCAGGATCCCGGGGCTCGGCGCGCTCCTCGCGCTGCTGGTTCTGTTCTTGACCGGCGTGCTCGCTGCGAATCTGCTCGGCCGCCAGCTCGTCGTCTGGTACGAGGCCGCGCTCGGCCGCATCCCCCTGGTGCGCACCGTTTACGGCGCGGTGAAGAGCTTCGCCGCGATCGTGTTGAGCGGCAGCTCGTTCAAGAAGGTGCTGCTGATCGAGTACCCGCGCAAAGGTGTCTACCGAATCGGGCTGCAGACTTCGGAGGCGGTCGCGGAAATTCAAAGCGTCACGCGTCAAGACCTGGTGACCGTGTTCGTGCCGAACACCGCGAACATCGCATCGGGGTTCACGGTATTCGTGCCGCGCGCGGAGACGATCGAGCTCACGATGTCGGTCGAGGACGCGCTCAAGCTCATCGTGTCGCTCGGCGTCGTGGTGCCCGAGTGGCAACCGACCGAGGCGCAGCCTTCGCTTGCGCCTACGACACGTTCCCCGTAACATCGCGGGCCTCTTTTTCCCTTAACTCTCTTTTCGTTCAAAGAGTTACGCTCAGAGGGCTTGGCGATGCGCAGTCATTACTGCGGGCAAGTGAATCGCGCGCTGATCGGGCGCGAGATTCGCGTTGCCGGGTGGGTACACCGCCGCCGCGATCACGGCGGCGTGATCTTCATCGACCTGCGCGACCGCGAAGGTCTGCTCCAAGTCGTCTTCGATCCCGATAACGCCGCGATGTTCGCCGAGGCCGAGCGGCTGCGCGGCGAGTTCGTGCTCGCGGTCGAGGGCCGCGTGCGCGAGCGGCCCGCGGGCACGATCAATCCGAACATGCCGACTGGCGAGGTCGAGCTGCTTGCGGCGAAGGTCGACGTGCTCGCGAGAGCGAAGACGCCGCCGTTCCACCACGACGAGCCCGTCACCGAAGAGCTGCGGCTGCGTTACCGCTATCTCGACCTGCGCCGCGCCGAGGTGATGCGCAACTTGCGGCTGCGTCACACGGTGACGCGCGCGCTGCGCAGGTTCATGGACGAGCACGGCTTCATCGACGTCGAGACGCCGGTGCTCGGCAAGACGACGCCCGAGGGCGCGCGCGACTATCTGATTCCGAGCCGCACCCAGCCCGGCAACTTCTTCGCGCTGCCGCAATCGCCGCAGCTCATGAAGCAGCTGCTCATGATCGCGGGGCTCGACCGCTACTATCAGATCGTCAAGTGCTTCCGCGACGAAGACCTACGCGCGGACCGCCAGCCCGAGTTCACGCAGCTCGATATCGAAACGTCGTTCATGTCCGAAGAGGACATCATGGCGTTGATGGAGGAGCTGCTGCGCGACCTGTTCAAGTCGGTGCTCGGCGTCGAGCTCGCCCTACCGTTCCCGCGGATGTCGCACGCGGACGCGATTCGCCGCTACGGGAGCGACAAGCCGGATTTGCGCAACCCGCTCGAGCTCGTCGAGGTCGCCGATCTCTTCAAGGGCGTCGAGTTCAAGGTGTTCGCGGGCCCCGCGTCGGACCCGAAGAGCCGGATCGCGGCGCTGCGCCTGCCGAAGGGCGGCGAGCTCACGCGTAAGGAGATCGACGACTACACCGTGCTCGTCGGCCGCCATGGGGCGAAGGGTCTCGCGTACATCAAGGTAAACGAGAAGGCGAAGGGCCGCGACGGCCTGCAGTCGCCGATACTCAAGTTCCTGCCGGACGCGGCGATCGCCGGCGTGCTCGAGCGCACCGGCGCCGTCGACGGCGACCTCGTGTTCTTCGGCGCGGACAAGGCGCACGTCGTGAACGAGTCGTTGAACGTGCTGCGGCAGGTACTCGGCCGCGACCGCAAGCTCAACGCGGGCGAATGGAAGCCGCTCTGGGTCGTCGACTTCCCGATGTTCGAGGAGACGCCGGGCGGCGGCTGGACGTCGGTGCACCACCCGTTCACCGCGCCGCGCGTGCCCGGAGGCGGGCCCGTGTCGGCGACGCCGGAGCAGCTCCGTGCCTCGCCGGGCGAGCTGCGCGGCCGCGCCTACGACATCGTGCTGAACGGCTACGAGGTCGGCGGCGGCTCGATCCGTATCCACACTCCCGAGCTTCAGTCTGCCGTGTTCGACTTGCTCGGCATCTCGAAGGAAGACGCCGAGCTCAAGTTCGGCTTCCTGCTCGCCGCGCTCGACTACGGCGCGCCGCCGCACGGCGGCATCGCGTTCGGCCTCGACCGGCTCGTGATGCTGATGGCCGGCACCGACAACATTCGCGACGTGATCGCGTTCCCGAAGACCGCGACCGCAAGCGACTTGATGACCGGAGCGCCGAGCGCCGCGGACCCAGCGCAGCTCAAGGAGCTCGGCGTTCGCGTGAAGGGTTCCACGCCGAGCTGAAGCCGATGACGACGGACCGCCGCTTCAAGCGTCCGGAGTCCGTGCTCGTCGTGATCTACACGCGCTCTCGCGAGTGCCTGCTGCTCGAGCGAACGGAGCCGCGTGGATTTTGGCAGTCGGTCACGGGCTCGCTGCGCTGGGACGAGACGGCGGCCGAATGCGCGGCCCGCGAGGTACGCGAGGAGACCGGGCTCGCGGCCGACGGATTGGTCGACGCGCGGCGCGAGCACGCGTTCCCGATCTTGCCGGGGTTCAGTCGCCGTTACGCGCCCGGCGTCGAGGTGAATCTCGAGCATCTCTGGTATCTCGAACGGCCGACGATCGAGCCCGTCCGGCTCAAGCCGAACGAGCACGTCGCGTTCGAGTGGCTGCCGATCGATGCCGCGATCGCGCGCGTCACATCGTGGACCAATCGCGAAGCGCTCGAGAACCTCGAGCACTGGACGGCACGCTGATCCGCGCGCCGTCATCGGCCGAGAGCGCTGCGGCTCGCGCGGCGGATCGTGACGCCGTCGTTGCCGTGCACGGCCTCTGGATGATCGGCAGCGTGATGGGCGTCCTGCGCCGGATGATCGAGCCGCGCGGATTCAGAGTCGCGACGTTCGGCTACGCATCGATCCGCGAGGGCCTCGACGCGAACGCCGCGCGGCTCGCGGAGTTCGTCGCGCGCGTGCCCGGCGACACGGTGCACTTGCTCGGCCATAGCCTGGGCTGCGTCGTGATCCGCGCACTGCTCGAGCGGCACACGCTCGATCGGCCGGGCCGCATCGTCTGCCTCGGGCCGCCGTTTCGCGGCAGCGTCACGGCCGAGCGCGTCGCGCGTTTGCCCGGCGGATCGCGCGTGCTCGGCCGGTCGATGCGCGAGCTGATCGCACGCGGCGGCTTCACGACGGCGCCCCCGGAACGCGAAATCGGAATCATCGCGGGTCGCATTCCGATAGGCATGGGTCGAGTGTTCGGCTCGTTCGCGGGGCCCAACGACGGCATGGTCGCCGTTGCCGAGACACGCCTCGACGGCGCGGCGGATCACATCGTGCTGCCGGTCGCGCACACCTCGCTGCTTTGGTCGCGCGAGGTCGCTCGCCAGACCGAGCACTTTCTGCGCACCGGCAAGTTCGCTAGGGCGTAGGTGTGCGCGCCGCCGCTCCCCGCGGCCACTGCGGTGCCCCTGCGGTTCACTTCGGCGTGACGCGAATCACGCCGCCCGCTCGATCGTCCTCGAGCAGCCAAATCGCGCCGTCGGGCGCGACCTCGACGTCGCGAATACGTTTGCCGACGTCCCAGCGCTCGGCCGGCGTGGCGCCGCCTTTGCCGTCGAACGTGATCCGGTTGAGCGTCCGCGTATTCAATCCGCCGAGGAGCGCGGAGCCCTGCCATTGCGAGAACAGCGCGCCCTTGTAGAACGTGAGGTTGCCCGGTGCGATCACCGGTACCCAATAGATCACCGGCTTAGCGAGGTCCGAGCGCGAATCGGGCTTCGGCACGGGCACGCCGTTGTAGTTCACGCCGTACGACACGAGCGGCCAGCCGTAGTTCTTGCCGGGCTCGATGAGATTCAGCTCGTCGCCGCCGCGCGGGCCGTGCTCGATCTCCCAGAGCCGCCCGTCGGGCGCGAACGCGAGGCCGTACGGCGTTCGGTGGCCGCTCGACCAGATCTCAGCGGGCGCGAGGTTCGGCTCGGGGAATTTGTAGTTGCTCACGATCCGCGCCGTCTTCGCGGCTTCCGTGTCGCTCGGCGGATCGATCAGCGCCACGCTCGTGGCGCCCGTCTTGCCGGCGCCCGGATTGCCAGGCGCGGGCTTGCCGTCGAGGGTGAGCCGCAGAATCTTGCCGAGCTCTTGATCGGGATCCTGCGCCGGCGTCATGCGCTGGCGCTCGCCGACGGTCAGGAACAAGTATTGCCCGTCGGGAGAGAACGCGATCTGCGCGCCGAACTGGCCGCCCTTGCCCTTCGGCATCTGATGCCACAGCACCTTGAGCCCTTCGAGGCTCGCCTTCTCGCCGGAGATCGAAAGCTCGGCGCGCGCGAGCGCGAGGCTCGAACCGCCGTCGCCGGGCTCCGAATAGGTGAGATAGACGTGATGGTCGGTCGCGTAACGCGGCGACGTGAATACGCCGAGCATCCCGCCTTGTCCGCCATAGAGCACCGCGGGTGCGTTCGCGACCTCGGTCTTCTCGCCCTTCTGCGTCACCAGCCACACAGGGCCGACCTTTTCCGTGATCAACATGCACCCGTCGGGCAGGAACGCGATGCGCCACGGAAGATTCAGCGTCGTCACTTGAGTCATCGTGAACGGCAAGTTGGCTTCGGGCT